>Ga0335070_10005633_pt1 | contig 14734 bp, 10 predicted proteins | sample Lox_Sample_13_FD_206722 | JGI IMG/M metagenome (GOLD analysis project Ga0335070, IMG submission 206722) | Soil microbial communities from Loxahatchee National Wildlife Refuge, Florida, United States - Lox_Sample_1.3 | ecosystem: Environmental > Terrestrial > Soil > Wetlands | place: USA... | reverse complement strand
TCGCCGCCCACATCAGGTAAATCAGCGGCCCGAATTCGTGGCCGAGATGAAAGAGGACCTTCGTTTCGATCCGGTTGCCGAATGCCACCAGAATCGTAGAAAACACCAACGGCAGTCCTGCCATAAGCACGAGCGAAATGGCAATCAAGCGCTCCTGCAGCAGGCCCCAGGTCTTTGGCAGCTGATAGGCGCGGCGGAAGCCTTCCATCCAGGAGATGATAGCGCCGGAGGCTGTCCACATCGTCAGCAGAGATGTAGTAATAAGCAATCCGACAGGACGATTGGGGCTGCCACGTAAATAAGCCAGCGCCGCCGCACTGCCCGCCGGAAGAATTTTCCCGAGAGCATCGGAGATCTCCCGCAGGTAAACTTCGCCGCGGCGAACCGTGGCCATCACCGAACCGAGCACCAACAGAAAAGGAAAGAACGTAAGGATGGAAGAATAAGCCCCACCCTTGGCGGTGGCGAAGGCATCGTGCTCAAACGCTCGCCAGACCGACAACCTGAATAACCTCCAGAACCGCCCTAGCGCGGGAGCGAGAATCAGGCCGCCCGGAATCGGTTCCGGCGGGCGATTCGGGTCCGGTGGCGGCCCGGTCAGACGTTGTGGTTCAAGCGCTAAAGACATCGGATTGAGGGGGCGCGGCCACGAAGACATTATCCACGGAATTCACAGTGTGTTATGAGTTGCGTCGCTTTAGAGATTTCACTGAAAAATAAGGGGCGACTTATGTCGCCCCCTCGGTGGTTTGAGTTCGCCTTACTCAGCAGCCAGTTCTTCGGTTTCGCCTTCATGCCGCATAAGTTCGAGCGCGCGCTCGGCCTCTTCGTACGCATGCGAAACTTCCTCCTGCACCTTGTGCGCAGCCTCTTCCATTTCCGGAGAGAGCCGGACGTTGCGGTAATACTCCATGCCGGTGCCGGCTGGAATCAGCCGGCCGACGATGACGTTTTCCTTCAGGCCGCGCAGATGATCGACAGCTCCCTGAATGGACGCTTCGGTCAGCACGCGCGTCGTCTCCTGGAAGGAGGCGGCGGAGATGAAGGAATCGGTCGAGAGCGAAGCCTTCGTGATGCCGAGCAGCAGCGGACGTCCGGTAGCCGGCTTGCCGCCCTGCGAGATCACGCGCTCGTTCTCTTCGTGGAAGCGGAACTTGTCGACCTGCTGTTCGAGCAGGAACTGCGTATCGCCCACGTCTTCGACCTTCACCCAGCGCATCATTTGGCGCACGATCACTTCGATGTGCTTGTCGGAGATGTTCACGCCCTGGAGCCGGTACACTTCCTGAATTTCGTTGACCAGGTAAGCCTGCAACTCCTTCTCGCCAAGCACCGCCAGAATGTCGTGCGGGTTGAGCGGGCCATCCATGAGCGGTTCGCCCGCCCGGACGCGTTCGCCCTCCTGCACGTTGATGTGCACGCCACGCGGAACCGAGTACTCCTTTTCGGTGCCGTTGTCGGCAGTGACGTACAGTTTGCGCTGCCCCTTGGAAACTTCGCCGAAGCGGACCGTGCCATCGATTTCGCTGATGACAGCCGTTTCGCGCGGCTTGCGGGCCTCGAACAATTCGACCACGCGCGGCAGACCGCCCGTGATGTCCTTGGTCTTGGTGGTTTCGCGCGGGATTTTCGCCAGCACGTCGCCGGGGAATACCGTGTCGCCATCCTGCACCATCAAGTGCGCGCGCGACGGCATCAGGTAACGCTTGCTCGCCTTGCCCTTGATGACGATCGCGGGTTGACGTTTCTCGTCGGGCGAGTCGGCTACCACGTGACGTGACAGGCCGGTCACCTCGTCCACTTCTTCGTGGAGCGTGATGCCTTCTTGCAGGTCCTTGAATTGCGCCGTGCCGCCGATTTCGGTGAGGATCGCAAAGGTGTACGGATCCCACTCGACGAGTGCATCGCCGAGTTTCACCGGACCGCCTTCGGTCACTTTCACCTTGGCGCCGTAGACGACCGCATAACGCTCGCGTTCGCGGCCCTTCTCGTCGACGACCGCGATCGAGCCCTGGCGGTTCATGACCACCAGGTCGCCGCTCTTCGACTTCACGGTTTGCAGGTTGATGAAGCGCACCAAGCCGTTCGACTTCGCATCGAGTCGCGACTGCTCCGAAACCCGCGATGCCGTACCTCCGATGTGGAAGGTACGCATGGTGAGCTGCGTTCCAGGTTCGCCGATCGACTGCGCCGCGATGACGCCGGTTGCTTCGCCGAGTTCGACGAGACGTCCAGAAGCCAGGTTGCGTCCGTAGCACATAACGCAGACTCCGCGCTTCGATTCGCAGGTCAGCACTGAGCGGATTTTCACGCGCTCGATACCGGCAGCCTGAATCGCTCCAGCCAACTCCTCAGTGATCTCGTTGTTGATGTCGACGACAACTTGGCCGTCATAGTCTTTGATCTTTTCGAGCGATACGCGGCCAACAATGCGGTCGCGCAACGGCTCGATGATCTCGCCCGCTTCGACGATGCCGGAGACGAAAATTCCGTCCACGGTGCCACAGTCGTATTCGCTGATGATCACGTCCTGCGCCACGTCGACCAGACGCCGTGTCAGGTAGCCCGAGTCGGCGGTCTTGAGCGCCGTATCGGCCAGACCCTTGCGGGCGCCGTGCGTCGAGATGAAGTATTCGAGCACCGTCAGCCCTTCACGGAAGTTCGCCGTGATGGGCGTCTCAATGATTTCGCCGGTCGGCTTGGCCATCAATCCACGCATGCCGGAGAGCTGACGGATCTGCTGTTTCGATCCGCGAGCGCCCGAGTCGGCCATGACGTAAATCGGGTTCATCACGCCTTCTTTGTCCCGCTTCTGCATCTCGCCGAACATTTCGTCGGCAACCTTTTCCGTGATGGCCGACCAGATTTCAATGACCTTGTTGTAGCGTTCGCCGTTGGTGATCGCACCGTCCAGGTACTGCTGCTGAACCGCGATAACCGACTTGTCGGCGTCCTTCACCAAGGTCTTCTTGCTGTCCGGGATGACCATGTCGTCGATGCCGATTGAAAGACCGGCTCGGGTTGCGTAGCGGAAGCCGAGCGACTTGATCTCGTCGAGCATCTTGACCGTGGTCTCAAGGCCATAGCGCAGATAGGTGTAGTTCACCAACTGGCCGATGCCCTTTTTCTTGAGCAGGCCGTTAACGTAAGGCATCGGCTCGCGTCCGGCGACCGCCTTCGGCAGGTGGTCGTTCAGGATCGCGCGGCCAACCGTCGTGTTGATGTACTCGCGATCGAGGTGCACCGGATCGGTGTGGCTCACGTCCTGATCGTCGTACGCCTGGGTCAGGTCGATGACCTCGCCCGTGTAGCGCAGACGGATGGGCGTTAGCGTCTCGACCTCACCCGTTTCAAGCGCAATCAGAACGTCGTCGATGTTCGAGAACGAGCGGCCCTCGCCCTTTGCTCCCGGTTTGCCTTTGGTCAAGTAGTAGAGACCAAGCACCATGTCCTGCGTAGGAACGGTGATCGGCTGGCCCGACGCGGGCGACAGGATGTTGTGCGAAGAGAGCATCAGGACACTCGCTTCAACCTGCGCTTCCGGCGAAAGCGGAATGTGCACAGCCATCTGGTCGCCGTCGAAGTCGGCGTTGAACGCCGTGCAAACGAGCGGGTGAATCTTGATGGCCTTGCCTTCCACCAGCACCGGCTCAAACGCCTGAATGCCGAGGCGGTGAAGTGTTGGAGCGCGGTTCAGCAGAACCGGATGATCCTTAATAACTTCTTCGAGAATGTCCCAAACGATCGGTTCCTGCTGCTCCACCATTTCCTTGGCTTGCTTGATGGTGGTGCAGTTGCCGGTCTGCTCGAGCCGGTGATAGATGAACGGCTTGAACAGTTCGAGCGCCATCTTCTTCGGCAGGCCGCACTGGTGCAGCTTAAGTTCGGGACCGACGACGATGACCGAACGTCCGGAGTAATCGACGCGCTTGCCGAGCAGGTTCTGGCGGAAGCGTCCTTGCTTGCCTTTCAGCGTGTCGGACAAAGACTTCAGCGGACGATTGTTCGCTCCGCGCAGCACACGTCCGCGTCGGCCGTTATCGAACAGCGCGTCCACCGCTTCCTGCAACATGCGCTTTTCATTGCGCACGATGACTTCGGGGGCGTGCAGGTCCATCAGCTTCTTCAACCGGTTGTTGCGGTTGATGACACGGCGATACAGGTCGTTGAGATCGGACGTAGCAAAACGTCCGCCATCAAGTGGAACCAGCGGACGCAGCTCCGGTGGAATCACCGGCAGCACGTCGAGAATCATCCACTGCGGCTTGTTGCCGCTCTTGCGGAATGCCTCCACCACCTTCAGCCGCTTGGCGTACTTCAGCCGCTTCTGGAGCGAGGTTTCGGTCTTCATCTTCTCGCGCAGTTCGGTTGAGAGGCCGTCGACTTCAATCCGCTTGAGCAGTTCTTTAATCGCTTCCGCGCCCATCATCGCTTTGAAGCCGGTGGGACGGAATTGCTGATCGAGTTCGCGGAACTTCGCTTCGTCCTTGATGACCTCGCGCTCTTTCACCGCCGCGTCGCCGGGGTCGACGACAACATAGGCCTCGAAGTAGAGAATCGCTTCGAGATCGCGCAGCGAGATATCGAGCAGGTGCCCAATGCGGCTGGGCAGCCCTTTGAAGAACCACACGTGCGAGCAGGGCGACGCCAGCTCGATGTGGCCGAGCCGCTCGCGCCGGACCTTCGACAGTGTGACTTCGACGCCGCACTTGTCGCAGATCACTCCGCGGTGCTTCATGCGCTTGTACTTGCCGCAGAGGCATTCCCAGTCCGTTACCGGCCCGAAGATACGCGCGCAGAAAAGTCCGTCACGCTCCGGTTTGAACGTGCGGTAATTGATGGTTTCCGGTTTGGTAACTTCCCCGTGCGACCAGCTCCGGATTTTTTCCGGCGACGCCAGGCTGATGCGAATGGCGTCGAAGTCGGCAACAGGGTTTGCCAGATCAAACGGGCTCGAACGAAACATGTTCCTCCGCTTTCCTCGGCTCTAACGCGACCGCCAGCGGCTCTCGACTGCAGTTCTCAGTCGTCAGTTTTCAGTTATCCGTGAAAACTGACTTGAGTCTCTGCCACGCACGACGCTGAGAGCGAAGCGCCGCGATGGCTAATTGCTTAAAACTTGTTAACGCAAAATCGTTGAGCGATTTCAGTCTTTAGTCCTCGGCTCAGCTCTCAAGCACTGAGAACTGAGAACCGAGAACTGACTAATCCGCCGCTACCGCCATGGGCTTCTTCTCCATGGCCTTGATCAACTCGACATCCAGACAAAGCGCCTGCAGCTCGCGAATCAGGACGTTGAACGATTCCGGCACGCCCGGCTCCATCGCGGCCTCGCCTTTGACGATGGCCTCGTAGATTTTGGTGCGCCCGTATACGTCGTCCGACTTCGCTGTGAGCAGCTCTTGCAGGATGAACGCGGCGCCGTAAGCTTCCAGCGCCCACACTTCCATTTCGCCGAAACGCTGTCCGCCGAACTGCGCCTTGCCGCCCAGCGGCTGCTGGGTGATGAGCGAGTACGGCCCGATGGAACGAGCGTGAATCTTGTCGTCCACCAGGTGCGACAGCTTCAGCATGTAGATGTATCCAACCGTGATCGGCTGTTCGAACGTCTCGCCGGTCATGCCGTCGCGCAGCGTGGTCTTGCCCGATGTGGGCAGGCCCGCGCGCTCCAGCAACGCCTTGATCTCCGTTTCGCGAGCGCCATCGAACACCGCCGAGCCCATGAACACGCCCTTCTTCAGCGTGGGCGCAACTGCTTCCAGTTCGTCCTCGCTCAAGTCGGCGATCGTGTCCGAGAGCACCGTGTCCTTGAACAGCGCCTTCAGATCGCGGCGAATCGCTTCCGCGCGCGTGTTCTGCTTCAGCAACTCGGTGATCTTGTCGCCAAGCTGATGCCCGGCCCAGCCAAGGTGCGTCTCGAGAATCTGGCCGACGTTCATACGGCTTGGCACGCCCAGCGGGTTCAGGACGATTTCAACCGGCGTTCCATCCTCGAGGTACGGCATATCCTCTTCGGGCAGGATGCGCGCGATCACGCCCTTGTTCCCGTGGCGTCCGGCCATCTTGTCGCCGACGCTCAGCTTGCGCTTCATGGCGATGTAAACCTTGACGAGCTTGATCACGCCCGGCGGCAGCTCATCGCCCTTGGTCAGCTTGTCTTTCTTCTCGTTGACGATCTTCTTGAGCACGTCGATCTGGCGAGACGTCATCTCTTCGATCTCGTCGATCTGCTCGTTGACGCGCGGATCCTTGTCGGCGTACTTGATGCGTTTCAGGTTGCGCGTCGAAATGCGCTCGATCGTATCGCGGTCGAGAATCGTGTCCTTCGTCAGAAGGCGCTTGTTGGTGCGCTCGTCGTGCAGATCAGCCTGCACTTCCTTGCCGCCCAGCAACGCTTCCAAACGCTTCAGGCGCTCGTCCGTCAGAATTCGGATCTCGTCCGAAAGGTTCTTTTCGAGCTTCGCAACCTGATTGGCCTCGATCGCCTTCGCGCGCTCGTCCTTTTCCTGTCCTTTGCGCGAGAAGATCTTCACGTCGACGACCACGCCTTCGATTCCCGGCGGGCAGTAGAGTGAAGCGTCGCGCACGTCGCCGGCTTTTTCACCAAAGATCGCGCGCAGCAATTTTTCTTCCGGCGTCAGCTGCGTCTCGCCCTTCGGCGTGACCTTGCCGACGATGATGTCGCCCTGCTTGATGTTGGCGCCGATGCGGATAACCCCCGCCTCGTCCAGATTGCGCAGTGTCGACTCGCTCACGTTCGGGATGTCGCGCGTCACTTCTTCCGGCCCCAGCTTCGTGTCGCGCGCTTCGAGTTCGAATTCCTCGATGTGGACGGAGGTGTAGTAATCCTCCTTCACCATCTTTTCCGAGACGAGAATCGCGTCCTCGAAGTTGTAGCCGCGCCACGGCATGAAGGCCACCAGCACGTTGCGGCCAAGAGCCAACTCGCCGAAATCCGTGCAAGGACCGTCGGCAATAACTTGCCCTTTCACCACGCGCTGGCCTTTCTTAACGATCGGCTTCTGGTTGATACAAGTGTTCTGGTTCGAGCGCTTAAACTTCGTCAGCTGGTAAATATCGCTTCCGACCTCACGCGACAGCTGCATCGGATGATGCTCGCCTTCGACGCGCACGATGATGCGCTCGGAGTCGACCGAATCGATGATGCCGTTGCGCTTGGCGAGAATCACCGCGCCAGAATCCCGCGCCGTCACGCCTTCCATGCCGGTTCCAACAATCGGAGCCTGCGCACGCAGCAGCGGCACGGACTGCCGTTGCATGTTCGCGCCCATGAGAGCGCGGTTCGCGTCGTCGTGCTCGAGGAACGGCACCAGCGATGCCGCGACTGACACAAGCTGCTTCGGGCTGACGTCGACGTAATCGACCTCATCACGATTCACCAGCACGAAGTTGCCCTGCTTGCGGGCATTTACAAGTTCGGTCGCGATGCGGCCCTTTTCGTCAAGCTCGACGTTCGCCTGCGCGATGACGTGGCGGTCTTCCTCCCACGCCGACAGGTAGAACGAGAACGGTTCGATCTCGACCGGCTTCTTCCGCCGTTCTTTAAGATCCCCATTGAGCTTCTCGATCTCGACCTTTTCCGCGTGATCGCCGACTTTGAAGTCGCTGTCGCCGGCGTTCACAACCTGGACGTAATCGATGATGCGAGCGCCCTTCACCTTGCGGTACGGCGATTCGATGAACCCGTAGTCGTTGATGCGCGCAAAGCAGCTCAATGACGAGATGAGTCCGATGTTCGGGCCTTCCGGCGTTTCAATCGGGCAGATACGGCCGTAGTGCGTCGGGTGCACGTCGCGGACTTCGAATCCTGCGCGTTCACGCGACAAGCCGCCCGGCCCAAGAGCCGAGAGACGCCGCTTGTGCGTGATTTCCGACAGGGGATTCGTCTGATCCATGAACTGCGAGAGCTGCGACGATCCGAAGAACTCGCGGATTGCAGCCATCACCGGCTTGGCGTTGACCAGGTCGTGCGGCATCGCCGTCGACATTTCCTGGTACACGCTCATCTTTTCCTTAATCGCGCGCTCCATGCGCACCAGGCCGATGCGGAACTGGTTTTCCATCAGTTCGCCGACCGCGCGCACGCGGCGGTTGCCCAAGTGATCGATGTCATCGACTGCGCCCAGGTTCTTGCGCAGCTTGAGCAGGTACTTGATCGTCGCGTAAAAATCGTTCGGGTCAAGCGTGCGCTGCTCGAGTGAAGTCGCTTCCTGATTTTCAAAAAGCTTGATGTTGAACTTCAGCCGGCCCACGCGCGAGAAGTCATACTTGCGCGGGTCGAAGAACATGCCCTGGAACAAAGCGGTCGCCGTATCTAGCGTCGGCGGATCGCCGGGACGAAGCTTGCGGTAGATTTCAATCAACGCTTCGGAAGGAGTCGTCACCGAATCGCGGCGCAGCGTCTGGCTGATGACCGTGCCCACGTCGTCGCGTTCAGGGAAGAACACATTCATCTCGACGACGCCGGACTCGAGAATCTTCGAAACCTTGTCGGCGGTGATTTCCGAGTTCGCTTCAAGCAGCACTTCGCCGCTCGTCGTGTCGACAACATCGCTCGCCGCCCATGCGCCTTCGAGGTCCGTCACATCGACTTCGATTTCGGTGATCTTCGCCTTCTGAATTTCCTTCAGCACCGCATGATTGATCTTGCGTCCCGAGTGCGCGATCTCGTCGCCTGACTTCGACTTGATGCTGTGCGCCAGCTTCATGCCGAGCAGGTTCGTAGCCTTGTCGCCGGAAGGATCGACCGTCCAGAAAAGCTTGTTGTCGCGAATCACCAGCCGATCGGTCGTGTAGAAAGTCTTAAGAATGTCTTCGCCGGAACGAAGTCCAAGCGCGCGCAGGAAGATCGTGCCCAGAAATTTGCGCTTGCGGTCGATGCGCACGTAGAGCACATTCTTCTGGTCGTACTCGAACTCAACCCACGAGCCGCGGTAAGGAATGATCTTGCCGAGGAAGTAGGTGCGGTTGTTGGCCGTCTCGAAGAACACGCCCGGCGAGCGGTGCAACTGGCTGACGATGACGCGCTCCGTGCCATTGATGATGAACGTACCGTTCTGCGTCATCAGCGGAACATCGCCGAAGAAAACTTCCTGCTCCTTGATGTCGCGAATCGAGCGATTGCCCGTCTCGGGATCCTTATCCCAGATCGTCAACCGCATCGTGACCTTCAGCGGAGCGGAGTAGGTCATACCGCGCTCTTCGCACTCGGCCACGTCATATTTCAGTTGCAGTCCAACCGGGTCGCCGCATTTGTTGCAAAAATCGGGAGTGTTCGCGTTGTACGTTCCACACTTGTGGCAGAGCACATCTCCCGGATGAAATGGGTCGGTAATCACCGTCGATCCGCAATTCTTACAGGTGGTGCGGAGGTGGTGCAGTCCTTTGAGGTGTCCGCACTTGCACTCCCAATTTCCGATCGAGTAATCCACAAACTCGAGTTGTGATACGTTGCGGAAGTCGGTGATCGGGAAGACAGACTGAAACACCGCCTGCAAGCCGCCGTCTTCGCGCTCGCTGGGGAGTTTGTCCATCTGCAGGAAGCGGTCGTACGAACGCTTCTGAACCTCGATCAGGTTCGGGATCTGGATGGTTGCTGGAATTTTGGAAAAATCAAAACGCTTGCGGTGGATACTATTCTTTGCCATTCGAAGAACCTGCCTTCATGCAGCCTGGGGCTGCCAGTACTACGCGGAATGTGGGCCACAGAGCAGGGGCGCAAAAATGCCCCGGAGTAAAGCGAGCGGATTACGCGGAAAATAGACGCGGGCACCCGCAGGGACATGCCATCCCGCAGGCGCCGCATTCGACGCTTATCGTTAAATAACTTGTAAAGTTCCGCGCCAGTTCAAAAGGCCTGTTCCGTCCCGCCGCCCGCGGGACCGGCTGCCAAAACTTAATCCAGCGAACCACTTCCGCTTCCCTGGGTCTAAACCTGAGGACTCGGGTTCGCTGTCACCTCGTTGGGCCAGAGTAAGCGGGTTATTTATAAGATGTTAACACGCCCGCTTGAGATTCAGCTAGTCTTCGGTCAAAAAATTGCTAGGAGGGCGGGGAAAGCAGCCCTAGGCTCGCGCCGAGAACCTATTCTCCGCCCAGCCGGCAAATGCTATTTCACTTCAACCGTAGCGCCAGCTTCCTGGAACTTCTTCTGGATCGTGGCCGCCTCATCCTTCGAGACGCCTTCCTTGATCGGCTTCGGCGCGCCGTCGACCAGGTCCTTCGCTTCTTTCAGACCCAGGCTGGTGACTTCGCGTACCGCCTTGATGACATTGATCTTGTTGGCACCGACTTCCTTAAGAACGACCGTGAATTCGGTCTTCTCTTCGGTCGGAGCCGCTGCACCCGCCGCCGCGCCGCCGCCAGCCACCATGACCGGGGCCGCTGCTGCCGCCGAGACGCCAAGACGCGCTTCCAGTTTCTTTACCAGCTCCGACGCTTCCAGAAGCGACAGGCCAACTATCGAGTCTTCAATCTGTTGCAGATCCGCCATTGTTTTTCTCCAGTCCTTGATAGAGCCGCGGCTTACCGCGCCTCGATTTCGCCATCCCGAACCTGGGTTTCCAGTGCGTCAAGGCCTACTGTTCCGCGCCAGACAACGCATGAACTTCAGCCGCGCAACCCCCGCTTCGAGCCAGCCAAACTTTTCGGCGAACTCTAATTCGCCAGAAATTTCGTAATTTCGTAATCGGGTAATTTGGTAATTTGAAACCCGGTCAGCCTTGAGTTTTTCAAATTACTCAATTACAAAATTTCCCAATTACCAAATCGAGGCCTAAGCCTCGCTGAACTTTTTCTCCTGCACGCCCTGGTTCACCACAACCGCCAGGTTGCGTCCAACCGCACCCATCGCAGTCACCAACCGCTGCGCCGGAGCATTCAGCATGAACAGAAGCTTCGCGTAAATCTCTTCCTTCGACGGCATCGTCGCGAGCGATTCGATCTCTTTGACCGTAATCACGCGGCCTTCGACCACTCCTGCCTTGAAGGTAAATTCCGGATTGTCCTTCGCGTACTTCGCAAGCGCCTTCGCCATCGCAACCGGATCGCCCTCGGTATACGCAATCGAGGTCACGCCCTGAAGGCCCTTCAGCCCCTCTTCGATCTTGGTGCCCTTCGCCGCACGCTCAGCCAACGTGTTCTTCACCACGCGATACTTCGCGCCGCTTGACCGCAGCGCCTTACGGAGTTCGAAATCCTTCGACACCGTCAGCTTGCTGTAGGTGGCGACGATCACGCTCGAGACGTTCTTCAAATCGCCCGTGAGTTTCTCAACCTGCTCAACTTTTTTCGCTCTGCTAACCGCCATATTCAAACCCTTTCAGAACTTGTGTGGCGCGGGCACTCTCGCTTCGCCGAACGCCAGTCGTCGCAAAATTTTGTAATTTCGCAATCGGGTAATTTGAAACCCCGTCAGCGCCATGAGATTTTCAAATTACACAATTTCAAAATTACACAATTACTAAATCCGTTCTTACGCTTTCGACGCCGCCTCGATCGGGGTCGTATCCAACGAAATCCCCGGTCCCATGCTCGAACTCAAATAGCAAGCCTTGATGTACTTGCCCTTCGCCACCGACGGCTTCGCCTTCACCACGCTCGAAATCAACGTCGTCGCATTCTCGATCAGCTTGTCGGGCGTGAACGACATCTTGCCGACGGGACAATGCACCAAAGCCGTCTTGTCGGTGCGGAACTCAACCTTACCGGCCTTCACTTCCTGCACCGCGCGCGCCACATCCATCGTGACCGTGCCAGTCTTCGGGTTCGGCATCAGGCCTTTCGGACCCAGTACCTTACCCAGACGGCCAACCGACTTCATCATATCGGGCGTCGAAATCAGCGCGTCGAAATCGGTCCAGTTCTCTTTCTGGATCTTCTCAACCATATCCTCGCCGCCGACAAAATCCGCGCCCGCCGCTTCCGCCTCGCGCACTTTTTCGCCGGTAGCGATCACGAGAACTTTTTTCGACTTGCCCAGCCCATGCGGCAGAACAACCGTCCCCCGCACCATCTGGTCCGCATGCTTGGGATCGACTCCCAAACGCAGCGTGACCTCGACCGTCTCGTCGAATTTTGCGAATTTCACTTTTTGCAGGAGTGGAACCGCGTCCTGCAAAAGATAATGCCGCGCCTCAACCGCTTTGCGCGCCTTTTCGATGTTCTTTCCGGACTTCTTCATCCTTCACCTCGTCTCCCACCGCTCAACGTTCAATTGATGAGCCGTGGTGTTTTCGACTGAATTGAGTAATTGTGTAATTTGGTAATTGAGAAATTGAAGTGCGCCCAACCTTTTCAAATTTCCCAATTACTTAATTACCCAATTACCCAATGACTTCAATCCCCATCGACCGCGCCGTGCCCCGCACGCTCTTGATCGCCGCATCGACAGATGCCGCATTCAAATCCGGCATCTTCTGTTTCGCGATGTCCTCGACCTGCTTCGCCGTCACCTTGCCGACCTTATCTTTATTCGGCGTGCCCGAGCCTTTGGCGATGCCCGCCGCGCGCTTCAGCAACACCGACGCCGGCGGCGTCTTCGTAATAAACGTGAACGAGCGGTCGCTGTAGACCGTGATCACGACCGGCACGATCAGCCCTTCGAGTTCCTTCTGGCTGGTGCGCGCGTTGAACTGCTTGCAAAACTCCATGATGTTGACCTGCGCCTGACCGAGCGCCGGGCCAACCGGCGGTGCAGGAGTAGCCTTGCCCGCCGCAATCTGCAACTTCACTGAACCTGTGACCTTTTTTGCCATGATACCTTTCTTCTTCTATACCGGCCCCGAGTCTAGGATTTTCGGCTCAGCAATCCGGAATTTTAGTTCGCAGCGACCACCGAAGTGAGCGCCAACCCAACCGTTGGAACCAATTTCTTCTGCACCGGATCGGCAGCCAATCCCAGTCCTTCAATCGTGTGCGCCCCGATCATTTCAATATCGTTGCGCTCTGCAACCACAACCGTATCGGGACCAGTAAAACTCTCGCTCCCAACCCACACCGCCGCAGTGTCGCGCTCAATGATCGAACCATCAATCGCCCGAAAACCCATGCGCCGCAATCCAACCAAACCCAACCGCTCCAGACGCTCGCGATGAATCCAAGAAAAAGCGGCGCCAGTATCGACCATCGCCACGACTTCTTCGATCTTCTCCGGCACCGCCGGATTCCAAACTCGCAACTTGGCGCTAAACTTACCCATAACTACGCCACTTTTTCGACTTGTCCAAATTCCAGTTCTACTGGAGTCGACCGCCCGAAGATCGTGACCATCACCTTCAAGGTCTCGCGGTCCTCGTTGACTTCGTCAACCACACCCGTAAATGTCGCAAACGGGCCCTCCGAAATCCGCACTGTCTCGTTCTTCTCGAACTTGACCTTGAGCTTCGGCTTCTCGCGGCTGTCGGCAACCTTATAAACAATGTGGTTGACTTCATCCGCCGAGAGCGGAGTCGGCTGCTGCCCGGTGCCGACGAATCCCGTCACCCGCGGCGTCGACTTCACCACGTGCCACACCTGATCGTCCATGTCCATCTCAACCAACACATAGCCGGGATAGAACATGCGCTCAGACGTATATTTCTTGCCGCCGCGAACTTCGGTTACTGACTCCGTCGGAATCAGCACACGGCCAATCTTTCCCTGCAGCCCAAAGGCGATCACGCGCGACTCCAGCGACTCTTTCACCTTGCGCTCGAATCCCGAATACGCGTGGATGATGTACCACTTCATATTCGGGTTCTGCGGAGCTTCGCCGCCCGCTATTGCATCGACAGGCGGAGGTGGCGGAGTATCGCTTCCTCCCGCCGTGCTTCCGTTTTTCTCTTCGTCCAGCATAGATATCTTCTTTCGCGCGCCGCCTAGTGGCGCGAGAGATAATGCAACGCCCGCTCCAGCGTATTGCTGATAGCCAAATCCACAATCCAGAAGAAGAACGCAAACAGGAACACAGTAATAATGACTACCGTGGTCGTTCCCTGCACTTCCTTCATCGATGGAGAAGTCACCTTCTTCATCTCCGTGCGCACGTCGCTGTAAAACGACTTCATCCGTTCCGGCCAGGACTTGATCCGGTCGCCGAAATCGCCGCCCGCGTTTGCGAGTGAGCTCGCCATTTTCTTCGTCTCCACTGCCATACGATCCTGGCCCTTCTTCCTACTTACAGTCTCAAAACTCTGGCAGGGGCGGAGGGATTCGAACCCCCAAGTTCGGTTTTGGAGACCGACAGTTTAACCGTTGAGCTTACGCCCCTGTCTTTGATTGGGTAATTTGGTAATTGAGTAATTTGGTAATTTGAACTCCCGCTCGCGCCAAGAGTTTTTCAATTACCAAATTACAAAATTACTCAATTACACAATCTACTTCACTTCTTTATGCGGCGTGTGCTTGCGGCAACGTCCGCAAAACTTCTTCTTCTCGATGCGGTCCGGTGTCGTTTTGCGGTTTTTCATGGTCGAGTAGTTCCGCTCTTTGCACTCGCCACACTGCAACGTAATAATCTCTCGGGGCATTTCAACAGCTCCTAACTGCTAGCCTTCACCACTAGCCAAAAACTCGTGAAAACCCGCCGCCGCGAGCGAAGGGTTTTCACCTCTGCAATCTGACCTCTTACCTCTGACCTCTACTGAATAATCTCCGCGATCGTTCCTGCGCCTACCGTGTGGCCACCTTCACGAATCGCGAACCGCAAACCTTTCTCCATCGCCACCGGCGTAAT
>Ga0335070_10005632_pt1 | contig 14736 bp, 14 predicted proteins | sample Lox_Sample_13_FD_206722 | JGI IMG/M metagenome (GOLD analysis project Ga0335070, IMG submission 206722) | Soil microbial communities from Loxahatchee National Wildlife Refuge, Florida, United States - Lox_Sample_1.3 | ecosystem: Environmental > Terrestrial > Soil > Wetlands | place: USA... | reverse complement strand
CATCGCCAATTTCCAGCGCGAGACCAACCCGCCGATCGGCGATCTGCCGGAGGCCGGCTGGGTGATGACGCCCTCGGCTCAGGGCCAGGGCTATGCGACCGAGGCCGTGCGCGCAGTGCTCGATTGGAGCGATGCGCAGCTCAGGAGCGCGGTGGTCTGCATCCTCGCGCCGGAGAATCCGGCCTCGGTGCGGGTCGCGGAGAAATGCGGCTTCGCGAAGGTCGCCGAAGGCACTTACAAGACCTGGCCGACCTGGTTCTACCGCCGCGAGCCGCCTGCGCGATAGACACCCGGCGCCATGCCCATCACCTTCTTGAAGCGGCGGTTGAAGGTGGAGAGGTCGTTGAACCCGGCTTCGAAGGCGATGGCGGCGATCTCGTCGCGCGAGCGCCGGAGCCGCAGCGCCGCGCGATGCAGCCTGGTCCGCAGCACGTATTGATGCGGCGCCATCCCGACCACCTGCCGGAAGGTGCGCAGGAAGTGATAGGGGCTCATCGCCGCGTCGCTGGCGAGCCGCTCCAGGGGATGTGAATCCTCAGGGCTTCCCGCAATGCGTCGCACGCTCGCGGTGACACGGCGGATGTCGCGGCTGTTCGGGTCGCGGCCGCGGCGCGGCGCGTCGGCGAGCAAAGCCGCCACCGCGCCGCCGAGCCTGAGGCCGATCTCCTCGAAGGCCTCCGCATCGGCGTCATCGCGCGCAGCCTCCGCCTCGGCGGCGAGCGGCGCCAGCGCTTCCAGCGGCGGCAACTGCGGGTGTGCGAACTGTGCCGCCTTGGCACCCGGCACCGCCGCGAGGATCGCATCCCAATAGCCTTGCCCAAAATGGAAGGAGAGGCAGCGGTCGCCGGTGCCGTGCTCGTGCCCGCATTCGAAGCAGGTCCCGGGGCGTCCCAGCAGCAGCGCACCGGGCGTCAGCACGGCGGCGCCCAGCGTCGATCGGTACTGGAAGGTGCCGCCCGTCACCAGCGCGATCGCGACCGAGCCATGCTGCTCCGCGAAGGGGCGGTCCTTCGGCCCTGCCGTGCAGACGACGTCGTTCGCAATCCAGCCGGGACCGGAAGCAAGACTGCGGGCAATGGGTTCGGCAACGGCCATCGGTACAGATTAGCAACTTTTCCCAAGCGGCGTCACGGGTCGACTGCCTAGATGGGCGTCATGGCACGCAATGCAAAGGAGGACTTCATGTCCGCTGCGATCACGCGCATGACGCCACAGCAGGCCAGCCGCTCGCCCAGCTTCATCGAAGCGCTCCATGCCCAGGGTCCTGCCGTCGACCGCGCCGAGAAGATGGGCCTCTATGGCTGGCTGATCGGCGCCTGGGAGATGGACGTGCTGGTGCATCTCGCCAACGATGCCGAATACCGCGGCAGGGGCGAGATCCATTTCGGCTGGGTGCTCGAAGGCCGCGCCATCCAGGATGTCTGGATCACCCCGCCGCGGGGGCAGCGCAGCGATCCGATCCGCGCCGCCGCCGATTTCTACGGCTCCACCTTCCGCATCTACGATCCGGCCATCGATGCCTGGCACATCTTCTGGCTCGACCCGGTGAAGCAATTCTACAGCCGGATGCTCGGCCGCGCCGACGGCAAGGACATCGAGCAGCTCACCGTCAACGAGACGCCGGCGCGCCGCTGGCGCTTCACCGACATCACGCCGAACGCGTTCCACTGGACTGCCGATGTGGACGAGGGCGCCGGGGAGATCAATGGGGGCCAATCCAAGTGGCGCCGTCACGTCGAGTTCTTCGCCCGCCGTGCCGCGGACTAGTCGTCTCAGCAACCAGGAGCACCGACCATGTTCAACCACATCTCGATCGGCGTGCGCGATGTCGCGCGCGCCAAGAAGTTCTACGACGCTGCCCTGAAGCCGCTCGGCTTCAAATGCCTGAGCGAGGATCCGGCGTCGCTCGGTTACGGCAAGGAGGCGGTCGCCCTCTGGATCGGCGCCGCCGAGCATCCGGTGCCGGCCGACATGAAGTCGAACCTGCACTTCTGCTTCGACGCCGGGACGCGCAAGGCGGTCGATGCGTTCCATGAAGGCGCCACGAAGGCCGGCGGCAAGGACAACGGCAAGCCGGGCCTGCGCAAGGATTACGGCGACAACTACTACGCCGCCTTCGTCATCGACCCCGACGGCTACCGGCTCGAAGCCTATTGCGGCGCCAACAAATAGCAACCTCATCCGCGGGTGACGTCCTCTCTTCGCGCTTCAGCGCCGCGGGGGGAAACGCACTGTTCGCAAATCCGCGCCTTTATTTCCCCGAGGCGATGGCCCATGTTCCGCCGAGCGGAAGGAGCGACGGCATGGGTCTGCTGGTGGACGGCGTGTGGCAGGACAAATGGTACGACACGGCCTCCGCGAAGGGCCGTTTCGTGCGGGCCGAGAGTCGGTTCCGCAACTGGGTGACGCCGGACGGCACCCCGGGTCCGGGCGGCGCGGGCGGCTTCAAGGCCGAGCCGGGCCGCTATCACCTCTACGTCTCGTACGCCTGTCCCTGGGCGCATCGCACGCTGATCTTTCGGGCCCTGAAAGGGCTCGAGGAGATGATCTCGCTCTCCGTCGTGCATTGGCACATGGGCGAGCGCGGCTGGACCTTCGAGCCCGGCGACGGCGTGGTGCCGGATCCCAATCTCGGCGCGACCGCGCTCTCGCAGGTCTATCTCGCCGCCGATCCGCGCTATTCCGGCCGGGTGACCGTGCCGGTGCTCTGGGACAAAGAGCGCCGGACCATCGTCAACAACGAGTCTTCCGAGATCATCCGGATGCTGAATGGCGCCTTCGATCGCATCGGCGCGGCGCCGGGCGACTATTATCCGGAGGCTTTGCGCGAAGAGATCGACGGGCTCAACGCGCGCATCTACGAGACCCTCAACAACGGCGTCTACAAAGCGGGCTTTGCCACGACCCAGGCGGCGTACGAGGAAGCGGTCTATCCGCTGTTCGAAACGCTCGACTGGCTCGAGGAGCGGCTCTCATCCCGTCGCTATCTCTGCGGCGATCGCCTGACCGAGGCGGATTGGCGGCTCTTCACCACGCTGCTGCGTTTCGACCCCGTCTATGTCGGCCATTTCAAGTGCAACATCCGCCGTATCGCCGACTATCCCCACCTCTCGCGCTATCTGAAGGCGCTGCTCGGCGTGCCCGGCGTGCGCGAGACCGTACGTCTCGACCATATCAAACGGCACTACTATGGCAGCCACAAGGCGATCAATCCGAGCGGAGTCGTTCCGATCGGGCCCGCGCTCGACTGGATAGCCGAGTAAGCACCCTACTCGGCCGCCATCGCATCTGCGGACGAATGATTCTCGCGGATGATGCGCGACGGGGGCAGCACGATCGTCAGCGTGGTGCCGACGCCGAGGGTGGAATCGAGCGCGATCGTCCCGCCATAGGCCTCGACGATGCTCTTGCAGATCGAGAGGCCGAGACCGACGCCGTCATGCTTGCGCGCATAGGCGTTGTCGACCTGGGCGAACGGCTTGAACAGCTTGCCGATCGCTTCAGGAGCGATGCCGACCCCGCTGTCGGAGACGCGCAGCACCAACCCGTCGCCGGCCATCTCGGTTTCTATCGTGATCACGCCGCCCGCCCGCGAGAACTTGATCGCGTTGCCGAGGAGGTTGATCAGCACCTGCCGCATGTGGAGCGGGTCGACACGGAGGAGGGGACAGCGCTCGGTCTCGACGTGCACGTCCAATCGTTGGCCGGCGATCCGCTCGCGCAGGGTGCCGATGGTCTCGCGGATGAGGTCCCGAAGGTCGGCGGGGCCGTCACCGATGGCGATGTTGCCGCCCTCGAAGCGGGCCATGTCCAGGATGGTCTGGATGATGCCGAGCAGATGCCGGCCGGAATTGTAGACGTCGCGGGAATAGCCGACATATTGCGGGTTGCCCAGCGGCCCGAACAGCTGGTTATGCATGATCTCGGCGAAGCCGATGATGGCGTTCAGCGGGGTCCGCAGCTCGTGGCTCATATTGGCGAGGAACTGGCGCTTCGCTTCGTTCGCCGCCTCGGCGGCGTTCAGCGCCTGCTTGGTGTTCTCGGTTTCGAGGCGGTTGCTGCGGAAGAGATGCGCGATCAGGAAGCCGCCGGCGAGGGTGACGGCAGCGCCCAGCACGGTCACCAGACAGGGGATCTCGATGCGCTGGCGGATGTCGTCGGCGATATAGTCCGCGGGTATGGCCGAATAGACGCCGACCGGCGCGACCTTCAGCGGCGCATAACTGACATAGGCATGCCCAATGCCCGGGAAGTTTGCCACCTCGACGAAATCGGCGTTGCCGCCGGGGTTCGCCGCGGCCACCTTCACAAAGTCGCTCGCGTATCGCCCGACGCTGCCGTTCCCGGTCGGCCAGGACAGCAGGATCTGCCCGTTCTGGCGGATGATCCCGGCATGCGAGGGTCTTGCCGTCGCGAGCGCAGCGTAAGGGCCCTCGCCGAGCGAGACCCGGATCAAGGCCTGCAGGTAGGCGATGCCAAAGAGATTGCCGCTGGTATGCATGGTCAAGGGCAGGACTTCCGCGCCGACATAGAGGTCGAAGCGCTCCAGTCCGACGTGGATCGTCGCCGGTGCGGCCTGGGCAAGGCCGGCAACCTCGGCCAGCTCCTCGGGATTGTCGTGGAACTCCTGCGGTGCGCCGTCCGCCAGCGGGATCACATCGAAATCCGCGTCTCGGGCGACGATCGAGACGGCGCTCGGGTCGGTGGCGGTGAGCCTTGCAAGATACGCCTTGAGTGCGCCGAGGCCTGCGTGGTCGGGCTTGGTGGATTGAAGCATCAGCCAGTCGTCCGTCACCTCCAGCAAGCTGGCGGCGCGCTCGTAGCTGGTATCGATGTTGAAGGCGAGGTTGTGCTGCGCGTTCGACAGGTCGACGCGCGTGTCGTGCAGGACATCGTGCTGCTGCAGGGCGATGAAGGCGGCCAGCACCGCGATCGCGATCACCGCCAGCGAAAGGGAGAAGCCCCGGATCAGCAGCTCCGCCCGGCGTCGCCCCAGCCGGGCCAACGAGCGCCAGAGCCGCTGGACGGACGATGAGCGCGTCAGCGCGATAGCCGGCTCCGTTGTGCTGGGCGTGAATTCTCTGCTCAAGACCGTCTTCCTGGCGAGGGTTCGCCGGCATGGGTTCGGCGGAGATTCGCCGCCGAAGCGGCGGCTTGAAGACCACCGGATGTCACCCCGCTCGCGCCTCGCGCTGCGCCGGGGATTCTGACCCAAATTTTGTGACCAAAATCTTAAGACGGCGGTAAGGAAATCTACGAAATGCGGCCGAACGACCTCACCGTGTGTTCGTCACGACGATTTGCTGGACCCGGACGCGGACCCGGTGACTTGGTCCTTGCCGGTTCTTATTATTCGCCACAGTGGATGCAGTCCCCTGGAGGTCGGTATGGCGATCCGTCTCTCCTCCGATGCGACCGATCAACCTGAAAAACGCGAGGCCCGGCGGCTTGCCGAACTGCACCGCCTGGACATCCTCGACTCGCCCGCGGAAGAAGCATTCGATCGGCTGGTGCGGATCGCCGCCTATATCTGCGGCACGCCGATCTCGCTGGTGACTCTGATCGACGCCCATCGCCAATGGTTCAAGGCGCGGCTCGGACTCGATCTACCGGAAACGCCGCGCGCGATCGCCTTCTGCGCCCATGCGATCGAGGGCGATGGCGTCACCGTGGTGGAGAACGCTGCGAAGGACTCGCGCTTTGCCGAGAATCCGCTGGTGACCGGCGATCCGGAAATCCGGTTCTATGCCGGAGCGCCCTTGCGCACGCGTGCCGGTGTCAATCTCGGCACGCTTTGCGTGATCGACCGCGCACCACGGCGCCTCGCCCAGGAGCAACTCGACCGGCTGGCGGATCTCGCCGCCGTCGCGGTCGATGAGATGGAGCTCCGCCTCGCCAACCGGCGCCTCACCGAGCTCACCCAGACCGATCCGATGACCGGCGCCTACAACCGACGGCATTTCATGCAACTGGCGGAGACTGAGCGCGCCCGGGCGCGGCGCTACGAACGGCCGCTCTCGGTGCTGATTTTCGACATCGACCACTTCAAGCGGGTCAACGACACGCTCGGTCATGCCGCCGGCGACGTCGCCATCATCGAGGCCGTGCAGGAGGCGAAGGCGACGCTCCGGCGCCAGGACGTGCTGGCGCGGATCGGCGGCGAGGAGTTCGCGGTGCTGCTGCCGGAGACCGATCTCGAAGGCGGCCGTCTGATCGCCGAACGGCTGCGTGCGCGCATCGCGAAGCGGAAGCTGGCGCATGAGGGGCGGGCCTTCGAGATCACGGTCAGTGTCGGCGTGGCGCTCGTCGATCTCGAGGCGGGGACCGAGGAGGCGTTGAAGCGGGCCGATGCGGCGCTCTATGCCGCCAAGCGCGCGGGTCGCAATCGCGTGGCCGTCGATCCGGCGCGTCCGCGCTGAGGCGCGCCGGCCTCAGCCGCCGATCCCGTGCTGCTTGCGCCAATCGTCCGCGCGCCGTGCAGCCTCGGCCTGCTCGTCCTCCGACAGCTGATTTGCGAGCTCCTGCTGCGTGTGGGCGGCGACCTGCTTCATCAGCGGATCGGAGACGCCGTCGGCGCCGAGCAGCAGCCACTTCAGCGCCTCGATCTTGTCGGGCTTGCCGTCTTGCGTCGCGCGCCCGCTCAGCGTATCCGCGGCGAGCAGCACCTGGGCTTCCGCCAAGCCGTGATCGGCGGCGCGCCTGAACCAGACGAGCGCCCCCTTCTCGTCCATGTCGATGCCGCGCCCGGCCCGCGTCATGACCCCGACCGCGAACTCGGCCGGCGCATAGCCCAGATCGGCTGCCTTGTGGTACCAGTCGAGCGCCTGGACGTAGTCGGTCGTGACGCCGGTGCCGTGCTCGTATTGCTGGCCCTTGGCGTAATCGGCGGCGAGCTCCTCCGGCGACGGCCCCTTCGGTCCCCCGTGGCCGAGCACGAAGATCGCAAGCACGATCACCACGATGACACCAAACACGCCGGCGATCACGATCGGCAGCCACGAGCGCCGGGTGAGATACTGGAGATCCTGTCTCAAGCGATGAGGTTCCTCGATCAAGCGGTGCGATTCCGCGCCAGCTTAGTGCAACCTGGCCCCCAACGGAATCCTTCGCGGAATCCTTCGGCTCAGTGCGGGGCGGTGGGCCACGGCTGCGGGAAGGAGAGGATGGCGCGCGTGCCTTGGCCCGGTTCGCTCTCGAAGCGCAGCGAGCCGCCATGCGCCTCCGCCAGCGACTTCGCGATCGGCACGCCGAGACCGGCGCCGCGGCCCTTGCGGCTGATCAGGCGGTCGTCCGCGATCTCGCCCGAGGGCGAAAGCAGGGCATGGATCTGCGCAAGCGTCAAGCCGGGCCCGGTATCGCCGACCTCGATCTCGACGCCGTCCGGCAAGCGGCGGAAGGCGAGCCAGACCTCGCCGCTGGTGGGGGTGAACTTCAACGCATTGAACAGCAGATTGAGCGCCGCCTGCTTGGCCGCGAGCGCATCGGCGATGAACGGGCCGCATTCCTCGGTGCCCCGCAGCGACAATGCCGCACCGTTGCCGAGATGCGGCGGGACCAACGCCAGCGTGTCCTTGGCGAGCGCCAGCGGATCAATGGTAACCGGCCGCATCCGCCGGAGGCCGGTCTCGATCCGCGAGAGGTCGAGCATATCGGAGATCAGCGCCAGCAAGTGCGTGCCGCTCTTCCAGATGTCGTCGATGTATTCGCGATAGGTCTCGCAGCCGATGGCGCCGAACAGGCTCCGCTGCATGATCTCGGCGAAGCCGATGATGGCATTGAGCGGCGTCCGGAGCTCGTGGCTCATGCTGGCCAGGAAACGCGACTTCGCCGCATTGGCGTTCTCCGCCTCGAACTTGGCGATACGCAGCTCGTGCAGCAGCCCGCGCATGTCCTCGGCCTGTTTGGCGAGCCGCTGCATCGCCGCCTCAAGATCGACCTCGCGCTGCTTCAGCGCCTCGATGTCGCGCCCGACCGACTGCAGCTCGATCTCGCCGGTCAGCGGCGAGCGCACCATCTGGGCGTTCCAGCTCCACCAGCGGGTGCCGCCATCCGGCATCTGCCAATTGATCTCGACCGCCCTCACCGCGCCGTGCGACAGGATTTCCCGCACCCGTTGGCGCGCGATGCGGACCTTGCGCTCGTCCAGGAAATCCCGCAGCGAGCGGCCGATCACCTCGTCGGGCGCGCGCCCGAGCAGTCGCGCATAGGTGCCGTTGCACCAGCGGCAGGTCAGGTCCGGCGCATAGCGGATGATGGCGTCATCGAGATCGGAAACGATCGCCCGCCAATAGGCACTCTGCTCGGAATCCTGCGGAAGGGACTCCACGCCGTCTCCGTTCGACATGGCGGCACTGCTCGAAGTCAACCGGGGCGGGAATTATAGTCCTAGCGGACGTAAACGATTCCTTAAGGGCGGAAGTCGGTTGGATTCATTGCGGGTTTCGCATCGCCGGTCGACGCTACCGGAGCTTCTCGCGCAGAAACTGGCCGCCGCGCATCAGGCCCTCCTGATCGATCGAATGCGGCAGCCCGGGCCGGACCAGGCTTTCCACCGGCACGCCGGCCGCCTTCAGCGCCTCGATCGCGTAAGCGAGGTTGGCGAAGGGTACCATCGGATCGGCGGTGCCGTGGACCAGCAGCACCGGCGGCTTTGACTTGATTTCGGACGACAGCAGGTCTTCGGCAATCAGCCGTCCCGAATAGCCGACGATGGCGCCCGCCGCCTTCGCCCGCCGTACGGCGACGTGGAGCGCCATCATGGTTCCTTGCGAAAAGCCGACCAGAGCGAGCCTGGATTCATCGAGCGCATGCGCTTCCAGTTGCGCATCGAGATAGGCGTCGAGGATGGTCGCCGCGGCGCGCACGCCGCCCAGGATCATCTCCGGGCTCCGGTTCTCGAAGCCGAACCACTGATAGCCGCCGAACGGATTAACCTCGCACGGGAAGGGCGCGTTGGGCGAGACGAAGGCGGCATCGGGCAGCAGATCGGCCCAATAGGGCGCCAGCGAAATGAGATCGTCGCCGTTCGAGCCATAGCCGTGCAGGAACACGACGAGCTGCTTCGCGGTCGCTCCCGATTTCGGTGAGAGGCCGGGTCCGTCAAGCGTGATCATGCGCGGTTCATCCCCGTATGCATATTGCCATACTCAGAGCGGCCGGCCGTTGCGGTAGTAGTGCCACAGCATGCGCGCGCCATAGGAGCGGAACGGCCGCCAGGGTTCGGCGATCTTCAGGAGCTTCTTCGGGTCGGGGCGCGCGCGCAGACCTTTCAGCCTTTGCGCCGCCACCAGCAGCGCCAGATCCTGCGCCGGCATCACGTCCGGGCGCTTTAGCGCGAACAGCAGGAACACCTCCGCCGACCAGCGGCCGATGCCCTTGACCGACGACAGGGCGGTGATCGCCGCCTCGTCGCTCATGCGCCGAAGCTTAGGCACCGACAGGCGGCCCTCGAGGAAGGCTGCGGCGAGGTCGCGGCCATAGGCCGTCTTCTGCCGCGAGAAGCCGACGGCGCGGAGATCGTCGTCGGTCAATCCCGCAAACCCTTCCGGCGTGACCTCGGCGAGGCGTTCGGCGAGCCGGCCGGAGATCGCCCGCGCCGAGGCAGTCGAGACCTGCTGGGCGATGATCACATCCATCAGCGTCGCAAAACCGGCGGGCCGATGGCGCGGCGGCGGGGGGCCGATCGCGGCGATCGCCTGAGCCATGTGGCGGTCGGCGCCGGCCAAGTGATCGAGCGCCTGTTGCAGCACCGCGGGGTCTTCTTTATGTCTGCCGGCCATGGTCTCCGCTCCCGGGGCCGGGATTGTTACGCGATTCGCGCCCAGTCCGACAGGCCATCTCCATCTCGGCCATGCCTATTCGGCGCTGCTCGCCTGGAAGACGGCGAAGGCCGCCGGCGGGCGATTCCTGCTCCGCATCGAGGACATCGACCGCGCCCGTTGCCGGAGCGAGTTCGAGGCGGCGATCTATCGCGATCTCGCCTGGCTGGGCATCGACTGGGAGCTGCCGGTCAGGCGCCAGTCCGAGCATGAGGCGGACTATCGCGCCGCGCTCGAGCGTCTGGAGACGATGGGTGTGCTCTATCCCTGCTTCTGCAGCCGCAAGGACATCGCCGCTGCCGCCAGCGCACCGCACCAAGGTGAGGCGGCGCTCTACCCTGGCATCTGCCGGAACCTCGATCCGGCGACGGCCGCGCGGCGCAAGGCGGCGGGCGATCCCTTCGCCCTCCGGCTCGACGTCGGGAAAGCGATGGCCCGTATCGGCCCGCTCGTGTTTTGTGATGCCGAACCTGCAGCTTCGTCAGCGACCGAGATCGGCGTGTTGCGCTGGCACGATATCCTGGCCGAACCGGAACGTTTAGGGGACGTCGTGCTCGGCCGACGGGATGCCCCCTCCAGCTATCACCTGGCGGCGACACTCGACGACGCGATCCAGGGCGTGACCCTCGTCATCCGCGGCGAGGATCTCCGGCCGGCGACCCATCTCCACCGGCTGCTGCAGGCCTTGTTGGGGCTTGCAACACCCAAATACCGCCACCATGTCTTGCTGACGAACGAGTCGGGGGTCCGGCTCTCCAAGCGCGACGGCGCGTTGGCCCTCCGGGCCATGCGGGAGCAGGGAAGGGACGCGGGCGCGGTAAGGGCGATGGCCGGTTTTCCAGATGCGTGAGGCGCAGGATCGTTTGTTGCGCCCGTGGTTGTGCCTGGGCGGCTTCGCAATTGCGAACGCTAAGGGCCCGGCGCCGCGACAGGCGCCGGCGGAATGATGCTGTTCGACCATATCGTCGCAGCACTGATTCCGCTCGGCCAGGTCATCATCATCGATCTCGTGCTCGCGGGCGACAACGCGATCGTCGTCGGCATGGCGGCGGCCGGCCTGCCGCGCCGGATGCGCGGCAAGGTGATCGTGATCGGCCTCATGGCCGCGACCGCGATGCGAATCCTCTTCGCCCTGGTCGCGCAGGAGCTCCTGGTCATCATCGGCCTCACGCTCGCGGGCGGCATCCTGCTGCTCTGGGTCTGCTGGAAATTCTGGCGCGAGCTCTCGCATGAGCGGCGAGATCGCCTGGAAGCGGCGCGCCGCCGCCGCGAGCGCCTCAGCCGCGACGAGCGGCTCGAGCTTTCCGAGCACGAGGAGGCGCTGCCGGGTGCATCCCCGCCCAAGACCATGCGCCAAGCGATTTTCCAGATCGTGCTGGCCGATGTCTCGATGTCGCTCGACAACGTGCTCGCGGTCGCCGGCGCCGCAGGACAGCATCCCTGGGTCCTGGTGATCGGCCTCCTGCTTTCGGTCGGGCTGATGGGCGTCGCCGCGACCATGATCGCCGGCCTCCTGAAGCGTTATCACTGGATCGCCTATGTCGGCCTCGGCATCATCCTCTGGGTCGCGATCAGCATGATCTACCGCGGCACCAACGAGGTCATGGACCAGATGAACGGCGAAGCCCCACCGCTCGCCGCCGCCGTCCCCTCCTAACACTGCCCCTTGCCCGGGGAAGGGTCGGGTGGGGGTCAGTCTCGGTCCCGCCGTGACGCGCAGGGAAATGGAGCCCCTTTCGTGGTGTTCCCGAAGGGCGGCGCCTGATATGAAAGGCGCGGCGCCAGCGTCCCGACCTCAAAATGCCGCCGCGATGTCGAGTCTGAACGAACCCATCTCTCCGGCGCCGGCCCGCCGCGCTGGGCACGACTTGCGCCATCGCATCGCGCTCTACAGCCGTTTTGCGGCAAAGAAGCTGCTCGCCTCCCGCCTGCGGGACAGCGAGGTGGCGCTGCTGCTGATCGCGGTCGCGATCGGTGCCGGCGTCTCGGTCGTCACCTGCCTCACGGGTGAGGCGCTGATCCTGATCCGCATCGCGCTCTTCGGCACCATCTATGCCGGCCACCTGAGCAGCGCCGCCGGCCTGGATCCGCTGCGGATGATGGCGGTCCCGATCCTGGGAAGCCTCGCCTACGGCTTCGTCGCCTGGACCGAGCGGCGCCTCAGGGGCCGCGACGTGGTCGACCCGATCGAGGCCAACGCGCTCTATGGCGGAAAGATGTCGCTCCGGGACTCGATCGCCATCGCCGTCATGACCCTGTTCTCGGCCGGGATCGGCGCCTCGGTCGGGATGGAGGCGGCCTATACCCAGGCCGGATCCGGCCTCGCCTCGCGCGTCGGCCAGATGCTGCGCTTCCGCCGCAATGACTTGCGCACCCTGGTCGGCTGCGGCGCCGCGGCCGCGATCTCCGCCGCCTTCAATGCGCCGCTCGCGGGCTCGTTCTATGCCTTCGAACTGGTGATCGGCGGCTATTCGATCTCGGCGCTGGCCCCGGTCGGCATGGCGGCCGTCACCGCCGCCCTCGTCGGCCGCACCTTCTTCGATCTGAAGCCCCTGATGGACATTCCGGACCAGATGCCCCCGGGCAACGTGGACTTCCTCTATTTCGCCGGCATCGGCATCGCCGCGGCGCTGATCGGCGTGGTCGCCATGCGCACCGTCACCGGCATCGAATCGATCCTGCAGCAGTGGAAACTGCCGCGGGGCATCCGCCCCTTCGTCGGCGGTCTGATGCTGGCCGGATTCGCCTATGCCTTCCCGCAAGTGCTGGGCTCCGGGCATGGCGCGATCGAGACCACGATCAACGGCCTGACCCCGCCGATGCTGCTGCTGGGACTCCTCGCGGCCAAGCTCGCGGCCTCGGCCGTCTCGGTCGGCAGCGGGCTGCGCGGCGGCCTGTTCAGCTCCTCGCTCTATATCGGCGCGCTGCTGGGCGCCTTGATCGGCGAGGGCGCCGCGCTGATCGATCCCGCCCTCGGCCATGAATCGATCACCTTCACCCTGGTCGGCATGGGGGCCGTGGGCGCCGCGATCGTGGGCGCGCCGGTCACCATGATCCTGCTGGTGCTGGAGCTTACCGGCTCCTATCCGATCACCATCGGCGTCATCGTCGCCGTGCTGCTGGCCTCGTTCGGCGTGCGCGAGTGGTTCGGCTACTCCTTCTCCACCTGGCGCTTCCATCAGCGCGGGCTGAAGCTCAGCGGCGCCCATGACGTCGGCTGGCTCACCGAGATCACCGCGGAGACGCTGATGCAGCGCGACATGATCTTCGTCCGCAGCTCGGAAACGCTCGACGAGGTCAAGGCCGCGCATCCCGCCGGCGCGACCGGCGTGCTCTTCGTGCTCGACGACGAGGGCACCTATCGCGGCTCGATCGACCTGCCGACCCTGCATCTCGCCAAACCCCCGACCGGCGGCACCGCCAGCCGGGTGGGCGATCTCCTCCCGGTGAAGCAGCCGGTGCTGCCGCGCCGCACGCCGATCCGCACCATGCTGCAGCGCTTCGAGGAATCGGAGCTCGAAGTCCTCGCCGTGGTCGATTCCACCGTCACCCGAAGGGTGATCGGCTACGTGACCGAGAGCTACGTGCTCCGTCGCTACAACCAGGAGCTCGAGCGCCGCCGCAGCGAGGAACTCGGCCATTCCGACCTGTTCGGCCCCGCCGAGGAACGCGCGGTGTGATGGCACCGGATCGCCGCGGCATCGCCTATGCCTTGGCTTCGGCGGCTTTGTTCGGCCTCAGCGCGCCGCTCGCGAAGATCCTGCTCGGCGACATCTCGCCCTGGCTGCTGGCCGGCCTGCTCTATCTCGGCTCCGGAAGCGGCCTTGCCGTCGCAAGGCTCTTCCTGCCGCGCGACGAGGCGAAGCTGCAGCGCCGCGATCTTCCCTGGCTCGGCGCCGCGATCCTCGCCGGCGGCGTCATCGGCCCGGTGCTGCTGATGTTCGGCCTCGCGCGCGGTGCCGCGGGTCAGGCCTCGCTGCTGCTCAACCTCGAAAGCGTCTTCACGCTCGGCATCGCCTGGACTGTGTTCCGCGAGAATGTGGACCGCCGCCTGATGGTCGGCGCCGTCGCCATCGTCGCCGGCGCCGTCATCCTCTCCTGGCCCGGACAGATTGGTGCTGCGGATCTTTCCTCGGCGCTGCTGATCGCCGGCGCCTGTCTCGCCTGGGCGATCGACAACAACTTGACCCGCCAGGTCTCCGCCGCCGACCCCACCACCATCGCGATGCTGAAGGGTCTGATCGCCGGCGCCGTCAACACCGCGATCGCCTTCGCCGCCGGCGCGCAACTCCCAGGGCTCGGTCCGATCGCCGGCGCGGCGCTGCTCGGCTTCTTCAGCTACGGAGTCTCGCTGGTCGCCTTCGTCGTGGCGCTGCGCCATCTCGGCACCGCCCGCACCGGCGCCTATTACGCGCTCGCCCCCTTCATCGGCGCCGCCGCCGCGATCCTGCTGCTGGCGGAGCCGGTGACGCTTCCCTTCATCGCCGGCGGTCTCCTGATGGCGCTCGGCCTCTATCTGCATTTGACCGAGCAGCACCAGCACGCCCATGTCCACGAGCCGCTGGAGCACGCCCACGCCCATATCCACGACGAGCACCATCATCACGCGCACCCGCCGGGCACGGCGCCCGAGCCGCACTCACACGTGCACCGCCACACGCGCCTGATGCACAAGCACCCGCACTATCCAGACCTGCACCATCGGCATGAGCACTGAGGCGAGGTCTAACCCTTCCCCGTCTCTCCGATTCCCTTCAGCACCGCCGGCAGCACAGCCGGCGCCAGCCCGCCCAGCTGCATGCTGTCGACCGCGGTCGAGGGCACGATGACGATGGTGGCGTTCTGCTTCAGGCCTTCGTAGAGCATGTTCATGGCGCGCAGGTGCAGCGCGGTCGGGTTGTCGGTGTAGGTCTTCGCC
>Ga0335070_10005631_pt1 | contig 14736 bp, 9 predicted proteins | sample Lox_Sample_13_FD_206722 | JGI IMG/M metagenome (GOLD analysis project Ga0335070, IMG submission 206722) | Soil microbial communities from Loxahatchee National Wildlife Refuge, Florida, United States - Lox_Sample_1.3 | ecosystem: Environmental > Terrestrial > Soil > Wetlands | place: USA: Florida... | reverse complement strand
CTAGAGATACAAAGATTGGGATGGAATTCCTATTTTTCATTGTTCGTCAGCTTATTATAAGTCTTGGACGCCTTGTCAATAGCCTCTGACCTTTTGGCCGATCCCCCCGGGGGCTCTTGATAATAATGCCCCGGATCGCCCTCTTGCGTACTAAGCCCGAGTTTCTTGGCGATATCGTCGACTTTGCTCTGTTGATCCGATGTTAGGTCCGAGTGATCTATATCGATGGCCCATCCACCCTCGTGAGAGCTATGGCCCGGTTTCGCTTTTACAGGGATCTTAGGATCTTTATTTATGTCAACTTGGTCCTGGTACGTACGAAATGCGTCTCTAAGCTTTAATTTTATGCCGGCTTTTTCACATTCCTCCAAGAATTGCTTCACTTTCGGGTAGAACGCGTCATCCAAGTACGGTCTAAAGTTTTTTGCATTCTGGCTGACCGGCAAATTTACCTTAATGAGTTCACGTCCATCCGGATCAAGGTAAGTCACCGGGTTGTTTCCGCAAAAAGCATACAGATTCCATAGTTGTGGATTCGAAACGGCCCTAAGCTTATTGATTGAAGGATCCACTGATAAGAACCGATAATGCGCACCATTATAATATCGTGCCCCGAAGTAGTCGAGGCCGGACTCTTGGTCCCGCTCCTTGCCCGAGAACTTGAGCGCGGGCGTGTAGGTTGGCGTCCCCCACGTCTTCTGAATCCCCCCATACGGATCATAAGCCACAGAGTAAACGACATTTCCATTTCCGTCGGTCACGATCCTCGTTGAGTTGACCTGGTCGGAGGTGTAATAATAGTACGTCCCTCCCCCCTGGTACTCGGCGATGACCTGGTTCCCCACATAAATATAGTCCCGGACCCACTGCCCAAGGGTGTTGTATTCCGCCAGGAGCTTGCCGTCGAACGAATAGATATAGTAGGAGCCCGCCGGAGAGGCCGAGAAGCTTTTCGTTGTATTCCCGGGTCCCGAAGAGGTGGTAGTTGCGGAGGTCTTTTCTCCGTTTACGCGGGCGGAAGTCCTCGCCTGCCCGGACGTCGTGAGGAGTTGCTTATTCTGACGGACATACTCCCTTTCCCCCATGCGTCTCCCGCTTTTCTTCCTGGAATCTTTGGCATCGGGGCCGCCCGCGCTTCTCGCCTCAACGGAGGCTTGCTCTACGATGGCAAAGGTTCCATCACTGATCCCGAAGGGCGTCATCGCCGGCAAGTCTATTTTCTTAACGACCTGAACCGGCACTGCCGACGAGCTCAATTGGAACGACTGGGATTCCGAGATGTATTCCTGCTTGTCGATGAAGGAACCTGATCCGGTGGTCGTGACACGAATGGCTCCAGCGCTCACTTCATCCACAGCTTTAATCCCGGTATCAGTTCCGGGCTTGCTATCGGAAGCCTCGCCCTCTGTCGGCTGACCGGAAACCCACCCCCCTTTCTCCGGGAACTTGCCGGTCTCATAGCTGTTGAAGCCGTCCCAGATGAGAGGCTTGAGCATCAGCAGGACCTCTTCTTCACTTTCCGGCTTGCGGGTCTGATCCAGCAGCTTGACCTCCAAATCGTCTACCCAAACCTGGACAGGTTCTCCTGAACCGCAGGAAAACGATATGTCCGGGGAAGAGGAAGTCGCCAGCTGCTTGTTGAGCGGCATGTTTTCGACAATGAGCTGCTCGTCCAGCCATAAGGATCCCGTATCATTGCTCAAGTCAAATTGTAGCCGTAATTGTTGCCATTTTTCAACGAAAGAGTCAGGTTCGAGCGATCCTACCAGGGCGGAATTGAAAAGCACGTTTTCCTTTCCCGTAAACGCATCAGGGGTGAAGGAAATATCAGCAAATCTGCAAATTTGTGTCGCATTATCCGGAACGCCCGCGTGGATCACGAATTGACTGCTTTTCAGAGCAAAGTCCAGAGGAGGCCTGGAGGCCTTGAACGCGAACTCGTAAGATAGCAGCTGAGGAACCAGGGAAGTGCCGTCCGCATCGCTGATCCTTAACAAGCACGAGGGGGAGGTACCACGAGGGACTCTCCACCGATAGCTCCCCGTATTAGCGGCCCTCCCGGCAATCGTCAGATATGTGCTGCCGTTATCAGCCGAATACTCGATCTTGACATTCTTAGCCGGATCGCCCCCCGTCCAGCTAATAACCAGGACAGAACCGGAGACGATTTTTTCTCCTTCGCTGGGGGAGGTGACGGTGAAGGATGAACTGTCCGTAACCTTGTTTGGACCGATCCGGCCAGTACCCGTCAATGTAATATTATATGGATTTTCATCAGCGTCATTATTGGCAATGGAGATAGCTGCTGTCTTTAGACCCTGTGACATCGGCGAAAATCTAATAACGAAGGTTGTGGTTTGGCCGGGAGGTACTGTTGAATTAGGCTGCTGTTGGACGTGGAAATGACTGGCACCCGGCCCCGTTATTCTTACAATAGGAGAGCCGCTCAAGGTCAGATCGGCATCGCCGGAGTTATAAACGGTGAAAGTTGTATCCCAATAGTCCCCGATATAGACAGTCCCGAAATCATAAGTGCCTCCGTCTTCTGCCTGATCGATCTCTATTTCCGGCTGAGGCGTATGGCCATTCAGCGCGATGTCGTAAGGGTTTTCATCGGAATCATTATTGGAAATCGCGATCGATGCCGTTTTGTCGCCGGCCGATGTTGGTTGAAACCGGATGATAAATGATGTGTTGCCCCCGGGCGAGACGGGGGACGTCGGCTGCTGCTGGACACTGAACTGATTAGCGTTTGTTCCCGTAATCACGATAATGGGCGACCCGTTCAGGAGCAAGTCGCCCCCTCCCAGGTTTTCTATCGTGAAGGGTTTGTCGATATAAGACCCGACGTTACAAGCAAAAGTGACATTCCCGCCGTCGGGAATATTATTTGTCCCCTGCTTAACGTTAATCTCGGGGACGGGATTAAAGCCGTTCAAAGTAATGTTATAGGGAGTTTTGTCGGAGTCATTGCTGGAAATTGAGATCGAGGCCGTCTTGTTCCCGGCGGAAGTCGGCTGAAAGCGTATGATAAATGGCGTATTCCCCGCAGGCAAAACCGGAGACGTGGGCTGTTGCTGGACGCTGAATTGGCTGGCGTCCGCGCCCGTTATGACGATGATAGGGGGACCGTTCAAGACCAGATTGGCATCCCCCAGGTTTTCGATTGTGAAAGATTTGTCTATGTGTGATCCCACGCTGCAAGTGAAGCCGACGCTCCCGCCCATGGGGACATTATCTGTCCCCTGCTTGACGTTAATAACAGGCGCTGCGGGCAGCGCGAACATTCGCAATCCTCGCTCATTGTAAAGGTAGTCGCCAAGTACTTGACCGGAGGCGTTCCTTATCTGCCGCAAACGATTCTGATTATCCCAATAATAGAGTACTCCGTTGGCTGACGTCAGATTGCCTCGGTTATCATAATTAAAATCCGAAACCCGATTGGAGCTGTTATAGGTTTTTGGAAAACCAGGGAGGGTTGCACCATTCTCTTGGACGGTCACCATGTTCCCGTAATTATCATATGCATAGCTTATGCTATTTACCCTTCCGACTCCCTGAGGCGTGTAATTTGCAGAAGTCAGTCGGTATAAAGGATCGTATGCGAAAGCCGCATCCATTTTGGGCGTGGGATTGGAACTGGTAATTGAAACGATATTCCCCACGCCATCATAAGCATAAGTAGCATCATACCTAGTTAGTGTGCCCTTCTTTAGGTTAGCCGTGGCCAGGAGGCCCGAGGCATCATAAGTAGCATTGAACGTCGTCGTGTTGCCGGCAATGGCCATGGCCGTCGGCTTCTTGTTCGGGCCGTAGGACATGGCGCTGATGATCGATTTGGTGCCGAAAACCAAAGTTTGGGGCACGTTGAGCCCGTTGTTCGATACCGTGAGCTTAAAATTGTCTGGATAAGTCGTTTCCTTAGGAAGATTGTTGCCGTCGTACGTATAGGCGAGGGTCTTCGAGGTCAAACCCGGAATGGACTGGGTTTCTGTCAGGACGGCCCCAAAGGGATTATACGTAATAGCAGAGCGGCTCCATCCGAGGCTGCTTGAGATCGAACCGATTCTGCCACTTAAATCATATGAATAGGTGATCGTTTCATCGCCCGACGCCAGAGTGAGCAGCTGGTTGCCCGCATTGTAGGTATGAGACAGAGTGACGCCGCCCCAAACCTCCTGATCAAGGTTATTTTCAGGGGTGTACGTATAGCTTATGGTGCCCGTCTCGGGGTGGATTTCGGAGGTAAGGTTGTCTAATCCGTCATACGAATAGTTCTGGGTGCGGGGGTCAGTGCTGCCATAAGTGACCTGGGTCAGTCGTCCGATGGCGTCATACGTATAAAGCGCATCGCGGCTTTGCGCGTCCGTCAATTTTGTCACAAGGCCGGGCAAACCGGCATATTCGAACCGAGTAACGTGCGATTCAGCGTCCGTGACCGTTTTGACGTTCGACGAATAGACGATATTGGTTTGCTTTGCTCGAGGGTCGGTAAGCCTGGTGGCCTGCCCGGCGGCGTTGAGCAAGTACTGATATAAATTGGTAGAGACGTCACTTCCCTTGCTCTCCGCAGTCACTCGGCCTTCCGAATCCAGAGACTTGCTATAATAAAGCGTTGTGTTGTCACCGCTTTCCTCGTATCCCAGATCCCGCCCCATTCCGTCCCAATACTTGGTTATGGTATTCGATCCCTGAGTGATAACAACCTTGTTTTGACCGCTCGGCATCCAGGAAGCACCGATAGTGTTGAATCCAGGCAAGGCAATCTGTGTGATTCTTCCCAAGCCATCATAGGTGAAGTTCGCGATTCCAGCGTGTTGGTTGATTTCTTGAGATACTGAGCTATCGTATTGGGAAATGGTACGGCTAAGCTCAGTATATTCTTGCGAACCTGGTCTTTTTATCTTCGAAAGGACCCCATAGCTGTATTCATAGGTCTCAGTGCCAGCGTTGTTTCCGGGCAGCTTTATTGTTATCCTTATGAACTCCGGATGATTGGTGCCGGATGGGTAAGAATAGGTATAATCCCACATTAATAGGGTTCCGGAAGTTCTGAGGCGTTTGATCCAATCGATGGCGCCCCAATAATAATCTTGTTCGTAATATTGCGTCTCGGTCTCTTTTATAAGATTGTTGTTGCTATCCTTGAGCATTTCATCGCTTACATAGTTGAGCAAGTACCTGCCTGGGCTGTTATATGAACTATGATTTTCGAAATAGTATTGGAGGGTTTTATAACTTTTGAGCGAACTCAGGTTATTGCCGTAATAATTGATCCTCGTCGGCAAGCCGTATTTTATCAAATTGTCGCTATATTGGTATTCTTCCTTGCTTGAAGCGTCTCCGACAGGAGACTTCGTGATTGTTTGGACGAGCGGCGCGATTGCATAACCCATGTCCGTACTGAGAACGATCCAGTGAGTGTCGGAGATCTGCTGCGGTAGCCACTCATAGGATTCGGTGAGGCTCCCGTCCGAAAAGGCTTTTTGACTGATGAGCCCGATCCTCCATTCCAGACTCGGAGAATAGGCGTAATAGGTGACGTTCTGGGTGATCTCTGGCCCAACAACCGAAACCGTTCCGGTTTGGACGTTATGATAGTCCGGATAAGAATATATCCAGGACCTTACTACTCCGTCGGAGAACTTGATCGATTTTCGGCTGACCACGCGGGTCTGCATGTACTGGTCAGTCTGGTAGTAGAAGTCCTGATCGGCATATTCATATTGTATGTAACCTCCATAAGAGGTGGTGACTTGCGTCAATTCGTACCGGCTACTAGACCCATCCATATACGTGAATGATACAGCGGGAAGCTCGGGAGGGGTCATTTGGTCCAGTTTGTAGTACGTACTATGTAAATACGTTCCGACGGAGTAGTTATAATGGACTATACTCCCAGTAGCGTTATGGACATCAATTTGCGTCAATTTTGGATATGCAGGCTGACCGTAATCGGCATTAAAAACGACTTGTCTTTGAAAGCCGTCGGTTATCGTTGTCATTATGGCATTATCGGCAGCGTACGAAATATCGATATGCTGGCCGTAGGAGTTTTCAATTCTTGTAACTAAACGGACGTCAGTTTCTTGATGGTCGGCGTACCAGATATTCCTCTGCACCCCAAAAGTCCAGATCACTCCATCCTTGAAATATAGCTTATAGTTGTCTCTATCATACTTAACAAAGTCTTTTGAGACGAAGTAGTTCGAATCGTACTTATTGCGATACAGGGTATCTTGGCGGCCATCGGGATATTCGACAATAGGGGTTTCAGAAGTCGGATTATGCAGACGGCCCATGTGCATTGTCCACCCCAGCCCGACCCAGGAAAATGGTTCTTGCTGGATGGATAGCTCACCGCCGCCAAGCAGACGATCACGAATGAGCTTCGAGTTGTAGACCCTCCACACCTTGAGGTCCAGGCCGTTCGGCCCGGGAAGAAGAATATCAAGATAACGGAGGGTGACATTGCCCGTAAAAAGATCGATATTCTCCTCGGGCACCGCACCATGTAGGCCGTGCTCGGCGTTGATTCCGATACGGTCATACATTCTGGGTTCATATGGATTGGATTGGCCAAAGGAATTGGATACAGCAATTAGCAGTGACGCGATTAGAATCATAGGGAACAGAAGGCGTCTCGTCTTAATCATGTTAACCTCCTAAATGCCCTTTACTTGAGACGGGCCCCATTGTTTGTCTTGCGGCATGTCCACCCCCCCCCTATTTCTGAGGCGATGACAGTTCGATGTCATATTCGTAAGCCCAACAGATATGGCCCGACTGGATAAGTAGCCATGGGCATTTACAGCCATAGTGATCTTGTTAATCGAGAGAAGGAAGCGGGCCGGCCCAGTTCCACCGGCGATTACCCCCGTGCCCTATAATCTGACGTTATGTAGATGGGATGGGGGCCGAGAATTGTCAAGTAAATGGTGACAATATATATTTTTTTAACTTGAGAACTTTTGCTGCCAAATAAGGTCTTCGGCGAGGTGATAAGTTAGCGGACTTTTCCAACCTGCCGAACTCGGGCTGGGCTATTGTCTTATAGGGGGCGAGGACGATCGGCGTTTCTGGACTCCCATTAACCTGACATACTTGACTTTTTGCTTCGGACTACCAACCTTTTAGTTAGCTTTCTTGTGCGGGCTGGAGAAAGCTCTCTGGGCATCAGATCCCACACCCCTTTTCTGCTGACCGCATCTCTCTGCCCGCCTGCTTGAGCCGGACCCCAAAAACTGGACAGCCGTTTAAGGTGCATTTTAGCCCGCCATATCTTCACGAGGAGGTATGGTATGATCGGCGGCATGAGAAAGCAGTACGAGGAGGTTTATCTTCACGAGTATCAAACCGTGGCAGATTCCCGTGGGCACCTGGCCGTGTACTTTCGGTTCCATAACGAAGAGCGTCCGTACGAGGCGTTTGCCTACCGGATGCCTCACGAGGCCTACTTCGGAGCGCCGGCCGTCCGGCGCACGATCTTCGAGGCCGGGGCTTGAGATGCGACGAAGCGACGTCATTCGAGGCTTCACCAAAAGAGCTTTTCTCTGGGCATGGAGATCGCTAGAATGGGCAAGACAGGCGGGCCTTCAATGTACCTTGCGAGGGTCCCTCGACTGTCTAGACAATGAGGTCCAGCTCCGCTCTTTGAGTTTCCTAAAGCACCGCTTCGATAAGGATGATTTAGTTCAAGAAGTCCGGATCGGAATCTGGCAGGTCCATAACCGCAAGCAGCAGGGTATCAAGCTTAAGAATGCCTATCTCAAGAAGGTCCTTGATTCAGTGTTACTTGACGCGATCAACAAAGCTAAGAAGGACGTTCTTATCCGACGGTCAGTTGAATCTGGCCTCGTCTCTGGTTCCGAAACGAAGGTAAGCGTCCACAATAAGGATAACGTGCTCCGACAGATCCTGCCGGTCGCAATTCGCGAACTTAATGAGATCAAGCAAATTTTAATTAGACTGCGCCTCCAAGGCTTCTCTATTAAGGAGATCGCAAGGCTCAACGGGTGGACGTATCAAAAAACATGCTTGATGTTTTATCGAGCGAGACGGGAACTACAACAGGTCTTTAGAAGGAAAGGAATCTAAGCCAGGGAAACTAACAGGGATTTTCCGCGAAGGGGACAGTCCAGCTTGGTCCTCTTTTAAATCTCCTGGTGCTCGGTCCGCCTGATGATCTCGTTCTGGAGCTCGGTCGAGCAGTCGACGAGGACCGATAAAAACGGAGCGGGCAGGTATTCCGCGTAGAGCCGCTCGATGAGGTTGCTGCCGCGGACCTTGATCTCGACAAAGTGGCGGACCTGGCGGCGGAAGGCGGAGGGTGCCCGTGGCCGGCGGCGTCAGGGCTGGGCCCGCTCAGATGGGAGCTTCTCGCGGAAACATCGCGAAGGCCGGGCAGTCACGAATGCGTAGTCCACAATACGCCCGGAAATCCCGGCTCGGAGGCCCGGGTGATCAGCACCTTCATCCCGAACTGTCCGGCCAGGGATCGAACGAGGCGGCCGTAAAGCGGATACGAGACCGCAGGCGGGGCGGTCCCTCCCACCAGGCTTTGTATCTCCTCCCGGGTCATGAGATACCGGGTCTCCTCGAACTGGCGGGCGCAGACCACTGCGAGACCCTCGAAAAACCAGGGCGGGCCCATCGCGTCGGCTGAGCCCAGCCGCGAGATCGCAATCGATTCGTGGGCGCGATGGGTCAGCTCGTGAACGATCAGCCCGTGATACGTGCTTTCGGTCCAGGGCCATTCGGGATAGAGCTGCTTCCAGATCCCCTCGTATGCCTCCCGCGAGACGAGGTAGAGAGTCCGTCCATCGACGGTCCCGGCGAAGGTGTCGGGGAGAGCCTCCGGCGGCGTGCCGAACGTCTTCGCGAAGTACCCTCTCGCGTCGGAGGTCTTCTCGAACAGGACGACGGAATCGATGAGCTCGCGCGGGGCTACCTTGAAGCCGGAAGAGCGGAAGAACCGCGCTACGTCCTCCAGCGCCTGGGAAACCTCACGCTGGTACTCGGCCCGGTTCGCCTCAAGAGCAGGCGGAAGCTGCCAGTTCAGCCTGATGGCCGAGGTTTCCGGAGACCCCCGAGGAGGGCCTACATTGGCCGTCTTGCACGCCATCGCGAGGACCGACGCCAGAATTGCGATCCGAGCCAGGACGAAGAAGCGCTCGCCCGAAAACCGGGTCACTTCCCTTTGGTTTTCGTCCAGCGGAAATGGACTCCCCGATTCACGGTTGTAGGATAGAAATTTCCTTTTTCTACCCGGTTGGAGAGCGCTGACTTCAGGCTCGGAATCAGGCCGTCCCATCACACGATAAGAATAGCCCGACCCCAGGCTGGAGTCAAGGACCCAAGATCGGGGGGGACGGCCGCCTTGAGCATGACCCAGACGGGACAGAATCTGTCTTCTCAGAATTCTTGGTGTTCCGTGCGCCGGATGATCTCGTTTTCCAGCTCGGTCGAGCAGTCGACGAAGTAAGATTTGGAAGACGATTACCACATGACCCCAGCTTCAGAACGTCGGACATAATGCCCAGTCTCCTTCGGAGCGTGGACGCCAGTGCTTTAGCCCTTTAGGTCGCGTTTGATGCTCTTCCTGACGTACTTCTCTTTGAGCTTGAACCGGTAGACCTCAGAGGGCGCTTTACAGCAGGGCTGTTTGTGTGTCGAGGTCGAGCGAATGTCGCCCAGCAGTCAAGTTCAAGTTCATGGCCGGGCTGCTAACCTGAGATTCAACATTTGGGTATAGGGACATCAGAACTTCTTCCTTTCCGGCGCCGGGCTTTCCGTACGCCCGCTGGCGGGGCAAGGACGGGGCTATGGCTATAGGGGGGACGGCCGCCCCTGCGCCGTTTTATGGATTACCACAGGGCGGATGTTCTTTATCAATTGTCCGTTTTCAACGTCCTCCTTAGCAACGCCTATATTCTTACCCTACGACAAAAAAGACTGCGAGCAACGACATAAGTTCTCGTTGTGAGGAAACACGATTGGGTACGGGAGGATCGGCGGGGCACCCAATCCTCCAAGCCAGGAGTGCGACGCCGGTTTGAGCGCGATGTGACGATTCCCAAAAGCAAGGCCATTCTTGCGCAATGCCTGAGACCCGGCGTTGGACGGAAGGGGGCGGTATTTTTGGGAGTTTTGAAAGCGGCATAGTTGGCGAGACGCCAAGAGAATGCACGCAAAACTCAACCGTTATAAAGGCCGCATCGCGCGCCAAAAGTTCTCGCAAGAAAATAAATTAATTTGCGCCGGCCGGCTTGACAACCACGCTCACCGCTCCTATTTCATAACCGTTAGGCTGGGCAGGGGGTGAACTTGTAGCACGTATACACTAATCGAATCTTCTTACTGGATTAGCAAGCGCAGCACCCGTTCGCATGCTCGCGGTGGTTTGCTTGGAATCTATCCGAATTTGCTGGTTATTGAGGGGGTGATTCTGATGGGCTTAGAATCATGAAAATGCTGTCCCTCGGAAGATACTATCCTGTCTAGTGATAAGGAGGGGGAAAGATCGGTGCGTTATGCTGAAGAGCGTAGGTTTCGCAAGGTAAACACGGTTTAAGAGGAGAATTGACATTTTCACCAGCAGACTCTACATTCAGGGAGGGTGAATATGGCTCAAAAGAGCGTTTCGTTGTCCGACCTAAAAGCCGCACTAAGCGGTGCGAGCGCGAGATGGCAGGCAGAGCAAACAAGCGTATCCAAGTTGCCGCCGAGCGAGCAACTTCTTCGTCTCGGCTATGTCCCGGGACCGGGAGAGGCGTCTCTGGAGCAGCGAGAGAGCGCCGCGAAGGCGGCCTTCGCGACGTTCGCCGCCCTCCAGGTGGAGGGCGTGGGGTATCCGGCAAGCTACGATTTGCGGAACGTCGGCGGGCGCAACTTTGTCACGCCAGTTAAAGACCAGGGATCCTGCGGCTCTTGTGTCGCCTTTGGGACGTGCGCGTGCGTCGAGTGCACGTTGCGCGTTCTGGCGAACAATCCTGGGCTTGCGGCCGATCTTTCCGAAGCGCACTTGTTTTACTGCCTCGCGCGTGCACAGGGACGAACCTGCGGCGGTCCGACCGGCGGCTGGTGGGTGCCCGCCGCGCTTGATGCTTTCAAGAATACAGGCGTCGCAGACGAAGCCTGTTACCCGTATACACCGGGCGACCAGAACTGCACGGGCCTTTGCGCCGACTGGGCTCAGCGCGTAACTAAGGTCATTTCTTGGCAGGCGCTCACGTCCGCCGCGGACATGAAGGCGTGGTTGTCGACCAAGGGTGCGCTCGCCACGTGCTTTACTGTCTACAACGACTTTTTCTCCTATGCCAGCGGTATCTACCATCATGTTAGCGGCGGGGTCGCTGGCGGCCACTGCGTGTGTGTGGTCGGCTACGATGACGCGGCGAAGTGCTGGATCTGCAAGAACAGTTGGGGATCGGGATGGGGTGAGTCCGGCTTCTTCCGCATCGCCTACGGCGAGTGCGGCATCGACGCAACGATGTGGGGAGTTGAGCCCTTGCAGCATTTCTTCGCGACCCTGCCCCTATATCGCTATTGGAATTGCAATATCGGCGACCACTTCTACACCACAAACTGGAACGAGCTCGGTCCTGGCAAGAACGGCTGGGTCCTCGAGGGCATCCAGTGCTACGTGTATCCAAAACAGGTCGTCGGCACTGTCCCTCTGTACAGGTACTGGAATCCCAACATTGGCGACCACTTCTATACGACGAACTGGAGCGAGCTCGGTTCCGGCAAGTACGGCTGGAGATACGAGGGCATCCAGTGCTACGTGTATCCAAAACAGGTCGTCGGCACTGTCCCTCTGTACAGGTACTGGAATCCCAACATTGGCGACCACTTCTATACGACGAACTGGAGCGAGCTCGGTTCCGGCAAGTACGGCTGGAGATACGAGGGCATCCAGTGCTACGTTAGGCCGCAGCCGTCGGTCAGAGCGACGGAGCCAAGCGAAGTTGAAGACTGCGGTTGTGGGAAGGCCGGGGGCAATCCTGATGACACTGTGGGGGCTGCAGCGTCCGGCGAGGGCATCCCTTCGACCTTTAGCATGAGTTCGGGGGATGAGCCTCTGCTCGCCCCGGAGGGGTCGTTCACGACGGGCGCGAGCGACGTCCCGTCCGCGTCCTTCCAGACAGCGACTGAGCGGGCCGGCGAAACTTTCCGCACGGCAGGTTTCGAGGCCGGCAACGGCAAGATTGTGGTTGTCGTAAAGATCGGGAAGGAAGGCTGATTCGTATGGCAAGAAGGGCCTGGACGCGGGCGGCTCTACGCGTCCAGGCCCAGGACTGAATCATGGCGAAACTCGAGCTTCGACGGGATGCCGCGGCGCGTACGGTCGAGGCGCAGGTCGGCGACATCCTAACGCTTCGATTGCCTGAGAATCCGTCAACCGGATACCGCTGGGAGGTTGAGGTGGGTTCGGTTGTTGAGGTTGTCTCCGACTCTTTCGCCCTAGAAGGCGACGGAATTGGCGCAGGCGGAGAGCGCGAGTTCGTTTTCTGCATTCGGCAGCCGGGGAGCGATATTATTAAGATGATGCTGCGACGATCTTGGGAGAGCGAGACAGCGGCAATCGATCGTATCGCGTTCTCTGTCCGTGCTCGCTAGCAACACTGCGAGGCCGACCAGGGGCTCTAAATTGTCTAACGCCCCTAACTGAGACTGATTCACTAGCCGCTATTAAGGGAGGGATTATGCTTAAGCCAGAGGTATTTTGGATTTCAATTCTCTCGGCGACGTGCGTAATCGCATTCGCTGTGGTCGGACGTGCCAAACAAGGACCGACAAGCATTAAATCTGCTCAAACTAGGAGCCCTGCTCGCACCATGCAAGAACAGTCCCTGTTATCCTTGGGCGAAAAGACCATCCCGACGGCGCCAGTTGCCTCTATCATGCGGGAGGTGAAAAGCGGAATAGCCGCACCGCTTATTCCGCTTGACCGGCTACCTAAGTCTCTCGATGATTTAAACGAAACGAGCGTCAGATCCATTGACCTATCAGTAACAGCTGCAATGTCGCTAAGCATCCCCGTCGCGGGTTCGGTAAGCGGCGGCTACAATCGACACGTTGTGGTTTTAGAGCAGTATGCCGTAAAGCACATCGATTACAACGGCCTTCGGTATGATTACGGTTATGCAATCCGCTTTTGCATAACCGTTAGTAATTGGAGTGCAAATATGAAGGCGAGCCTTCCTTTTCTTGCGGCATCTGCAGAAATCGGCTCCGTTCAAGCCCAATGGATGCTGGACATAAAAGGACTTGGCGGAAAAAGAATTCGCGAGATCCTCCCTCCTCCGACAGAGCTGAACGTCGAAAAGTTTGTGCTTGTTAAGCAGAAGTTATCCGAGATCATCAGTGCAATGGATGATCCCAGTACGCAATTCATGCCGGAGTTGATCAATACTCCAGAGGATATACAGGCAAATCAATATCGAATATCCACAGCCCAAGCCTATGCCTTGTCATGCATAAAAGACGGTTGGCCGCTAAAGGAGGCTCTGATTAAGTTGGGCTCTGCAGAAGAGGAACTGACACTCGATGCAATACGAGATGTGTACAGGGACTTCGCTGGGTTGGAGGACGAAACAAAAAAACCCGCTCCAGACATTGTTTATAAAGCAAAACAGGTGTTGGGAAAGATCAAGGCGGCTGTGGTTAAGTAGGAATCTGAGAGCTTGTTAGGTGGGAGATAGTCGGCCGTCTTAGCAGCAAGCACCATTTATGATTCTCCCCAAGTAACTTGAGTGGGTTGACGGCCGTAATGACTAAGGGGTTATCAGTTCGTCTTAAGGAGGTGCAAAGACACTAGCCTTCATCACAAGATATCTAAGACGCGATCTGCGTGGCGATCTTCTAGGGTCTGGGCTAAGATGCTTGCGCCGGATTCATTTATCAAAAAGGGGACCTCATCCCTGAAAAATGGTCTAGGACAGGAGCTTCCTTTTTTCGCGCGACATAGATCCGCCGTCTTCCAACTGAGAATCAACCCTTCTCATCACAAAAGAGAGGATATTCCGGTCGTGAGCAGCTGTCAAGAACTCGAGATCGGAGGGGGAAGGAATTCGTCGGGCGGATTGTCTATCGGAACGGCCGAGGAGGGTCCCAAACGCGCCCGGACCCCTTTCCTCCCCAAATCGCCCGCTATTCGTAGCCCCCGCTCTCCTCGGCCGCCAACAGCGCGACCTGCTCGAAGGCATACGCGGGCGGCGGCTTCTCGGCCACGAACGTCAACTCGAGGTGGCGAATGATCCGGCCGACGACCGCGCAATCGGTCAGGAAGGCGACGGCCTTCATCCTGCCACCGCAACGCGGCCAGATTAACGGGTCCACCTCGTAGACCTTCAGGATCATCTCCGCCCAGCCCTCGGGGGGGGTCATGCACCGGCTCCTCATCGATCATCCCCAGGGCAACGGGGACACGGTTCGCCTTCCTGATTTTCCCGCGGTGGGCGTTGGCGTAGACGCCAGCTACATCTCCGGGACGAACGCGGACTTCCGGCACGTAGAGGGGGCGCTCTTTATCGGCCACACGGCGTTCCGGCCCTACAAGATGAAGGTTGTAAACCATGACCATCCCATCACCCGGGGCGTGAGCGATCTCGTTGTGACCGAGGAGCAGCACTTCGTGATCTACGACAAGGACCCGAAGGCGTCCTGGTCCGGAGCGTCAACGAGCAGGGGCTGGAGTTCTCGACGGAAAAAATGCGGCAACCAGGGTTCGAG
>Ga0335070_10005630_pt1 | contig 14738 bp, 14 predicted proteins | sample Lox_Sample_13_FD_206722 | JGI IMG/M metagenome (GOLD analysis project Ga0335070, IMG submission 206722) | Soil microbial communities from Loxahatchee National Wildlife Refuge, Florida, United States - Lox_Sample_1.3 | ecosystem: Environmental > Terrestrial > Soil > Wetlands | place: USA... | reverse complement strand
CCCCGCACTCCCCCACTTTTGCCCCTGCGCGCCCTCGCCGGGCGCGCCCCTGCAGTCATGCGCGCACCGGGGTCATGCACTCCGCCCTCCCCCCACTTTTGCGCCTGCGCCGGGGATGCGGCTGCATCGATAGGGGTGCCGGAGTCATGGTGTTATGTAGACCTTCACGGCTTCTTGGCGCCGCATCAGCTCGACGCCGTAAGCCAGCTTGGCCAGCGGCAGCCTGTGAGTGATGAGGCCGTCCACCGAGATCTGGTTGCGGCTCAGGAGATCGAAGGCCTCGCGCAGCTCCAGGGGCGAGGACGAGTACGTCGCCGAGAGCGTCAGCTCGCGATGGTAGAGCTCGGCGAGAGCCAGCGGCAGTGTCTCTCCCGACCCACCCGCGAAATAGTGGATCTGCCCGCCGTCACGCGCGCGGGCCGCGGCCCAGGGCAGGAGCGCCGCGCCGCCCGCCGTCAGCATGACGACGTCTCCGCCTCGGCCCTCGGTCGCTTCGCGCAGCGCCCGATCGAGGTCGGAATCCGAGTCGAGGACTCGCGCTCCCGCGGCGCGACCGAGCGACCGGCGGGCAGGAACAAGATCCGCCCCGAAAACCGTGAGGCCTCTGAGCTGAAACGCCTGGATGAGCAGGCAGCCGATGGAGCCGAGCCCAACCACGACCGCGGTATCGCCCGCCTCCACCCGGCAGCGCTTGACGGCCCGCAGGCAGCAGGCCAGCGGCTCGGTGAAGGACGCCGTCTCATCGCTCATTGCGGCCGGCAGCGCGAAGGTCGCATGCTCGACATTGGGCGCGGGGACGCGGCAGAGCTCCGCGAATCCTCCCGGGTCAAGATTGATGCGCTTGAAGTGTCGGCACATGGATGGGCTGCCGCGCTGGCAGTAGTGACAGGTGAAGCAGGGAACGTGGTGGGCGGCGACGATGCGCTCGCCGACGCGGAACCGCGCGACGCCCCTGCCCACCGCCGCCACCTCACCCACGACTTCGTGCCCGAAGACGGCGGGCGCCTTCGTGTCCGGGCTCGTCACCTTGAGGATGTCCGACCCGCAGAGGCCGCAGCCACGCACGCGCACGAGCAGCTCGCCGGGGCCGGCCGCTGGCTCGGGCCATTCCCGGAGCTCGAGCGTGCCGGAGCCGGTATAGACCCCCGCTTTCACGGGCGTCGCTCTCCCCACCGCGACCGGGCCCAGCAGCGAAGGGCAATGGCGAGCTTCCTGGGCGTGGGCACGCTCACGCGCCCGTCGAAGACACGGAAGCGCCGTCGCTCCATGAGCCTGAGGAGCGCAAAGTACGTGCGTCCCATGATCTCGGCGGCAAAGAGCGTATGGGCGTCCGCGCGAGGGAGGGCCGCCCACGCGCGCTCGTAGTACGAATGCGCGCGGGCCGCCTCGTGCTCCATCAGGCGGACGAACCCGGGCGTGTAGCGCCCCGCCGCGAGGTCCTCCGCGGTCACACCGAAGCGCGCGAGGTCCTCCTGTGGCAGGTAAACGCGCCCGGCGCAGGCGTCGGGCTGGACGTCGCGCATGATATTGGTCAGCTGCAGCGCCACCCCGAGGTTCACCGCGTACTCGCGGGCCCGCATGTCCGAATAGCCGAAGATCTCGATGCAGCAGAGCCCGACGGCCGAGGCGACGCGGTAGCAATAGGGGTAGAGATCCTCGAACGTCTCGTAGGTGGACCGGTCGAGATCCATCTCCACGCCGGCGATGATCTCGTTGAGCGCCTCGCGCGGGATCCGGAAGAGCCGCACCGCCTCCTGCAGCCGCTGGGCCGCCGGGTGCTCGGGAGCGCCCTCGAAGACCTGCGCGATCTCCGCGCGCCAGCGCTCGAGCTCCTTGCGCTGGGCGGCGCGGTCGTGGCCAATGTCCACGGCGTCGTCGACGATGCGGCAGAAGGCGTACACCGCGTAGATGGCCTCCCGCTGGGGGCGCGGCAGGCAGAGGAAGGCGTAGAAAAAATTGGACCGGCTCTTGCGGGTCAGCCTCGAGACGAACTGGGTAGGATTCATGCCGCGCGGAGCTTGGCGGGCCTCGGAGCGAAGCCGCGCTCGACGAACCACCGGGCGGCGTCGCGGAGGGCGTCCTCGGCCGGGGTCTGCGGCAGTCCCAGCTCGCGCACCGCCTTGGCGGCGCTGAAGTACATGCGCTTCCGCCCCATGCGCACGGCGTTGAGCGGCACCTGCGGCGTGCCACCCGTCACGCGCGCCGCGCCCTCCATGCAGAGCGCCGCGAGCCAGGCGACGCCATAGGGCACGCGGAATCGCGGCGGAGGCAGGCCGGTGAGGCCGGCAAGCGCGCGGAAGATCTCGATGAGGGACAGGTTCTGATTGCCCAGCACGTATTTCTGACCCACCCGCCCCCGGTCGGCCGCCAGGATATGCCCTCGGGCGACGTCGCTCACATGCACGATGTTGAGTCCGGTGTCGATGGAGCCGAGCATCTTGCCGCGGAGGAAGTCCACGACCATCTGTCCGGTCGGCGTGGGTTTCACGTCCCACGGACCCAGGGGCGTCGAGGGATTGACGATCACGATCGGAGCTCCGCGACCCGCCCACTCCTCGGCCACGCGCTCGGCGAGGAACTTGGAGGCCTTGTACGGGCCCACCATGTCCTCGAGCCCCACGGGGCTCGTCTCATCTCCCGGCGAGCCGTCCTTGGGAATGCCGAGGGCCCCCACGGTGGAGGTATAGACGATGCGCTCGGCCCCGGCCTCCGCGGCCGCTGAAAGGATATGCCGCGTCCCGTCCACATTGGCGCGATAGAGCTCGCGCGCGTCCCGCGCCCAGAGCCGATAGTCGGCGGCGACATGGTACACGCGCTTCGCTCCGGCCACCGCCGCCTTGAGCGAGCTGGGGTCCAGCAGGTCGCCTTCCGCAATCTCGACGGCGCAGCCTTCGAGAGCCGTGCGATCACCGCCCTTCCGCGCGAGCACGCGCACGGTCCGGCCGTCCGCCAGGAGCTCGCGGACGAGATTGGCGCCTACGAATCCAGTACCGCCGGTGACCAGCGCGTCCATGCCCGCGCCGCCTATGCCGCCAGCCGGGCGAGCGAGCCCGCCACGCTCTGGAGCGCCTGCCGGGTCCCGCGCCTGAGACGCAGCGCGCCGGCGAGGACGCCCGGGCGCGCGAGGGCGAGCACGCCACCGCCACGGAGGCGTCCATCGGCGCCCATCAGGCTCATGAGCTCCTCGGGCAGCGTCTCGCGAGCGTCATCGGACACGCCTCGAAGAATCATGGACGCGCAACCATGGGCCGTCGCCGCTTCGAGGATCATCGCGGACTCCATGTCCACCGCCACACCTCCGGTCGCTGCGCGAAGCGCAGCCTTGGCTTCCGGCGTGGTCACGATCTGCCTCGACGACACCATGGCACCGGTATGCGCGTTGACGCCGGTGGCCGCCGCGGCACGCTGCCCGGCGCTCGCGGTGATGGCGAGGCGGGTTCCCGCCTCACTGATCACGCTGTCGGACAGGACAATATCGCCCACCTTGAGCGCGGGATCGAGGGCGCCACACACGCCCGCCGAGATGACCAAGGGACGATCGGAGGCGTGCACGAGGGCGGGCCAGCGGTCCCTCAGAAGGCAGGCGCGAAGGCCGACGGGAGCGACGCGAAGCGTTCCGCGTCCGAAGGCCAGGAACGGCACGGACGGCAGGAGCGACAGGGAGAGCGCCCGGGCCAGGGCCCGGGTCTCGAGCTCAACCGCCGTGAGAACCAGGATCGCGACCAAGCCGGTCGGCACCGGACGCCGCGCCCCGGAGCGCCTTTTCCTTGTCCTTGCGCTCGACCCAGGCCTTCCAGCTATTGCCGGCCGCAGTGTCCTTTCCGGTGAACCTGATGGTGGCGATGTCGCGATAGGGGATGGTGAAGGGGCCGTCCCCGTGCTCGTCGAAGAGCTGGATGAAGGGCTCGGGCACGTCGGCGTTGCGGTTGTAGATGTAGCCGACGATCTCCGAGCCATCGCTCTTCACCACCGTGGTGTTGCCGCGATAGTCGAAGGCGAACTCGACCACGTCGCTGAGCGACATGTAGTCATTGATCTGCGGGACCCAGCCTTCGAGCGTCATGCCACGTCCTAGAGCTTGCCGGTGAGCGTGACCGCCACCGTCTCGGCAAATCCCTTCACCGAGCTGAAGGTGTAGTCCACCGCCGTCGCCTCGTAACCGCAGTGGACCATGCAATCGCGGCACTTCTCGTTACCGCTCTTCTTACCGTAGTTTTCCCACTGGGTGGTGTCCATCAGCTCCTGGAAGCTCGCCGCGTAACCCTCCTGGAGCAGATAGCAGGGACGCTGCCAGCCGAACATATTAAAGGTGGGGTTGCCCCACGGCGTGCACTCGAAGTCCTGCTTGCCCATGAGGAACCGGAGAAAGAGCGGCGACTGGTTGAACTTCCACTGCCGCTTGGGCTTCGAGAGCATCTCGCTGAAGAGCTGATTGGTCCGTGTCTGACGGAGGAAATGCTCCTGGTCCGGCGCCTTCGAGTAGCTGTAACCGGGGGAGAGCATCATGCCCTCGACGCCCAAGGTCATCATCTCGTCGAAGAACTGGCGCATCCGGAGCGGCGAGGCGCCGTCGAACAGCGTGGTATTGGTCGTCACGCGGAAGCCGCGGGCGAGCGCCGCCTTGATCCCCCCCACCGCCTCCTCGAACACCCCGTCGCGGCAGACGGCCTCGTCGTGGTCCTCGCGCAGTCCGTCCATGTGGACACTGAACGTGAGGTACTTGGATGGAGTGAAGAGGTCGATTTTTTCCTGCATCAGGATGGCGTTGGTGCAGAGGTAGATATACTTCTTCCGCTTGACCAGCTCGGTCACCAGCTTGTCGATGTCGGGGTACATGAGCGGCTCGCCGCCCGGTATGCTGACGATGGGCGCGCCGCACTCGTCCACGGCCTTGAGGCACTGCTCGACCGTCAAGTGCTTCTTGAGGATCTGTGCAGGGTACTGGATCTTGCCGCAGCCGGCGCAGGTGAGATTGCAGCGGAAAAGAGGCTCGAGCATCAGGACCAGTGGATAGCGCTTACGGCCGCTGAGCTTCTGCTTGATGACGTAGCTCGCGACCGTGTACATCTGGGACACTGGTACGCTCACCTCAGCCGCCCCCTTCCCCTGTGAAGCTATCTGTCATGGTTGCGCCTAATGGACGGGGGGCTCCGACATGGGACGCCGACGTCCAGGCTCGAGCCGCCGAAGCGGCCCTTAGGCGGTAGAGTATCAGAATTACAGCCACATGCACGAGGATTCCGGCCCCGAGCAACGCCCACTCCCCTATCCACCCTGTGACGCCGAGGTTGAACCCGAGCACCCCATAGTAGAGGCCGATCCCTCCAGACGGGGAGCCCAGTGGCCGGGACCGCCGGCTCGCGACCCAGAGGTAGCCGCCCGCGATGGCGAAGCCCACGAGGGCCCAGCCGGCGAAGTTCGAGAGCGGCACCCCGAAGTACATGCCCGGCTCGGCATAGTAGAAGACGCGACCGAGAAACCAACGCTCGCCGAGAACGGAGAGCGGATCGATGACGACATCCAGCAGCATCATGAGGGCCCCAGCCAGCGCGGCGGGCGCCCAGCCGCCCGATTTCCCGAGCACCCGGCGCGCGAGGCAGAAGGAGGCATAGGCGAGGAACGGAAAGGACAGCGGGTCGAAGAATGGCACGTTCGAGACGAAGATCTCGTGCCCGGCGGTCGCGCCCGTGTAGTGGTAGAGACCGAACGGGATTCCGATGCGCGTGGAGGCGTACTCTGCCCAAAAGGCGACCGTGAACCCCCACATGAGCCACCCCGTGGCGCGCCGCCATCCCAGATCGCGTCCGGCAAGCAGCAGGAAAACGGCGAGAAAGACGAAGACGTAGGGTCGCTTCGCTATGGTTCCCGCCAGGAGACTCAGCCAGGTGACGGCGTCCGGGCCCATGACACCGACCCTAACGAACTCGGCGGGAGTTTTCAATGTCGTCCGAGTGTCGGCCCACTAGGGCCTGTGCTAGTATCTGGCGATGCACGCCACCTATACGCCCCGGAATCGGACGTGACACCGCCGACCATCGTTCATACTGAGATCGACATCGCCATCGAAAGGGCGCAATCGGCCCTCCTCGCAGCGCAGGCCCCCGACGGACACTGGGTCGGCGAGCTCGAGGCGGACAGCACGATCACGAGCGAATACCTCCTGTTCGGCCATCTCCTGGACCGGGTGAACCGCGATCGGGAAGCCAAGATGGTCGTCTATCTCCGCGAGAAGCAGCTGCCCGGCGGCGGCTGGAGCCTGTACGAGGGTGGGCCACCGAATATCTCCGCGACGATCAAAGCCTATTTCGCGATGAAAGTGGCCGGGGTGAGTACGGACGATCCTGCCATGGAGCGCGCCCGGGCACGCATCCGCGACTGGGGTGGACCCGTCGAGGCCAATGTCTTCACCAAGATCCTCCTGGCCCTCTTCGGCGAATACGACTGGAGCGGCGTACCCGCCATGCCGGTCGAGATCATGCTGCTGCCCCGCTGGTCCTACTTCAATCTGCTCGAGGTTTCGTACTGGTCGCGCACCGTCATCGTGCCGCTCCTGATCCTCATGGATTCCAAGCCGGTGAAGCGGCTCCCGGATTCCTGCCGGCTCGACGAGCTCTGGCCCGTGCCGCGAGAGCGCGCAAGCCTCAGGCTCAGGCGCATCCCGCGCCCGTTTTCGCCCAGGCGGTTCATCTGGAAGAACCTCTTCATCGGCGTGGACGACGCGCTCAAGGGCTGGGAGCGCCTGGGCCCGCGCCCATTCCGCGGACGGGCTCTGGAGGCGGCCCGGCGCTGGCTCGAGGAGCGGCTGGCCGTCCCCGGCGGGCTCGGCGGCATCTTCCCCGCGATGACCAACGCGGTGCTTGCCCTGCGGACCCTCGGATATCCCGAGGACCATCCGCTCATCACGGGCCAGCTCAAGGAGATCGAGAATCTGGGCGTCGAGACCAGGGACGCGCTCCACTACCAGCCGTGCCTTTCCCCGGTCTGGGACACTTCACTCGCCGCCAATGCGCTCATCGAGTCGGGGCTCCCGCCCGATCATCCGCAGCTTATCCGCGCGGGCGAGTGGATGATGGACAAGCAGATCACGGTGCCGGGCGACTGGCAGGTCAAGCGCCCTCACGTGCCGCCGGGGGGCTGGCCCTTTCAGTACCACAACGATTTCTATCCCGACCTCGACGATTCGGCGATGGTCATGATGGCCCTGGCCAAGACGCAGGGACTCGACCCCGATCGTCGCGCGCGCTGCATCGAGCGCGGGCTCAACTGGTTCCTCGGCATGCAGGGCAGCGACGGCGGCTGGGGGTCGTTCGACGCCGACAATGACCGGCTCATTTTCAACAATATCCCGTTCGCCGATCACGGCGCCCTGCTCGACCCTTCGACCGAAGACCTGACGGGACGCGGGCTCGAGCTGCTGGGCACCCTCGGCCACGGACTCGAGCATCCCGCCGCGCAGCGGGCGCTCGGCTTCATCCAGAAGACCCAGCACCAGAGCGGCGCGTGGTACGGCCGCTGGGGCGTGAACTACGTCTACGGCACGTGGTCGGTGCTCCGGGGCCTGGGCGCCATCGGCGAGGACTGCTCCAAGGACTATGTCCGGCGCGCCGTTGCCTGGCTCGAAGAGCGCCAGAATGGCGACGGGGGCTGGGGCGAAACGCTCACGTCGTACGAGGACGACGAGCTGGCGGGGCGCGGCGAATCCATCCCGAGCCAGACGGCGTGGGCTCTCCTGGCGCTGCTCGCCGCCGGGCGTACGGACGGGTCCACCCTCGAGAAGGGGCTCCGCTTCCTCATCGACCGGCAGAGCGCCGACGGCACCTGGGAGGACCCGCTCTGGAACGGCACGGGCTTCCCGCGCGTCTTCTACCTGAAGTACCACCTGTACGCGAAGTACTTCCCGCTGTGGGCACTGGGTGTGTATCGGAGCGCCTCGGCGTGACCGACGGCTCTCCGGCACCGCGCGCCGTGCCGCTACCGGCGCGCTGGATCGGAGGGCTGGGACATCTCGCCCTCTATCTCGTCGAGTCGCTCGGTCGCTTCGGCCGCTTCCTCGGCCAGGCCATCGCGCTCGCCTTCGTTCCGCCCCTCAAGCTCGACCGGCTGGCCGGGCGAGTCTACTTCATCGGCTTCAAGTCGCTCACGATCGTCGTGCTCACCGGTGCCTTTACCGGGATGGCCCTGGGCCTCCAGGTATTCTTGACCCTCCAGCGCGTGGGCTCCGAGGCGTTCGTGGGGCCGGCCGTCGGCATCGCCCTCGTGCGCGAGCTCGGTCCCGTGCTGACCGCGGTTTTCGTCACGGGCCTGGCGGGCTCGGCGCTCACCGCCGAGCTGGGCATCATGCGCATCACCGAGCAGATCGACGCCCTCATGGTTATGGCGCTCAACCCGATGCGTTACCTCGTGGTGCCCGCCCTTCTGGCCGGGATTATCACCTTCCCGATGTTGACCGCCATCTTCGACGTGGCCGGCATCTATGGCGGCTACCTGGTCGCAGTCATCCTGCTCGGCATGTCGCCCGGCACATATTTCGGCCAGATGCAGGCCTTCGCCGACATGACGGACGTCATGGTCGGATTCTGGAAGTCGCTGGCCTTCGGCGCGCTCGTGCCCTGGGTTTGCACGTACAAGGGCTTCCACTGCGGCCACGGCGCCGAGGGCGTGTCCCGCGCGACGACCGAGGCGGTCGTGCTCTCCTGCGTGCTGATCCTGGTCTTCAACTATTTCCTGGGCTCCGTGCTGCCGTGATTCGTATCCAGGGCCTGCGCAAGTCCTTCGGCGGGCAGCCCGTGCTGCGGGGCGTGGACCTCGACGTCGCCACCGGCGAGATCATGATCATCATCGGCCGAAGCGGCGGCGGCAAGTCGGTCCTCCTCAAGCACTTTCTAGGCCTCTTGCGTCCCGACGCCGGCGCGGTGCTGGTAGACGGGATGGACATCACCCGCCTCAGGGGGGTGGCCCTGGAAGCGGTGCTCCGGCGCTACGGTGTCGTGTTCCAGGGCGGAGCGCTCTTCGATTCCATGTCGGTCTTCGACAATGTCGCGTTTCCGCTCCGCGAGAAGACGAAGATGGGGGCCGTCGAGATCGCCCGGCGCGTGGACGAGAAGCTGGCCCAGGTCGGGCTCGTGGACATGGGCCACAAGAACCCGGCCGAGATCTCGGGCGGGATGCGCAAGCGCGTGGCGATCGCGCGGGCGCTGGTGACCGAGCCGGAGATCGTCTTCTTCGACGAGCCCACCACCGGGCTCGATCCGATTCTCGTGAATACCATCCACCGGCTCATCCAGGAGCTGCACCGCAAGTTCCGGTTCACCGCGGTCATGGTGAGCCACGAGATCCCCGAGATCTTCGAGATCGCCGACCGCGTGGCCATGCTGCACGAGGGGCAGATCATCGAGACGGGGGACGCCCACGTCATCCAGACCTCGTCGAATCCCATCGTGCAGCGATTCATCCGCGGGGAAGTCGAGGCCGCACACCATGCCGCATGAGGCAGAGGGAGAAGCCGCATGAAGCGTTCCGCGCTGGATCTCACCGTCGGCGTGTTCGTGATCCTTGGCATCTTGGCGCTGGGCTGGCTTTCGATTAGACTCGGTAAAGTCGAGCTGTGGGGGGGCCAGAACTACACGGTCACGGCGGACTTCCCCTCGGCGGGCGGCCTCAAGACCGGATCGACGATCGAGATCGCCGGCGTGCAGGTCGGCCGGGTGACGGCGATCCGGCTGGACAACTACCAGGCCCGGGTGGTCATGTCCATCGAGAAGACCGTCAAGCTTACCGACGACTCGATCGCGTCGATCAAGACCAAGGGGCTCATCGGCGAGAAATTCGTCCAGATCAGCCCCGGGGGATCGGACAAGATCATCAAGCCCAACGGCAGGATCACCGAGGTGGAGCCACCCATCGATCTGGAGGAGTTGCTTTCGAAGTACGTATTCGGCAAGGTCTAATGACACCCCCATCAGTGGAGGATCATCGATGATTGGTCGTCGTTTCTTCCGGCTCGCGTCCGTGGGCTGGCCCGTGTCGGCCTGCCGGATCGGCCTCGTGGCTCTCCTCGTCCTTGTGGTGGCTCCGAACGGCTGGGCAGGCCAGGCCCAGGACCAGCTCAAGGGCGCCATCGATCGCGTCGTCAGTACCCTCGAGAACCCGGCGCTCAAGGGGGACGGGAAGGTCGCGGAGCGGCGCGCGGCGGTCCGCAAGATCGCGGACGAGCTCTTCGACTTCGGGGAAATCGCCCGTCGGGCCCTGGGCCGCTACTGGCAGCCATTGACGGAACCGCAGCGTACCGAGTTCGTGGGGCTCTTTGCCGATCTTCTCGAGCGCTCGTACATCTCGAAGATCGAGCTCTACGGGGGAGAGAAGATCATCTACAGCGGTGATCGGGTGGACGGAGATCTCGCCACCGTGAGCACAAAGATCATCACCAAGAACGGCACCGAAGTGCCCGTCGACTACCGCCTCTTCAAGCGCGGCGACCGCTGGATGGTCTACGACGTCAACATCGAGGGCATCAGCCTGGTGTCCAACTACCGGACCCAGTTCAACAAGATCATCCAGACGAACGGCTACAACTCCCTCGTGGAGCGGATGAAGACGAAGCAGAACGAGTTCCTCGAGGAAAGCGCCGGGAAACGAAAGGCCGAGAAGTAGAGTGCCCTCCGCCGCGCCGGCCCCCGATCGGGGGCCGGCGCGGCGTCCTTCCCTGTCCCGCCCGCTGCGGCTCTCGGTCACCGGGGCGGGCCTCGCCTTCATCGCGTGGCTCTTGTGGGATCTGGGCCCCGCGGCCGTCTGGAGCACCATTCACGCCCTCGGCTGGCGGCTTGCCGTGGTCGTGTTCATTCCCTTCGGCGCGGCCGTCGTGCTCGACACCATCGGCTGGAGCGTGCTCTTGCCGGGCTGCCGCGTCGGATGGGCCAGGCTGGCCGGCGCCCGCCTCGCAGGGGAAGCGGTCAATCTCGCCACACCCACCGCGTCGGTCGGCGGCGAGCCCCTCAAGGCTTATCTGGTCCGCGATCACGTGACGCTGGATCTCGGGCTCGCCTCCGTCATCGTCGACAAGACAAGCGTGGTCATTGGGCAGGCGGTGTTTCTCGCCGGTGGCCTGGGTCTGGCGCTGGCCGCGCTCGCACCGCCGCGAGAGGTGATCATGGCGATGACCGTCCTGCTCATCGCCGAGGCGATCGGAGCCGGCGGATTCGCGCTGGTGCAGCTTCGCGGCGGCGTCCCAGGGGCCGGCCGCGTCCTCCAGCGACTGGGCATCGGTCCGGCCCAGAGCCATCGCGCCCTGCTTCACGACGTGGACCGCCGGCTCGCGGATCTCTATCGCGAGCGATGGGCGCGCGTCGTCGCCTCCACACTTTTCCATGCCGGGGGCTGGGCGGTAGGCGGCCTCGAGATCTACGTCGTCTTGGGCCTCGCGGGAATTCCGGTGGACTTGACGACCGCGTTCGTTCTCGAGGCGGTGAACAGCGCCGTGCGATTCGCCACGTTCATGATTCCGGGCTCGCTGGGCGCGCTCGAAGGCGGCAACGTGGCGGCCTTCGCTGTCTTCGGTCTGCCGGCGGCGGCGGGACTGTCCTTCTCACTCGTTCGCCGGCTCCGGGAGACGACGTGGGCCCTCATCGGCCTGGTCGCGCTGGCCGGCTTCAAGGCTCGCCCCGCGGGCCCGCCGGCCGACCGGCTAAGCGCCGCGTAAGGTTTGGAAGCCTTTGACGCTGTGGTAAGCTGAGCCGTCTTCATCAACCATATTGGGAGGCTCATGTGGGATCAGTGCGCGTCGCCATCGTCGGAGTCGGTAATTGCGCCTCGGCACTCGTGCAGGGCGTCCACTACTACAAGAATGCTCCCGACGACGGCTTCATCCCGGGGCTCATGCGACCCCGGCTGGCCGGCTACCACGTCGGTGACATCGAGTTCTCCGCGGCATTCGACGTCGACGCGAACAAGGTGGGCCTCGATCTGTCCGAGGCGATCTGGGCCAAGCCCAACAATACCGTGCGCTTCGGCCAGGTGCCGCATCTGGGCATCCCCGTGCAGCGCGGCATGACCCACGACGGCCTCGGCCACTATCTCTCCCAGATCATCACCAAGGCGCCCGGCCCCACCGTGGACATCGCCGGCATCCTCCGTGAGACGCGCACCGATGTAGTGGTCAACTTCCTGCCGGTGGGCAGCGAGATGGCGACCAAGTGGTACGTCGAGCAGATCCTCGATGCGGGATGTGGCTTCGTCAACTGCATCCCGGTCTTCATCGCGAGGGAAGAGTACTGGCGCCGGCGCTTCGAGGAGCACGGGCTGCCCATCGTCGGCGACGATGTCAAGTCGCAGGTGGGTGCGACCATCATTCACCGGATACTGACCAAGCTCTTCATGGACCGCGGCGTGCACATGGAGCACACGAGCCAGCTCAACGTCGGGGGCAACACGGACTTTCTCAACATGCTCGAGCGCTCGCGGCTGGCCTCGAAAAAGATCTCCAAGACCGACGCGGTCCGCTCCCAGCTCGCCCACGACATGGCCGCCGAGGACATCCACATCGGGCCCAGCGATTACGTGCCGTGGCTCAACGACCGCAAGTGGGCACACATACGCCTCGAAGGCCGCTCCTTCGGCGACCAGCCCATCAATGTCGAGCTCAAGCTCGAAGTGTGGGACTCGCCGAACTCGGCCGGCGTGGTCATCGACGCCATCCGCTCCTGCAAGATCGCCATGGACCGGGGCCTCAAGGGCGCGCTCCTGGCGCCCTCAGCCTACCTGATGAAATCGCCGCCCGAGCAATGGTCCGACGAGACGGCGCGCGTGCGCCTCGAGCGCTTCATCGACGGCGGCGTCTAGCCGAAGTTCCGTCATAACGCTGAGGTTGCGCCAGCCTCGGTGATACACTTGGCCAAGCGCATGGTCTCCATCGCATGATCGTGACTTCCAGGACGGGGCGCCTGCTGCGGCGGCTCGTGCGGCTGTCCTGTCGTCGGCCCGTCGTCACCACGGTCATCTCGCTTCTCCTGGCCGTGGCCGGCGTTGCCTACACGCTTCACGCTCTCACCTTCCGCACCTCGGGCCGCGATCTCCTGCCCCAGGACGCCGGGTACATCGTTCGCTACAACCAGTACGCCCGCGAATTCGGCGAGCTCGAAGACATCGTCATCGTCATCGAAGCGCGGACCTTCGAGGCGGCGAAGGCCTATGCCGCGCGGCTGGTCCACGAGCTGCGCAACTCGCCGATCAAGTTCCCGCGCGTGACCTACCGTGTCGATCCCCAACGCTTCGAGGGTCGCCAGCTTCTGTACCTGCCCACCGAGCAGCTCAAGGAAGTCCGCGACCGGATCTTCGACTACCAGGACTTCATGGAGAGCTTCGCGGGCGACCCGAGCCTGGCCCGCCTGGTCGAGGGCGCCAACGCGGCCATGGCCTCGGCCTTCGTGTCCAACCTCTTCGATCTGGGGCTCGAGAAGGGGGGAGGCGAGAACACCAAGTTCCTCCAGCTGGTGCTCGAGCAGATCTCCGACCGGCTCGACCGGCCGGCGCCCTACCGCTCGCCGTGGGGCACCCTCTTCTCTTTGGGCGATCGCCCTCCCGAGGCAGGCTACTTCCTGTCGGAAGACAAGAGCCTCCTCTTCGCTCTCGTCGAGACACCGAAGTCTGACAAGGGCAGCTTCATGGGTGACCGCCACGCGATCGAAGTCATCCGCGGCGTCATCACGAGCCTCAAGTCCGATTTCCCGAACGTGCAGGCAGGAGTGACCGGCGGCCCCACGTTGTCCAACGACGAAATGACCGCCGCCTTCGAGGACAGCAGCGTCGCTACGGCGATCGCCTTCGCGCTCACCCTCCTCGTCATGCTGTTGGCATTCTGGCGGGTGGGAAAGCCCCTGCTCATGCTGGGGGTACTGGCGGTCACCCTCGCCTGGTCCATGGGGATCATCACGCTGACGGTGGGGCACCTGACCATCTTCTCGGTGATGTTCATCTCGATCGTCATCGGGATCGGCATCGACTACGGCATCTACTTCCTGTTTCGGTACGAGGAAGAGATCTTCCTCGGGCGCAACTTGAAGGAGGCGCTCGAGTTCACGGCGACCCGGACAGGGCCCGGCATGCTGATCGGAGCGCTCACGGCGGGCTTCACCTACTACGTCCTCATGCTCACCGACTTCCGCGGCATCCAGGAGCTCGGTTTCATCGCGGGTACGGCCATCCTCATGGCCTGGCTCGGCATGATGACCCTCTTCCCGGCGCTCCTCATGCTGGTGGACCGGCATCACGCGGAGCGGCCCCGGAACCAGGCGCCGCGCGCCCACGCCATCGAGCGCATGCACGTTCCCGTGCTCGACCGCATCACCAGCTACCCCAAGACGGTCCTCACCATGGCCGGATTCGCCACCGTGGCCTCGCTGTGGGCCATCCCGTATGTGGGCTTCGACTACAACCTGCTCAACCTCCAGGCCAAGGGGACGGAATCGGTCCTGTGGGAGAAGCGCATCCTCGCCGCCACCGGACGCTCCGGGTTCAATGGGCTTGCCTCCGCGAAGACCCTCGAGGAGCTGCGGGCGAAGCAGGAGGCCTTCGAGAAGCTGCCGTCGGTGTCCGACGTCGACTCCGTCCTTCGGGTCATTCCCGACAATCAGGCGGAGAAGATCAAGATCGTCAAGACGTTTGCGCCGATCGTCGCTCCGGTGCGCGTGGGCCGCTCGAGCCCGGTGGACATCGACCGGCTGATACGCGCGCTCCGCGAGCTCGAG
>Ga0335070_10005629_pt1 | contig 14739 bp, 11 predicted proteins | sample Lox_Sample_13_FD_206722 | JGI IMG/M metagenome (GOLD analysis project Ga0335070, IMG submission 206722) | Soil microbial communities from Loxahatchee National Wildlife Refuge, Florida, United States - Lox_Sample_1.3 | ecosystem: Environmental > Terrestrial > Soil > Wetlands | place: USA... | reverse complement strand
GATGCAGGAGGGCGCACATGTGCGTACCGAACTGAACTGCTTCATGGGCGCTTCAATCGATGCCACGATCGACGAAGGAGTGTCCGCGCCAGTGCCGATTCGCCGCGCGCTTCACGTCGCGCGGCGCATCCGGTTTCGCAAATCACGCGCGCTTGGCGGTGCGCAACGATTCCGGCGGCCATGCGAAAAAAACCGGCCTCTCCGATCGGCTGAGGCGAGGCCGGGTCTCGCAGCCAGATTCGATCAACTCTCCGAAAGAATCTGCCGGATAGCTTGCTCGAATGCCTCGGCGGGTTGCGCGCCGGTCAGCAGATAGCGGTCGTTGAAAATGATGGACGGCACCGAATGGATTCCCATGTTCTGATATTTCGCTTCTTCTGCACGCACCTCGCTCGCATAAGCGTCGCTTTGCAGGACGGCGCGAGCCTCTGCAGCATCGAGTCCTGTCGATTGCGCGGCCTCGACGAGAACATCATGGTCGCTAGTGGATTTGCCCTCGCCATGATAGGACTTCAGGAGCGCCTCTTTGAGCGCTACCTGTTTGCCCTGGAGGTTGGCCCAATGCAGGAGGCGGTGCGCATCGAAGGTGTTATAGATGCGCTCGCGCTTGCCGAATTGGAATCCCACCTTCGCCCCGCGCTCGCGCAGTTCGGCCTGCGCCTCTGCCACCTGTTGCGGCGTGCGTCCATATTTCCTGCCGATGTGCTCGACCAGCACTTCGCCTTCACTCACCATCTGCGGATTCAACTCGAACGGATGCGCGACCAATTCGACGTCGACAGTGTCGCCGAGGCGCGACAGTGCAACTTGTAGCGAGGAGAGGCCGATGGCGCACCACGGGCACGCGATATCGGAGACAAAATCGATTCTGAGCGGTTGCTTCATTGCTTTCCTGGGAGACGTGACTGGGCGCGGGAAATGGCCCTTGCGAGGCGGATTTCCAGACGCGGGGGAGTGAATGGCATTCTGGACGACTTTCAGCGCGCAACTACCGCAGGTCGCGACACTTCAGTTGTTCCGCTACATCAATAATGGCCTCGGGGCGTCACTTCCAGCAGCGCAATGCGCATTCCGGAAGCGGCCTTGAACATCATTCGCGAATCGATCGCTGCGCCCACACCTGGGCAATGGAGAAATGTGCCTGGAAACCCGGTTTTCCCCACACTGTGCGTCGACGGATATTGACTAAGCTACTGTTGTTTGGTGGATGCAGTGATCGAGCACCGTTTTTAATTAAAAATGTATGGGAGAGCGTACATGTCATCCTGCCGCAGGCTATGCCTTTATCCTCTTACGTCGCTTTTGTTTTCTTTCGGAATCCTTGCAACGATATTGAGCGCACCGGCATCCGCCGCGGTATTGCCGGACAAGACGCTCGTGTTCTGTTCGGAAGGCAGCCCGGCGGGTTTTGACTCGGCACAATACACGACTGGCCTCGAATTCTCGGCTGCGTCGTACACGGTCTACAACCGCCTCGTCGAATTCGAGCATGGCGGCACAAAAGTCGAGCCGGGTCTCGCGCAATCGTGGGAGATTTCACCGGATGGCCTGACCTATACGTTTCACCTGCGCCATGGCGTCAAGTTCCATACGACGTCGTTCTTCAAGCCCACGCGCGAGTTCAACGCCGATGACGTCATGCTGACTTTCGAGCGGATGTTCGACCCGAACAATGCGTTTCGCAATGCGTACCCCGTCCAGTTTCCGTATTTCAAGGACATGGGACTCAACGAGAGCATCTCGAAGATCGAAGCGCTCGATCCCTACACCGTGCGCTTCACCATGAAGACGGTGAACGCACCATTCCTCTCGGAACTGGCGATGCCGTTCGCATCGATCATCTCGGCCGAATACGCCGATCAACTGATGAAGGCCGGCAAGGCGTCCGATATCAACCTTTACCCCGTGGGAACGGGTCCGTTCATCTTCGTCAGTTATACGAAGGATGCGACGATTCGCTTCGACGGCAACCCTGACTACTGGAAGCCGGGCGTTGTGCGGGTGAGCAAGCTGATCTTTTCGATCACACCGGACGCTGCTGTGCGTGAGCAGAAGCTGATCAAGAACGAATGCCAGGTCATGACGTACCCTCGACCACAAGCCATCGCATCGCTGGAGAGCGATCCAGAGTTGCAGGTGCTACACCAGGTCGGCTTCAATCTCGGGTTACTGGGGTACAACACGACACACAAGCCTCTCGACAAGGTCGAGGTAAGACAGGCGCTCGACATGGCGATCAACAAGAAGGCGATTATCGATTCGGTGTATGCGGGGGCTGGGCAGTTGGCGACAAACCCGATGCCGCCCACCCAGTGGTCCTACAACAAAGCGCTCAAGGATGCGCCTTACGATCCGGACAAGGCGAAGGACATGCTCGCAAAGGCGGGATTTCCGAACGGCTTTGACATCACGCTGTGGGCGATGCCTGTGCAACGCCCTTACAACCCCAATGCGCGACTGATGGCGGAGATGATCCAGGCGGATTGGGAAAAGATCGGCGTGCACGCCAAGATCGTCACTTACGAGTGGGGCGAATACATCAAGCGTGCGCATGCGGGCGAGCACGACGCAATACTGATCGGTTGGACTGGAGACAACGGCGATCCGGACAACTGGCTTGGGGTGCTTCTCGGCTGTGCGTCGGTGAACGGCAGCAACTTTTCCAAGTGGTGCTACCCGCCATTCGAGGATCTGATCCAGAAAGGCCGTGCCACAACCGACATCTCGGCGCGCACCGCCTACTATATGCAGGCGCAGGAGATCTTCAAGCAGCAAGTGCCGTTCACGCCTATCGCGCATTCGACCGTTTTCCAGCCAATGCGCAAGAACGTGACGGGCTTCAAGATCGATCCGTTCGGTCCAACCCAGTTCTGGAATGTTGGACTCAAATGATCCGGCGATTCGTCGTGGCATTGGCGCTCGTCGTTTCGGCGGCGCACGCGCAGACCACCGACTTCTGGGGAGCGCGTCTTCCCGATCCGCCGACGCAGTTCATTTTCGGCTACGGCTCGCTCATCAACACGCCATCGCGCGAGTCCACGGCCGGCAAGCCGGTTGCTGCGATTCCGGTGCGCGTTTCGGCGGCGTTCGGCTATGTGCGCAGCTGGAATGACCGCGCGCGCTCGGGGTTCACGGCGCTCGGCCTGCGGCGTCCGTTCAAGGGCGAGGCGCCGATGACGATCAATGGAGTGATCTATCCCGTTGTCGGCAACGACATGTCCGCGTTCGACGAACGCGAGAAGGGCTACGTGCGCGTCGAGGTGCCGCGCGCGCTCATCGAGGCCGTGTCATGGCAACCGCTGCCGGCGCAGGGGACTGTCTGGGTCTACGTGCCGAAAGTCGAAGGCAAGGCGCCGGGCGAAGGGCTTCCGGTGCCGGACGCGAGTTTTCCGCTCGTCGAGTCGTATATCGATGTCGTGATCGAGGGTGGCCTCGAGTACGGACCAGAATTCGCGCGCGAGATCATCGAGACGACGCGCGACTGGAGTCCCTATTGGCTCAACGACCGCGCGCTCGCACGCCGGCCGTGGGTGTTCAACAAACAGTTCGCGACGGTCGATGCGCTGCTCGCGATATCGGCGCCCTGCTTCGAACAGCGGGCCTTCTCCGAGGACTATGCCGCGAGGAGCGCGGCGATCGCCAAACGTAAAGGCGACGTGTGTCTTCGGCAGGAGCACGCCCGCTAGACCGCGGGGTTTCCGCTCAGTCGCCCATGCCGGGGGCGGGGCGGCTTCTTTCGCTCAAGTCCGGACCGAAGCTGCCGTAATACGAGTGTTCGGATTATTCTCGATGCATCGTGACACACACCAGGACCCAGCCTGCTGCGGATCTTGCCGCGCTGATCGAAACCGTGCAGCGTAACGAGCGCGCGCTGAAGTGCTTCCAGGAAGTCGAGCTGCGCCTGATCGGTGCGCACGACTGGGGCGCCTTTCTCGAAGGGGCGTTCGTCTACCTGCCCGAGGTGCTTCGGCTCACCTCGGTCACGATCTGGCTCGACGGCCGCGCGCCGCTGCTGCGCGACCTGCTCGAATCCGGATGCGGCCGCGCCGACCTCGAGGCGAACCTGAAAACCGGGGTCCAGGGCGGCCTGGCGTTGTCCCGGCTGTGCGTGGCACATCGCCCCTGGCTTGGCCGCGTGAGCGAGCTCGACCCCGCCACGGGCGAGACATTCTTCGGCGCGCAGGCCGCAACGGGCAGCGCGATCGTGCTGCCGCTGGTCAATCGCGCGCAGGTGCTCGGGTATCTGTGCGTTGCGAGCGAAGACCCCGAGCGCTTCGATGCCAGCATGGCGACCGATCTGCTCACGCGCTTTGCCAGCGTCGCGGCGGCCAGCCTCGACAACGTCGCGCATCGCGAGCATCTGCGCACGACCGGCGTGACCGATCCGCTCACGGGCCTGTCGAACCGCCGCTACTTCGACGAGCGTCTGCACCAGGAAATACGGCGCGCGAGCGCTCATGCGGCGCCCATGTCGTGCCTGTTCATCGACATCGATCATTTCAAGCAGATCAACGACACCCACGGCCACGCGCTGGGCGATCTCGCATTGGGCGCCGTCGGCACCTGCCTGAAGCAGCACGTGCGCGTGGGGGACACCGTGTCGCGCTACGGCGGCGAAGAGTTCGTCGCGCTGCTCATGTGCGATCTGCACGACGCGCTGGCCGTTGCCGAGCGTATCCGCCGCGCGATCGAGGCCATCGAGCTGCATGACGACCAGGGCGCGCGCATCGCGCTCAGCGTGTCGATTGGCGTTGCGGCGTATCAGCTGAACGCCGGGGCAGCGGCAGCCGGGACACCTGAAGCCCTCGCGCGCACGTTGCTCGACGAGGCGGATCAGGCGATGTACCAGGCCAAGCACCAGGGGCGCAACCGCGTTTCCCTGCTCGCTGCGCACAGCTGACTCGTTTCTACGAAAAATGTAGTAAAAACAGTGACATATGGATTCGCGCGCAAGCGATTTCATAAATCCGTCACTATTTGCGGTAGCAGTGGTTTCCCGGGCCCTTTCAAGAGGCGTAGCGAAATCATGTCTTCCGACCTTTTGATGACCGTCGGCTGTCTGGTCTGCGCGATCGTGATGTTCCTGATCGGCCGGCCTCGCGCGGACGCGGTGGCGCTCATCATGATCATCGCGCTGCCCTTGTCGGGCGTCGTGACGGTCAACCAGGCGCTGGCGGGCTTCGCGGACGCGAATATCGTCCTCATCGCGGCGCTGTTCGTGCTGGGCGACGGGCTCGCGCGCACGGGGGTCGCGCAGCGCGTGGGCGACTACCTGATCGCGCGCGGCGGCTCGGACGAGCGCCGCCTCGTCACGTTGATCATGCTGATCGTCGGCATGATGGGCTCGATGATGAGCTCGACGGCCGTCGTGGCGATCTTCATCCCCATCGTGCTGCGCATTGCGCGCGAATCGGGCGTGTCGCGCGCCCGGCTGCTCATGCCGCTGAGCATGGCCGCGCTGACGAGCGGCATGCTCACGCTCGTTGCCACGACATCGAATCTCGTCATCAACAGTGCGCTCATCTATCGCGGCCTCCCGGGCTTCAGCTTTTTCGCCATCACGCCGGTTGGCGTGCCGATTCTCGCCGCGAGCATTTCCTACATGCTGTTTGCCAGCCGCTTTCTGCGCGGTTCGGGAAACGACGAGGCGCCGGTGCGGCCTTCGCTGAACGACTGGGTTGCGCGCTATTCGCTCCAGGGGCGCGCGTTCCGCCTGCAGGTGCGGGAGAACTCTCCGCTCGTGGGGCAGACACTCGGGCGCTGCGGACTGGACGACGACCCCGTGGCGCACGTCGTGGCGATCGAGCGGCGCGCGCGCATGGGCACGACGGTGCTGCTCGCCACGGCGGACAGCAGCATCGCACCCGACGACGTGCTGCTGCTCGACGTGGACGCCGCGGGCTTCGACGTGCAGGCCTTTTGCGAGCGCTACGCGCTCAAGGTGCGCCACATGTCGGGCGCCTACTTCACGGATCAGACTCACGACGTGGGCATGGCGGAGGTGATCGTGCCGCCGGATTCGACGCTCGTGGGCAACCTCGCGCGCAGCTCCGCGACGCTCAGGCGCCATGGCGTCACGGTCGTGGGCTTGCGCCGCGCCGACGCCGCGCTCGTGCGCGATCTGCAATCCACGCGCCTGAAAGTCGGCGATACGCTGCTGGTGGTGGGCTCGTGGAGCCATATTTTCTCGATGCAGTCGGTGGAGCGCGACATTGTCTGTCTCGCGATGCCGATCGAAAGCGAAGCGTCCGTGCCGGTTCCTCACAAGTCGATACAGGCGATTGGCTGCATGGCGCTCGTCATCGCGCTGATGCTCACGCCCTGGGTGCCGAACGTGCTGGCGGGCCTGATTGGCTGCATGCTGATGGGCGTTCTGGGCTGCGTGAATCTCGACAGCGCCTACCGCGCGATCAGTTGGCGCAGCCTCGTGCTGATCGTGGGCATGCTGCCGTTCTCGATCGCGCTGCAGCGCACGGGCGGCATCGACATCGCCGCCGACGCCGTGCTGCGCGTGGCGGGCGAGTGGGGCCCGCATGGCTTGCTGGCCGCCGTGTTCGTGCTCACGCTGGTGGTGGGCATCGTGATCTCCACGACGGCGACAGCCGTGCTGATGGCGCCAGTGGTGATCGCGATGGCGGCGCATCTGCATGCGTCGCCGTATCCGTTCGCGATGACTACGGCGATTGCCGCATCGGCGGCCTATATGTCGCCAATCTCGACACCCGTGAACTCGCTCGTCAGCACCGCCGGCGGCTATGGATTCAAGGAGTTTTTCCTGGTTGGCGTGCCGGCGGCCATCGGCGCACTCGTCATTACCGTCGTGCTCGTGCCGCTGATCTGGCCGGTTTATCCGCGCTAGCCGACATGGCGAACTTCATGACGAGAGCATGGGCGCTGCGCTGGATCAAGCGGCTTTCGCTTGTCGCACTGGTGGCTTTCGTGTGCGTGGTCGGCGTGCGGATATTCGATGCGCAGCGCAAGCCGCCTTTGAGTGTGTGGCACACCTACGTGCCGCAGGAAATGCACGCGCACGAAATCGATCAGGCGACGTGGGCCGACTACATCGCGCACGAAAATCGCCTGTTCGACGCGGTCAGAGAAAATGTCACCGACAAACTGCCGCAAGAAGAGCGCGTCCCCGCCAATCGCTATTTCTCCGGGAGCCCGATTTACCCGGGCCACTTTCGCACGGACTGGAACCGTTCGTTCACGCTCGTGCCGCAAGGGGCGCCGCGCGGCGTAGCCGTGATGCTGCACGGGCTGACCGATTCGCCATATAGCCTGCGGCACATCGCGCAGCGCTATCAGCGCGATGGCTTCGTCGTGGTGGCGATTCGTCTGCCGGGGCACGGCACGGTGCCGTCGAGCCTGACCGACGTGACGGCCGAAGACTGGCAGGCGGCCACGCGGCTCGCCGTGCGCGAGGCGCGTCGCCGCGTGCCGGCGAGTGTGCCGCTGCATATCGTGGGCTATTCCAACGGCGGTGCGCTCGCGCTCGAATATACGCTCGAGGCGTTGCAGGACCCGAGCCTGCCGAAGCCGGACCGCCTCGTCCTGCTTTCGCCGATGATCGGCATCACGCAATTTGCGCGCTTTGCCGGCGTGGCGGGCTTGCCGGCAATCCTGCCGCCGTTCGCGAAGGCCGCGTGGCTCGACATCGTGCCGGAATTCAATCCTTTCAAGTACAACTCGTTTCCTGTGAACGGTGCGCGCCAGTCGTGGCGCCTGACCCAGACGATCCAGCAGGAAGTGGCACAGGCGGCGCGCGGCGCGCTACTGGCCTCGCTGCCGCCCGTCCTGACGTTTCAGTCTGTGCTCGACTTCACCGTGAGCACGCGCGCGCTCATCAGTTCGTTGTATGCGCAACTGCCTGACAACGGCAGCGAGCTAGTGCTGTTCGACATCAATCGCACGGCGCAATGGAGCCCGTTGCTGCGCGCTTCGATGCGCGATGCGCTGAGCCGTCTCGTGCCCGTGCCGCCGCTGCGTTACCGCCTGACGGTGCTCACCAACGGCTCGGCCAGCTCGCCGGAAGTGGTCGAGCAGAACACGGCGCCGGAGGCGACAGCGGCGACAGTCGAGTCCACCGGCCTCGACTATCCGGCCGACGTCTATTCGCTCTCGCATGTGGCGCTGCCGTTCCCGGTGACCGATTCGCTATACGGCCGCACGCCCGATCCCAACGACGACGACCTGGGCATTCACCTGGGCGCCCAGTCGATTCGCGGCGAAACGGGAGCGCTGATCGTGGGTTCTGGAGCCCTGACGCGCTTGCTATGGAATCCTTTCTATCCATACATCGCCACGCGCATCGACCAGCTGACGGCTGCGCCGCCATGATCGACGCGCGGTGCGATCAGCCTTGCGCGAGTTCCGCTTGCACCGTCACTTGCTGACCGTCACGGTCGAGGACGATCGATACGGTGTCGTCGGCGCGCGCGATCATCCGCTGCAATTGCCCGACGTCGCGCACCTCTACGCCGTTGACCGCAACGATGACGTCGCCGGCGCTGATGCCCGCCGCTCGTGCCGGACCCGCTGCGCGCACGACGAGCACGCCGCCGTCCGCGCCGACTTGCTGCGCTTCGTCTTCGGTGAGCGGACGTACGGCCACGCCGAGACGCGGATGCGAGCCACGCGCCAATTGCGAGCCGTTGCTGCCTTGCACGATCTGATCCTTCATGTGCATGGCCTCGTCGATCGGAATCGCGAACGAGAGGCCCTGAAAGCCGCCCGTGCGCGAATAGATCATCGAATTGATGCCGATGACTTCGCCGTCCAGGTTGAAGAGCGGGCCGCCCGAATTGCCGGGATTGACGGGCACGTCGGTCTGGATCATGTGCGTCGGGCTATCTTCGGAGAGCTGGCGCGACTTCGCACTGATGATGCCCGAGGTCACGGTGTTGTCGAGGCCATAAGGCGAGCCGATCGCAACGACCCAGTCGCCCACGTGGCTGTTCTCGGGATTGCCGATCTTCACCGTGGGAAAGCCGCTGCCGCCGATTTTCAGCACGGCCACGTCGCCGGCCTTGTTGGTGCCGATCACGCGAGCGGGGAACGTCCGGCCGTCGGTAAGTTTGACCGTCACCTCGTCCGCGTCTTCGACCACGTGATTGTTCGTCAGGATGTAGCCATCCTGGCTCACGATGAAACCCGATCCCAGCGCGCCCGAGTGGCCGTCTGCGGAATCCGGGTTTTCCTTGACGACCTCGATGTGCACCACAGCCGGGCCGTATTTTGCTGCGATCGCCGAGAAGTTCGGCGCTTGCGCTTTGACGTCGTCGACCTTTTGCATCGACGCGGAAAGAGTCGGTTTCGCGCTGTCGCTCTCGTCCGCGCTGGCGCGGTGATGGCTGACGGCCCAGGTGCCGGCGAGCGCTACCGCGACACCGGCGATCACGCCCCCGCGCCGATATTTGCTGATACTCATGGCTGTGATGAAGCAAGATGATGGAAGAAGCGCGTACGGTACTTTTTGCTGCTTAAACGCAACTTAAAGAAAAGGGCGGACTTCGGGCCGCACGCAAATTCGGTGTCCGCACAACCAGAAACGGCTGGGTGCCACGAATGTCGTGGCGTGATGCTGCGTTCGCGGTCATGGCGCGCGTTCGCCAGCCAGCGAGCAAGTCTGCTGCAAAGCGGCTAGTCTTTCGGAGTGGCGACCGATCGAGCCCCAAGGTCTATTTCGAGCCGAAGTAACACGTTGGCGCAGCAAGCACGAGAAAAGCTTCGATGAAATCGAGGGCGAATTCAGGGCCTGATTGCTGCGCCGGTTGGCGCGCCACCAGGCTTGAAATTGAGGATTCTTCGCCTCGCCCATGGCTTCGGTTACGTTGATGGATTGCTAACGTCTCACAGCGGCTCGTCTGGTCCTGGTTTCCGGTTGGCCGTTGGAAGCCATTCGCGATGTCATTCGTCATCCCAGGCATTTCATTGCATGCGAGGAAAGCGATGGCCGGTGAAAAGAAGAAGATGAACCGCCTGCAACGCGCGAGCATGGTTTCATTGACGGTGGGTCGCGTCGAAGTTCAAGCGGTGCGCCCAATGCCGGGGACACCATGAAACAGGACCTCATTACCTGCACATGCGTGCTCGTGATCGCCGTCATTTCGGGGTGGGTGCTTTATATCGGGCGCCCGGTGCTGGTGCCGATCGCATCCGCGATCATCACTTCATACGTGATCTACGGTCTGGCCGAAATCCTGCGGCGCGTGCCCCACGTGGGCAAGCGCATTCGGGCGGGGGTGCGCTACTGGAGCGCGGCCGTGCTCATTCTCGTGGCTGCCTGGATCGCGATCGAACTGCTGCTTTCCGATACCGACCGGATGATGGCCGTGGCGCCGAAGTACGAAGCGACGCTGCTTGCCTTGCTGACGAAGCTCGCGGCGTTGCTCCATATCGAAACTGAGCCGACATGGACGGCATTTCGCCGTGAACTGCTCGGGACAATCAACGTTCAGGCGCTTCTCGCCTCGCTCCTCGGCTCCATCTCTTCGCTGATGGCGACGACGCTCGTCGTCATGTTGTACACGGTGTTCTTCATGATCGAGATGGGAAGATTCCGGCGCAAGCTTTCTTCGGCCTTGCGCGGCAAGGCCGACATGGAACCCGTGATCGACGCCATCAACTCGAAGATCGGCACCTACCTGGCATTGAAAGCGCTGCTGGGCGTGGTGCTCGGCATCCTTAGCTGGGTCTGCATGCATCTGGTCGGCCTGGAGTTCGCAGGACTGATCGCCGTTTTGATCGTACTGCTGAATTTCGTGCCCTATGCGGGATCGTTGATCTCCGTTGCGTTTCCGGTCTTGCTGGCGGCCCTTCAATTCGGCCAGTGGAACGAGCCGATCGTGCTGCTCGTTTCGCTTTCGGCGATCAACTTCGCGATGGGCAACGTGCTCGACCCCTGGCTGATGGCCGGATCGTTGAACCTGAGTCCCGCGGTCATTCTGATGAGCCTCGCGGCGTGGACAGCCATCTGGGGCATTGCCGGCGCATTTCTCGCCGTGCCGGGAACGGTGGCCATGACGATCATTCTCTCGGCGTTCGGCTCCACGCGGCCGCTGGCGTTGCTGTTGACGAAGGAGGATGTCGCGAGCCCGGTTGACTGAGCGAACCGCCCGCGCCGTGATGGGCGCATACCGAACGTGGCTTATTTTCACAGGTGATGCATGGCTTCCAGAACGTACCGCCGCAGCAACAGACTGATCCAGGCCTTTGCCTGCCCGTGCGACAAGGCGCTGGCGCAGTACGCGAATCGCCGCATCGATGCCGACCTCGCTCGGCGCGGTTTTCTGATCGGCATGGGGGCGTCCATGCTCGCGGCGGTGCTGCCGGAATTCAGCAGGGCGCAGCAACCGGGTGCGGCCACGGCGGCGGCGCAGTCCACGACCTTCACGAACTTTCGCCTGTTCGACGGCAAGTCCGATGCGCTGCAGGGCGGCATGTATCTTGTCGTTGAAGGAGGCCGCATATCGCAACTGCGAAGGGGGGCGCCGCCCGTCACGGAAGGCCAGCGCGTCATCGACTGCGGCGGCAAGGTGATGATGCCGGGTCTGATCGACATGCACTGGCATTCGCTGATCGCCGCGCTCCCCATACAGGTGGTCTTGCAGGGGGGCATGAGCTTCGTCTACCTGGCCGCGGGCGCCGAGGCTCAGCGCACGCTCTTGCGCGGATTCACGACCATTCGCGACGTGGGCGGTCCGGCATTTGCATTGAGGCAGGCCATCGACGCCGGCGTGCTGAGCGGCCCGCGCATCTATCCATGCGGCGCGATGATCACCACGACGGGCGGCCATGGCGACTTTCGCTTACTCGCCGACATACCGCGGACGACAGGCCAGCTTAGCGCGGTGGAAAAGACCGGCGGCAGCGCTATCGCCGATTCGGCGGACGAAGTGCGCTTGCGCGTGCGCGAGCAGTTCATGCAGGGCGCAACGCAGATCAAGATTGTCGGGAACGGTGGCGTCTCCACGCCGCGCAGCCCGCTGGACATGCTCACATTTACGGAGCCGCAACTGCGAGCCGCAGTCGAAACGGCATCCGACTGGGGGACCTACGTGGCGGTGCACGCCTACACGCCCGCGGCGGTGCAGCGCGCGGTCGCCGCGGGTGCGCAATGCATCGAACACGGCCACCTGATGGACGAGCGCAGCGCCGAAGCCCTGGCGAAGAACGGCACGTGGCTGAGCACGCAGCCTTTCGTCAGCGAAGAGGATGTGGCGCCGCTGCAGGGACCGGCGAGAGAGAAGTTCCAGGCGGTCGTTAGCGGGACCGACAACATGTACCGGCTCGCCCGCAAGCATGGACTGAAGGTGGCGTTCGGGACCGACCTGATCTTTTCGCCGACGCTGGCCACGCGCCAGGGGACGATGCTAGGCCACATGACGCGCTGGTATTCGGCCGCCGAGACGCTGCGGATGGCTACGGGCATCAATGGGCAGTTGCTGGCGCTGGCTGGCGAACGCAATCCGTATCCGGGCAAGCTTGGTGTACTGGAAGAGGGGGCATACGCAGATTTGCTGATCGTGGCCGGCGACCCGCTTCAGGATGTGACGCTGCTGGCCGATCCTGGCCAGAACCTGCAGTTGATCATGAAAGACGGCCGCATTTACAAGGACACATTGAAGGCGTGAGAGAGGTCGAGTTGCTGGTGCGGTTCGTCGCGCGGGCCGCACTCAACGTCGCAGCAGCCAGAGCAGCACCGACACCACCACCGATATCACGATGCACGTGACGATGGGGAAATGGATGCTGAATCCGTCGCGCACGATATGAATGTCGCCAGGCAGCCGGCCAAACGGGATGCGCGCGATCCAGCGCCATCCCACGCCGGCGAGAATGCAGAGCAGGCCTGTTGCGATCAGGAAGCGGTTCATGAGGGAATGACACACGGTTGCCGATACGGCCATGATAGGCCTGCGCGGGAGAAGCCGTCACCGCTCCGCGTGTTCTGGGCTGCATTGCCCACAGTCCGTAAAACTCGCCATGAGGATGATGATCGAGGTCGAAGAACCTCGGTTCGAAGTCTTGTCGTCAGATGTATTTTTAATTCGTTATGCGAATTATATTCGAATGGCGGGTGGCAGACCGAATGAGGCGAAAATCGACGGGCCGGCCTCAATGGACTCGACGAATGCGCCACGCACCAGGCCGGGACGCCATGTGGCCCGGAAATCAAGGCGCAGATTGAATGTGAGTCCATTGCTAATATCATCGAACGGATTCGCAGCCACACAGCGGCCGGCACGTCGCGTATTCACCACGGCAAACTGTATCAAGTTGTCACTACGTGGGGCCGTATCAGTGAGCCGCATTGGCGCGCATCGCGTACCCATCATGGAACGGCCGGTCGTCCGTCGGTGATGGATCCCGGTTGTACCTGTCCAGATCCGCCATCTGGCGGAATTCGCCGATTGATCTTCACGGTGAACTAGCCCATATTCAAGACGAATTTTTCCATCCCTCCAACGATCCGCAAATACCGCGCCGAATACGTGCCACTTCGTCTGCCGCAGTAAAGCGAGTCGAGTGGCGGCGGCAAAGGATTCTTGTCAAGGCTTTAACATCTGCAATGTTCAACGAACCTGGCCGAGGTAACGCTGGTCCGTGGGAGTGTCCATACTGCGGGACCAGTTTCAATGCGCCGCTCATGGTATGTCCGCAATGTGGCGCGAAACAGCTCGCCTCCGCGCCGCGAACGTCGGCGACGCACGAATTCGCGCCGCACGGGCGGCCGAATGGCTTTGGTCGCCGTTCGCGGTCGCACTGGAATCCTGCGCCGTTCGGTTTCGGCGGCGCGGACCTGTTCAGCGAGTACACCTCGCGCGACGAGGAGCGCACCGCGCACCGCTCGTGGCTCCCGTTCTATGCCATCGGCGGCCTGGTTTCCGTCGCGTTTCTGCTTGTCGCGTACATGATTTCGCATCGCGATGTGCACGAGCCCATACTCGGCGTTCAGATCGTGGAGGGCTCCGTGCTCGGGCCGAAGGACACGCCGCCCGTACCGGTGGCGAGGCCAACTGCGGTGCACAGCGCGCCGGCTTTGGTCGCTGATGTGCCTGTGACTGCAGCGGGCCATATGCCGCCGCTGGCTCAGGTGCCACCGGCGACACATGGGTCCCCGCCGGCACATGTACCGCCGCCCTATCATGCGCCGCCGGCGCAAGCCGGTGCTGCGCACGCGGGAACTGCCTCGCCGGGCATGGCTGCGCGAACGAGTCATCCCAACGACGACACTGCTGTTTCGCAGGCCAATGCAGTGAAGGCGAGCACAAACGCGCGCGCCGATGTCGCCAGAAGTCTGGCCACTGCGCGTGCGAGCCTCGACAAGGACAACCTTGCGCCGGCGCGCAGGGCCATCATGACAGCGCTCGCCGAGCAACCCGGCAATGGCTATGCGCTGCAGATGCAGGCTGAACTGGTTTCGCGCGAGCAGGAGCGTGACTCCCTGCTTGGCTACGCGCGACTGTGCGCGCGCGAGGGGCAGTGGGTGTGCGCATGGCATAACGCAGGGCATGCCCTGACCGTCGATGCATCGAGCAGCGAGGCGAAGGAATTGCTGTCGCGCTCGATCGCGGAACAGCGGCCAGGCACCGTAAGGCAGGTCGATTCCGGGCCGCCCGGCCCTCCGATTGACGACCAGTAGTTGACCAGTAATCAGTAGTCCGCTCTTTCTTTATGAGGCTGACCCGGAATTGCAGGTCGGCCTTTTTTTGTGCGGCGAAAGCAGACGCAGCC
>Ga0335070_10005627_pt1 | contig 14740 bp, 17 predicted proteins | sample Lox_Sample_13_FD_206722 | JGI IMG/M metagenome (GOLD analysis project Ga0335070, IMG submission 206722) | Soil microbial communities from Loxahatchee National Wildlife Refuge, Florida, United States - Lox_Sample_1.3 | ecosystem: Environmental > Terrestrial > Soil > Wetlands | place: USA... | reverse complement strand
AGCGGGCTTTCGCACGCCACGTCGTACACCTTGGCGGTGAGGATCTTCTCGAGGTAGCCGTCGTTCTTCATGACTGAAGGATACCTAAACCGGGGCCAGACCCCGGTTTAGGTATCCTTACGCCATGGACCAGAACGCGCAGAAGAAGGCGGCGGCGGAAGCCGCGCTCAAGTACGTCGAGGACGACATGGTGGTCGGCGTGGGCACCGGCTCCACGGTGAACTTCTTCATCGATGCGCTCGCCTCCAGGCGCGCCCGCATCAGGACCACGGTGGCGAGCTCCGAGGCGAGCGCGAAGCGCTTGCGCGGCCTGCAGATCCCGGTCTCCGAGCTCAACAACACCGACGGCTGCGACATCTACGTGGATGGCGCCGACGAAGTGACCGAGCACCTCGCGATGATCAAGGGCGGCGGCGCGGCGCTCACGCGCGAGAAGATCGTCGCCTCCGCGAGCCGGAAATTCGTCTGCATCGCCGACGCGGGCAAGCTCGTGGGCGTGCTGGGAAAATTTCCCCTGCCCGTCGAGGTGATCCCGATGGCACGCAGCTACGTGGGGCGCACGCTGGTGAAGGTCACCGGCGGCGGCATCCCCGAGCTGCGGGAAGGCGTCACCACCGACAACGGCAACGTGATCCTCGACGTGCGCGGGCTCGCGATCGTGAATCCGCTCGAAATGGAAGCGCAGATCGGAGCGATCGCCGGCGTGGTCGAAAGCGGCATCTTCGCGCGGCGCCCGGCCGACGTGCTGCTGCTGGGAACCGACGGCGGCGTGCGCACGATCGCACGCCCGAAGTGAAGCCCTAGCCCTTCGGCACGTACCCCGTGGCCTGGTCGGCGCCCTCGCCGAAGAAGTGCTTGCGCATCTGCTCCTCGAGGTACTTCCTCGCGCGCGGGTCGGCGAGGTTGAGCCGGTTCTCGTTCACCAGCATCTTCTGGTGCTCGAGCCACTGCTTCCACGCCTCCTTCGAGACGCTCTCCCAGAGCTTCCTGCCGAGCTCGCCGGGATACGGGGGATGGTCGAGGCCCTCGGCCTCCTTCTTGAGCTTGATGCAATTCACCATGCGTGCCATCAGATGTCCTTCACGAAGATCTTGGAGCGGCGGTCGTAGTTGTAGAGGGCCTGCTTCTGCTCCGGGAGCCACTGGGTGCCCATCTCGCCGAAGCCGCGCTCGAGGAACCAATGCGTGGTCTGCGTCGAGAGCACGAAGAGCGACTTGAGCCCCATGGCCCTCGCCTTGGCCTCGCCGTAGGAAAGCAGGCGCTCGCCGCGGCCGCCGTCGCGGTAGAACGGATTCACCGCGAGCGCCGCGAGCTCCGCGGTCTTGCGGTCGGCGAAGGGATAGAGCGCCGCGCATCCCAGGATGTTCCCCTCGGACTCGATCACGAAGAACTGGCCGATCTCGCGCTCGAGGACGTCGCGGTCGCGCTTCACGAGCACGCCCTGCTGCTCGAGGGGCTCCAGGATCTGCACGATGCCGGCGACGTCGGCCGCGGTGGCCGCGCGGATGTGCTCGGGCGATTCGGGCACCACCATCGTGCCGATGCCGTGGTGCGTGAAGAGCTCGATCAGCAGGGCGCCGTCCACGTGGCGGCTGATGAGGTGCGCGCGCTTCACGCCGTGGTTCACCGCCTTCAACGCGCACGGCAGGTATATCTGCACGTCTTCGGTGAGGTTGTTGGCGGCCACGAGCTCCTCGGCCTGCTTCACCGTGAGCTCGGAGATGAGCTTGCCCTTCGGGTCGAGCGCGCCCGCCGTCTCCGTGAGGAAGATCAGCTTGTCGGCGCGAAGCGCCATGGCGGTCGAGGTCGCGACGTCCTCGAGCGTGCAGTTGAAGACGTCGCCCGTGGGCGAGAAGCCGATCGGCGAGAGCAGCACCACCTCGTCGTCCTCGAGGCGGCGCTGGATGCCCTCGGCGTCGATCTTGCGCACTTCGCCCGTGTGCTGGAAGTCCACGCCGTTCACGACGCCCACCGGCCGCGCCGTCACGAAGTTGCCCGACGACACGCGGATGTCGGCGCCCCACATGGGGCTGTTGGCGAGCTCCATCGAAAGCAGCGCCTCCATCTCGACGCGCACGATGCCGTTGGCTTCCTTCACGCAGGCGAGCGCGCGGGCGTCGGTCACGCGGCGGTTGGCGACGTAACGGGGCTCGACTCCGTGCTCGCGCATCTGCTTCTCGATCTGCGGGCGCGTGCCGTGGACGAGGACCACGCGCACCTCCAGGCTCACCAGCACGTTGATGTCGTGGGTGAGCTGCTGGAACTCGCCGTCCTCGAGCACCTCGCCGCCGAAGGCGATCACGAACGTCGCCCCGCCCCACTTGTGGATGTAGGGAGTGGCGGTGCGGAACCACTTCACGAACGCTTCGGTCTTGAGCTTCGGATTCTTCGGCATGGAGCGCAATTCTAGCTGCGGAAGTCTCCCCACAGTGCGTGGATCGCCGAGAGCGCGGCCACCGGAGCGGTCTCCGCGCGCAGCACGCGCGGGCCCAGGGCCACGGGCTGGGCGCCCTGCGAGAGCGCCAATTCCTGCTCGCGCTCCGTTAGCCCGCCCTCCGGCCCCACCAGGATCTCGAGCGCGCCCTCGGGCCGCGGCTTCGAGGCGATGGCCTCCGAGCCCGGCGTGAGCACCCAACGCGGGACCTCGGCCGGGACCGCGATCCAGCTCTGGAACCCGAGCGTGGGACGCACGTCCGGAATGCGGTTGCGGCCGCACTGCTCGCATGCCGCGATTGTCACGCGGCGCCAGTGCGATTCGCGCCGCGCGGCACGCTCGCCCGACAGGCGCACGACGCTGCGGTCGCAGACGATCGGCTGGATCCACGACGCGCCCAGCTCCACCGCCTTCTGGATGATCCAGTCCATCTTGTCGGCCTCGGGCAGGCCCTGCACGATCCCGAGCCTGAGCTGCGGCTCCACGTCCACGTCGCGCCAGGCGCCCACCTTCACGTCGACGCGTTCCTTGTCCATGCGCGTGAGAGTGGCCTCGTACTCGCCGCCGCGGCCGTCGAACACGACGATCGTGTCGCCGGCCTTCAGGCGCAGCGCCTTGCCCACGTGCTGGGCGGCTTCGGCGGAGAGGGAGAACTGCGCACCCGGACCGAGGCGCAGGTCGCAGTGGATGCGGGGGAGGGGCACGGTCGGCCGATGCTAGCATAGGCCGTGGATCGTTCCGCCCTCGATCGCAGCGCGCTCGCCTACTGGGAATCGAGGTCGACGCGCTGGCGGGTCTCGACGCCGATCTCGCCCGGGGCCGAAGACGTGCGCTTCTACGAAGCCAACGCCGCGCGCCATGCCGGCGAAGAGCTCGAGCTTCGCGCTTTGCTGCTGGGAGTGACGCCAGCAATCGCCACGATGCGCTGGCCTGCGGGAGCGAGGCTCTTCGCGCTCGACTGGTCGGAGGGGATGCTGCGCAACGTCTTCCCGCACGCGAGCCTGGGTTCGTTCGCGCTGAGGCTGCGGGGCGACTGGCGCGAGATGCCGCTTGCCGACCACTGCGTCGATCTCGTCCTGGGCGACGGCTGCTACTCCACGTTCCCCACGCTCGAGGGGCCGGAGCTCATGAACCGCGAGGTGGCCCGCGTGCTGCGGCCGGGAGGCTCCTTCTGCCTGCGCTGCCATCGCAGGCTCGACGACACGGCGCCGATGGAACAGCTCTTCGGGCGCCTGCTCGCGGGCGAGTTCCGCGACCTCGACATGTTCCGCTGGCAGCTCGCGATGTCGCTGCACGGCGATTCGCAGGACGGCGTGTGCCTGGGCGACGTGTGGAGCGCGTGGCAGGAGCACGTCCCGGACCCGCGCCGCGTGCAGCCGCGGCTGGGCTGGACCGACGACGCGATCGCGAACCTGGAATCGTGGAAGGGATCGCGGTCGCGCTACTTCTTCCCGACGCTGGGCCAGTTGCGCTCGCTCGCCACGGCCCACTTCGAGCTCGAGGATTGCGACATCCCCGAGTACGACTGGGGCGAGCACTTCCCGCGGCTCACCCTGCGGGGCTAGGGGCGTTCAGAGGTAGTCCTCGATGCCGCGGGCGATGCGGTCGAAGCTCGCCTCGATCTCCGGGTTGTCCGCGAGATACGCGGGCGCGCTCGCGGTGCGGTTGGCGTCCAGGAGGATGTACTCGCCCTCGTGGAGCACGTAGTCGAACTTGCCCATCTCGAATCCCAGCTTCTCGCGCCACGCGCGGATGGCCTCCGGAACCTCGACCGGCTCGCGCGAGACGAAGTTGCGCGCGCGAATGAGCGGCTCGTGCGCGAGGTAGCGCGTGCTCCGGCTCTGGCTGCCGCAGAAAGTCCACACGCGCAGGTGATAGCCGCCGCCCTCGGCCAGCTCGGGGACGAACTTCTCCACGATCACGCCCGGCGTGTCCCAGAGCGCGGACGGGACCCTGGCGATCGAATCGCACAGGTAGTAGGACTCGAGCACCGGCAGGGGCTCGACGTCGCTCGCGCGCCCCTCGGCGAGCGACATGCGACGCAGCGTGTCGTCGATGTAGCCGCCGTGGTTGCCTTCGCTCTTGATCATCACCTTGCCGGCCCACGCGTCGCCGCGGGAGATCTTCGCCGTGCTATAGCGGCCCTTGCGGATGTCCCACGCGCGAAAGTTGAGCGTGCGGGAGAAATGGCGCGCCAGGTCGCGATAGGACTCGGGCACGACGGTGAGGTCCACGTGCAGGATCGCGAGGTCGCCCGGCGGCGGCCGCGACACGCCGCGATGGAACAGCACGCGATGGCCCCTGGCTTCCCAGCGCCGCGCGAAATCGTGCGCCATGTACGGGATGCCGAGGCGGTCCTGCAGCTCGTGCTCGATCAGCACGATGGTGGCCACGCCCGCGCCCTAGTAGCTCATGCAGGCGGCGCTCAGCAGGCCCACGCCCAGGGAGAGCGACCCCAGGAAGAATCCCTGCGCGCCGTTTCCCGCCGGGATGTCGTGCGTGATCGACGGGATCAGCAGCTTCACCGCGACGAAGGCGCCGATCTGCACGAATAGCGCGATCACGCCCCAGATCGCCATGTCGATGAGGCTCACGCTGTGCTGGATGGCCGCGGCGAGAGGCACGATGAATCCGAGCAACGACCCCGAGAGCGCGAACGACGCCGCCATGTTGCCCTCGCGGATCAGCTGCACCTCGTGGTAAGGGGTCACGCGGATGTAGATCGCGATGAAGGCGACGAGCAGCGCCAGCGCCACGACGAGGTAGATCAGGAAATCGTCGAAACCGGCGAACGATTGGAGCACTTCCGTCATGGCGTTGCCTCCCTGGAGGTCACGTGAAGTGATGCGGAACGAAGCGGCTGGAGTTCTTCGTGATGGGCGAGGCGTCCTCGCGCATGCCGATGCCCGCGGGCGCGTCGCCCACGATCCACGAGCCGATCACCGTGTAGTTGCCGTCGAAGACCGGCAGCTCGTGGTAGGCCTGCCAGATGAAGCCTTCCTCGCCGTAGTCGCCGGGCGCTTCCACCGTGCGGCCGCCCGCGGTGATCGAGACGTTGGCGCCCTCGCGCGAATAGATCGGCTTCTTCACGAAGTCGGTGGCGAAGCGCCCCGGCTCGAAGCTCGCGGCGAGCAGGTTCGGGTGGCCCGGGAACATCTCCCACATCACCGGCAGGATCGCCTTGTTCGACAGCAGCATCTTCCACGGCGGCTCGATCACGCGCAGGTTGCCGGCGAGCAGGTTCTTGCCGAACTCCTCGCGCACCATCCATTCCCACGGATAGAGCTTGAAGAGCGAGCCCATGGGGCGGTCGTCGAGATCGACGAAGCGCTTGCCGTCCCAGCCGATATCGGCGATGCCGATGGACTTCGCGAGGATGCCCGCCTGCGTGGCGGTGTCGCGCAGGTAGTCGAGATTGCCCTTGTCTTCCTCGCAATCCATGTCGCCGGTGAAATACAGCGCGGCCGAGGCCGGCAGCTGCTCGCGCAGGACCTTCCAGCGCTCGATCAGCTTCTCGTGCAGCGAGTTGAACTGGTCGGCATGCGGGAAGACGTCCTCGAGCCAGTACCACTGCACCACGCTCGCCTCGAGCAGCGCCGTGGGCGTGTCCGCGTTGTATTCGAGCATCTTCGGCTCTCCCGAGCCGTCCCACGAAAGATCGAAGCGGCCGAAGAGCGAGCGGTCGCCCGCCTTCCACGAGCGCTCGATCCATCCGTGGAACGCCTCCGGGATGGCGAAGCGCGACAGGTCGCCCTTCTCGATCACGCGTGCGACGGCTTCGAGGGCGCGCTGGTGCAGCTCGGCGGTCGCAGCCTCGAGCGTGTCGATCTCGTCGGCGGTGAAGCGATAGCAGGCGCGCTCGTCCCAGTAAACGCCGTCCATGCTGTGGAAGAAGAAGCCCAGCTCCTCGACCTTGGCCGGCCAGTCCACGCGCGGGACGAGCGCCTCGCGGTGCATCGCCCGCCGCTACGAGCCGGAGCCGTGCGCCGACGACGAGGAGCCGAAGCCGCCGCGCGCGACGCCAGGGGAGGAAGACGAGCCGCCGCGGCCCGACGAGCCCACCGAATGCGTGCTCGTGTGCCCGCCCGTCCAGGAGCCCAGGCCCGAGTACCACGGGCGGACGTAGTACGGCCCCCAGAACATGCCGTGCGCGGCCTGCGACGAATCCTGCGAGGGCGTGCAGTCCTCGGGCTGGTTGCCCCAGTCGGCCAGGCAGTCGGCACGCGAGGCGTAGGCATCGCGGCGCACGCGATCGTCCTCGCGCGAGCAGCCCGCGAGGGCGGCCACGCCCAGCAGGACCAGCGTTACCTTCGAGGAGCGGCGCACAGCTCGCGAACGTAGTTCGGAAGCGCGAACACCGCCTGGTGGGTGTCGCCGTTGTAGTACTGCAGGTCGCCGATGCCGCGCACGTCGATGATGTTGCGCACCTCGTCGCGGGAGAGCGTGCGCGGGTCGAGCACGTCGGAGGCGCAGGCGAAGCCCCAGATGGACCCGTAGATCGGGATGTGCACGAAGTACGGCGTCACGTGCGGGAAGATCTCGCGCAGGTTCGCGAGCGTCGCACGCACGCGCTCCGGATGCGAGAACGGCGAACCGATGTGCAGCGTGAGCGCGCCGTTGGCGCTCATCGCGCGCTTGGCGAGCGCGAAGGTGGCCGGCGTGTAGAGCTCCACCGACGGGCCGATGGGATCGGTGAGGTCCATGCACACGAGGTCGTAGCGGATGCTCGTGGTGCGCAGGTACTCGAGGCCGTCGCCGACGGTGAGCTTGAAGCGCGGATCGTCGAAGCAGCCGCGATGCACGCGCGCGAATTGCGCCTTGGCCACTTCCACGACGACGGGATCGAGCTCGGCCATGTGCACGAGCTCCATCGTCGAATGCTTGAGCAGCTCCTCGGACGATCCGCCGTCGCCGCCGCCGATCACGAGCGCGCGGCGCGGCGCGGGGTGGGCGACCGCGGCCGGATGCACGAGGTTCTCGTGGTAGAAGAACTCGTCGCGCTCGCTCGTCATGTTGTAGCCGTCGAGGCGGAAGATGCGCCCGAGGTCGGGCGTGTCGTACACCTCGAGCAGCTGGAACGGCGTCTGGCGGCGCTCGACGAGCGTGCCGTCGAAATAGACGCCGCTGCCCTCGGTCAACCTTTCGAAGATTCTTTCCGACACCCTCTAGGCGACGCGTTTCTGCTTCTTGATGGGCAGGTCGCGGCCGCGGATCACGCGCTCGACCATCACGTCGCCGGGCTTGAGGGCCTTGATGAGGGCGTCGAAGACGGCCTCGGCCTTCTCGGTGTTGTCGGAGGTGAAGTTGCAGACATAGACGTCGAGCGTGGCGCCGGCGCGCTCGGGCCACGTGTGGATCGCGAGGTGCGACTCGGCGAGCACGACCGCTCCGGTGGAGCCGCCGTCCTGGCCGCCATCAAGGCCGTCGAATTGGTAGAAGTGGTCTCCGAGGACCGTGAGGCCGGCATCGGTGCAGGCGTTCACGCTGAGGTCGCGGAGCTTGCGGGACGAGATGAGCAGCTCGCCCTTCTGGCAGTTGTAGAGATCGGCAATGATGTGCAGTCCCTTCACTTCGATACCTCCTTCCAAGCAAAAGTCCGCGTGGAGAGGGACTCAGTGCGCGACCTCGGGCGTTCCGCCAAAACGCGGGACGCCCTCAAACCCAGGGCGGCGGGTGCAGTCCAACTCCTTGCAGAGGTTTACCCAAGCGAAAAAATATCGCGTAAAAGGTGCGCAAGTATAATCGCAATAATCGCGCCAAGTACAGTGTTTTCGCGCGTTTTCCCGCAGATTCCGCCGAACTTTCCGATGCCCGACACGCCCCAGACCACCGCTTCGTACGCCGACGTCGTCAACGCCATCCGCGCGCTCGCGATGGACGCAGTCCAGAAGGCCAACTCGGGCCATCCCGGCATGCCCATGGGCATGGCCGAGATCGCCGAGGTCCTCTGGCGCCGCTTCCTTCGCCACAACCCGAAGAATCCGGCGTGGCCGGACCGCGACCGCTTCGTGCTCTCGAACGGTCACGGCTCGATGCTCCAATACGCCCTGCTACACCTCACGGGCTACGACCTGCCCATGTCGGAGCTGCGAGCGTTCCGCCAGCTGCACTCGCGCACGCCGGGCCATCCCGAGGTCGGCATCACGCCGGGCGTGGAGACCACCACGGGCCCGCTGGGCCAGGGCGTGGCCAACGCCGTGGGCTTCGCGCTCGCCGAGCGCCTGCTCGCCGCGCAGTTCAACCGCCCGGGCCATGCGATCGTCGACCACCACACCTACGTCTTCGTGGGCGACGGCTGCCTCATGGAAGGCATCTCGCACGAGGCGTGCTCGCTCGCCGGGACGCTGGCGCTTTCCAAGCTCGTCGCGATCTACGACGACAACGGCATCTCCATCGACGGGAAGGTGGCGGGCTGGTTCACCGACGACACGCCCGCGCGCTTTGCCGCCTACGGCTGGAACGTGATCGCCGGCGTGGACGGACACGACCCGGCCGCCATCGCCGCGGCGATCGAGAGGGCGCACGCGCCGGGAACGAAGCCCACGCTCGTCTGCTGCAGGACGGTGATCGGCAAGGGCGCGCCCACGCGCGCGGGAACGGCCAAGGCCCACGGAGAAGCGCTGGGCGAAGCCGAGGTCGCCGCCACGCGCGAGGCCCTCGGCTGGAAGCATCCGCCGTTCGAGATACCCGAAGCGGTCTATCGCGAATGGGACGCCACGAGGAAGGGCGCCGCGCTCGAAGGCCAGTGGAACGAGCGCTTCGCCGCGTACGAGCGGGCCCACCCGGATCTCGCCGCCGAATTCAGGCGCCGCGTGGCGGGCAAGCTTCCCGCCGGCTTCGGCGCCACCATCGAGGCGCTCGTGGCGAAGGCCGCGGAGAAGGCCGAGTCGGTCGCGAGCCGCAAGGCCTCGCAGATCGCGCTCGAGGCGATCGCGCCGCACATGCCCGAGCTATTGGGCGGATCGGCCGACCTCACGGGCTCCAACCTCACGATGTGGTCGGGCTCGAAGCCCGTGACGGCGAAGGAGCCGGGCAACTACGTGTTCTACGGCGTGCGCGAGTTCGGAATGGCGGCGATCGGCAACGGCATCGCGCTGCACGGCGGCTTCATCCCCTACTCCGGCACGTTCCTCACGTTCTCCGACTATTCGCGCAACGCCCTTCGCATGGCCGCGCTCATGAAGGCGCGCAACGTCTTCGTGTTCACGCACGACTCCATCGGCCTGGGCGAGGACGGACCGACGCACCAGTCGGTGGAACACGTCTCGTCGCTGCGGCTCATCCCCCATATGGACGTCTGGCGGCCGTGCGACACGGTCGAGACGGCGATCGCCTGGGCATGCGCCCTCGAGCGTTCCGACGGCCCCACGTCGCTCGCGCTCTCGCGCCAGAGCCTGCCGTTCGTGAAGCGAAGCGGCGATGCGGCGGCATCGATCCGCCGAGGCGGCTACGTGGTCTCGGATGCGGCGGGCGCGAAGGCCGCGATAATCGCCACGGGCTCCGAAGTCTCCGTCGCGCTCGCGGCGCAGAAAGCGCTCGCCGACGAGGGCATCGCCGTGCGCGTCGTGTCCATGCCCTGCACGAGCCTCTTCGACCGGCAGGACGCGGCGTGGCGCGAGTCGGTGCTGCCGAGGAAGCTTCCGCGCGTGGCCATCGAGGCCGGCGTCACCGATTTCTGGCGCAAGTACGTGGGCCTGGACGGCGAGGTGGTCGGCATCGACCGCTTCGGCGAGTCGGCGCCCGCGGGCGAGGTGTACAAGCTCGTCGGCATCGACGCCGCGCACCTCGTCGCGGCGGTCAAGCGCGTTGTCTGATCTCGACGCCAGGGTGACGGTGCGCCTCGCGCGCGCCGCGGACGCGGAATCCATCGCGCACGTGCAGCGCGAGAGCTGGCGCACGAGCTACGCCGGCATCCTTCCCCTCGACGTGATCGCGAGCCACGCGGGCACGAGCGATGCCATCGCCTGGAAGCGCCGCGTCTCGCGCCAGCCGCCCGACGCGGCCACGTGGATCGCCGAGCGCTCCGGAAGGATCGTGGGCTTCGCCTCGTGCGGCCCCGCGCGCGATCCGGTGCAGGGCCTCGACGCCGAGATCTACGCCCTCTACGTGCTGCAGGACGAGCAGCGCCGCGGCGTCGGGCGCGAACTGGTACGCGCCTGCGCGAAGCACTTCGCCAGGCGTGGATTGTTCGGTTTCTACCTGTGGGTGCTGAAGGCGAACCGCGCGCGCATGTTCTACGGCGCGCTCGGCGGGGAGGAAGTAGGCGAGAAAGTCGAGCGCCTCGGCCGCCACGATTTCGCGGAAATCGCCTACGGCTGGAGCGACCTCACTGGTCTTATCGCCGCCGACGAATAGGCCGGGGCCGGGTTTCGCGTTGGGATAAAATATCGGGTCCAATCCCCGCGTTTTTCCACGAGAGCCCACGCACATGACCGTCCGCGTCGCCATCAATGGTTACGGCCGCATTGGTCGTAACATCCTGCGTTCCCACTACGAGAGCGGCAAGTCCCACGACCTGCAGGTCGTCGCGATCAACGACCTGGGGCCGGCCGAGACCAACGCGCACCTCACACGCTACGACACCACCCACGGCAAGTTCCCGGGCGAGGTCCAGGTCGACGGCGACCACATGGTGGTCAACGGAGACCGCATCAAGGTCTTCGCCCAGCGCGATCCCGCGCAGATTCCCTGGGGCTCGCTGGGCGTGGACGTGGTGCTGGAGAGCACCGGCTTCTTCACCTCCAAGGAAAAGGCCTCGGCGCACCTGAAGGGCGGGGCCAAGAAGGTGATCATCTCCGCGCCCGGCGGCAAGGACGTGGACGCGACCGTGGTCTTCGGCGTGAACCACAGGACGCTCAAGGCCTCGCACACGGTGATCTCGAACGCCTCGTGCACGACCAACTGCCTGGCGCCCCTGGTGAAGCCCCTGCATGACGCGATCGGCGTCGTGAACGGCCTCATGACGACGGTGCACGCCTACACCAACGACCAGGTGCTCACCGACGTCTTCCACGAGGACCTGCGCCGCGCCCGCTCGGCCACGCACTCGATGATCCCGACCAAGACGGGCGCCGCGGCCGCCGTGGGCCTGGTGCTCCCGGAGCTCAACGGCAAGCTCGACGGCTACGCCATCCGCGTGCCCACCATCAACGTCTCCATCGTGGACCTCTCGTTCATCTCCGCGCGCGACACGACCGTCGACGAGGTGAACGGCATCATGAAGAAGGCGAGCGAGTCGGCGGACCTGAAGGGCATCCTCGGCTACAACAAGGGGCCGCTCGTGTCCGTGGACTTCAACCACGATCCGCGCTCGTCGGTCTTCGACGCCACGCTCACCAAGGTCTCGGGCCGCCTCGTGAAGGTGTCCTCGTGGTACGACAACGAGTGGGGCTTCTCCAACCGCATGCTGGACGTGGCCATCGCGTTGATGCAGGCGAAGTGAAGAACCCGTTCACCGCCCACCCGAATTCGGTGGGCGAGACCTACCTGCAGCACGGCCTCTTCGCCTGCCGATACGGGGCGAAGATGACCGCGGGCGGGATCGCGGCCCTGGTGCACGGGATCCTGCCCTTCTTCTTCCAGACCACGGGCAGCCGCATCACGCGCGAGCTGAACGCGACGCTCGAGGAATCCGCCGCGCGCGCCGCCCGCGCGCGAGCCGCCGATTCGAAGGAGCCGAAATGAAAGTCCTGGAGCTCGCCGGCGAGGACGTGCGCGGCAAGCGCGTCTTCATCCGCTCGGACCTGAACGTGCCGCAGGACGACGCCGGCGCCATCACCGACGACACGCGCATCCGCGCCTCCATCCCGGCGATGAAGATGGCCCTCGAGAAAGGCGCGGCGGTGATGGTCACCTCGCACCTGGGCCGTCCGACGGAGGGGCAGTTCTCCGAGGCCGATTCCCTCGCGCCCGTGGCCCGGCGCATCGGCGAGCTCATGGGCCGCACGGTGCCGTTGAAGCGCGACTGGATCGACGGCGTGGACGTGAAGCCGGGCGAGCTCGTGCTGCTCGAGAACTGCCGCTTCAACAAGGGCGAGAAGAAGGACGACGAGGCGCTCGCCAGGAAATACGCCGCGCTCTGCGACGTCTACGTGAACGACGCATTCGGCACCGCGCACCGCGCGGAAGCCTCCACGCACGGCATCGCGAAATTCGCCAGGCTCGCCTGCGCGGGCCCGCTCCTCGCAAAGGAGCTCGACGCGCTGGGCCGCGCGCTCGCCGATCCGAAGCGCCCGCTGGTGGCGATCGTCGCCGGATCGAAGGTCTCCACGAAGCTCACGATCCTGAAATCTCTCGCGGGCAAGGTGGACCAGCTGATCGTGGGCGGCGGCATCGCCAACACGTTCCTGCTCGCCGCGGGCCTTCCCATCGGCAAGTCCCTCTGCGAGGCGGACCTCGCCCCCGAGGCGAAGGAGATCATGGTGATGATGCAGGCGCGCGGCGCGGCCGTGCCGATCCCGCAGGATGTGGTCACGGGCAAGACGTTCTCGCCGGACACGCCTGCCCACGTGAAGGGCGCGAAGGACGTGGACGACGACGACATGATCCTCGACATCGGCCCGAAGGCCTCGAGCGACTACGCGGCGATCCTCGCCAAAGCGGGCACCATCGTGTGGAACGGCCCGGTGGGCGTGTTCGAGTTCGACGCGTTCGGCAGCGGCACCGAGGCCGTCGCGCGGGCCATCGCTTCCTCGAAAGCCTTCTCCCTCGCCGGCGGCGGCGACACGCTCGCGGCCATCGCCAAGTACGGCGTGGGCGACCGGATCGGCTACATCTCCACCGGCGGCGGCGCGTTCCTCGAGTTCCTCGAGGGCAAGAAGCTTCCGGCCGTGGCGATCCTCGAAGCTCGCGCCGAGGACCGGGCTTGAGCACCCAGCGCCGCACCAAGATCGTCGCCACGCTCGGGCCCGCGTCGAGCAGCCCCGAGATCCTCGAGCGCATGATCCAGGCGGGCGTGGACGTGGTGCGCCTGAACTTCTCCCACGGCACCGCCGAAGACCACATCAAGCGCGCCGAGCTGGTGCGCGAGACCTGCCGCAAGGTGGGCCGCGCGGTCGGCATCATGTGCGACCTGCAGGGCCCGAAGATCCGCGTGGGCAGGTTCAAGGACCACAAGGCCACGTTGAAGCCCGGCGACAAGTTCATCCTGGATGCCGAGTGCGCGCTGGGAGACGGCACCCGCGTGGGCCTCGACTACAAGGAGCTGCCGCGCGACGTGAAGGACGGCGACGTGCTGCTGCTCGACGACGGGCGCATCGTGCTCGACGTCACGAAGGTCGCGGGCCCCGAGATCCATACCGTGACGCGCCACGGCGGCGTGCTCTCGAACAACAAGGGCATCAACCGCCAGGGCGGCGGGCTCACGGCGCCGGCGCTCACGCCCAAGGACATCGACGACATCCGCACCGCCGCGAAGATGAAGGCGGACTACCTCGCGGTCTCGTTCCCCAAGAGCGGCGCGGACATGTACATGGCGCGCGAGCTGCTGCGCGCCGCCGGCGGCCACGCGATGCTGATCGCCAAGATCGAGCGCGCCGAGGCGATCCCCGCGCTCGAGGAGATCATGCACGCCTGCGACGGCGTGATGGTGGCGCGCGGCGACCTGGCGGTGGAAGTGGGCGATGCCGCGGTTCCGGCGCTGCAGAAGCGCATGATCCGCAAGGCGCGGGAGCTCAACAAGCTCACGATCACCGCCACGCAGATGATGGAGTCGATGATCTCCTCGCCCGTGCCCACGCGCGCGGAGGTCTCGGACGTCGCCAACGCCGTGCTGGACGGCACCGATGCCGTGATGCTCTCGGCGGAGTCGGCCTCGGGGCAGTACCCCGTGGAGACAATCTCGGCCATGGCGCGCATCTGCATCGAGGCGGAGAAGAGCCAGCCCGTCACGCTCGAAAGCGAGTTCCTCGACCGCGTCTTCACGCGCGTGGACCAGTCCATCGCCATGGCGGCCCTCTTCACGGCCTACCACCTCAAGGTGAAGGCGATCGCCTCCCTCACGGAATCGGGCTCGACGGCGCTGTGGATGTCGCGGCTGAATTGCGGCGTGCCCATCTACGCGCTCACGGCGCAGACCTTCACGCGTTACCGCTGCACGCTCTTCCGCGACACCTATCCGCTGATGGTGAAGTACGTGGGCCACGACCGCGAGGAGCTCCTCGGGGAGGCCGAAGCCGTCCTCGTGAGCAACGGCGTGGTGAAGGAAGGCGACCTCATCGTCATCACGATCGGCGAGCCCATCGGCAAGTCGGGCGGCACCAACACCATGAAGATCGTAAAAGTGGGCGAGCACCGCAAGGGCTGACA
>Ga0335070_10005625_pt1 | contig 14741 bp, 12 predicted proteins | sample Lox_Sample_13_FD_206722 | JGI IMG/M metagenome (GOLD analysis project Ga0335070, IMG submission 206722) | Soil microbial communities from Loxahatchee National Wildlife Refuge, Florida, United States - Lox_Sample_1.3 | ecosystem: Environmental > Terrestrial > Soil > Wetlands | place: USA... | reverse complement strand
CCAAAACCTACTCCCCATACGGATCGCGCAAATACCCCTCCACCGCGAAATCCTCCCCAAACCGATGCAGATGCATCCGCTTCACCTGCGCCGCCTGGCTCATCTGCTGGAAGCCCGGTCCCGCCGCAAATGGAATCGATCCTGTTCCCGCCAGAATCTTCGGCGCGTAATACAGAAACACTTTGTCCACCACGTTCGCCGCCAGCGCCGTCCAGTTCACAATCGCGCCGCCTTCAATCATCACGCTCGTAATCTCAAGTTCACCCAGCCGCCGCAGAATCGCGCGCAACTCCGGACGTCCATCCGCTTCCACTGCCGGAAGCTGCTCCACGCGGATTCCCGCCGCTTCCAGTTCCCCCTGCTTTCGTGGATTGTCGATGGAGCAAAACAGCAGCACGTCATTCTTCTTTTCCTGCTTCGCATTCAACACCAGCCGCGACTCCATCGACAACCGCAGCCGCGAATCCAGAATCACCCGCAGCAGCGGACGCCGCCGGTCCCGCCCGCTCCGGTCCGTCAGCAGCGGATTATCCGAGATCACCGTCCCCACGCCGATCAACAGCGCATCATGCTGATGCCGCAACTCCTGCACGTGCGCCCGCGCCACTTCACTCGTCACCCAATTGCCGGTAAATCCGCCCACCGGAGACGTTCCTTGGCTCAACACCTCCGCCGGAGGCGGCGCAATCTTTCCATCCAGCGTCATCGCCGATTTGAGCGTCACCAGCGGCACGCCATGCCGCACGTAACGCGCGAACGCCTCATTCAAGCGCCGTGCTTGCTCTTCCATCCGCCCGACTTCGACATGCACGCCCGCCGCGCGCAACTGCTCGAATCCGCGCCCACTCACCTTCGGATTCGGATCCGCCATCGCCGCCACCACTCGATGAATGCCCGCCTTGATCAGCGCATCGGTGCAGGGAGGCGTCCGCCCCTGATGCGCATGCGGCTCCAAATTGATGTACAGTGTCCCGCCGCGAGCTTTCGGTCCCGCAGCTTCCAGCGCCAGAATCTCCGCGTGCTTCACGCCGGAGTAGGTGTAAGTTCCGGTGCCAACGACATTGCCATGGGCATCGGCAATCACCGCCCCTACATAAGGATTCGGCGAAGCCAGCCCCACGCCGCGGCGCGCTAATTCCAACGCCTGATGTAAAAGCTGTTCGTCAGCAGAGTAGCCAGTCATTCAGAAAGAATCTACCACGTGGAAAACACTGCAGCCGTGAGTGGAGATAAATCGGGTGCCCTACAACTCGCGCGGTTTTTACGCGAGATGTGGGGGTTTTTGAAGACATAGCCCAATCGCATGTAAGTACACCAACCACTACTCAAACAACGAATCCACAAACTCCTTCGGATCAAACGGCAGCAGGTCCCCCGCCTTCTCCCCCACGCCCACATACCGCACCGGCAATCCCAACTCGCGGCAGATCGCTACCACCACGCCGCCCTTCGCCGTACCATCCAGCTTGGTCAGGACAATCCCGGTCACGCCCGCCGATTGCGTGAACAACCTCGCCTGCTGCAGCCCGTTCTGCCCGGTGGTCGCGTCCATCACCAGCAGCGTCTCATGCGGCGCGCTCGGGATAATCCTCTGCGCCGTCCGCCGCATCTTTTCCAGTTCCTGCATCAACGACGACTTCGTATGCAGCCGACCCGCCGTATCCACGACAACATAGTCGACCTTGCGCGCCACCGCCGCCTGCAGCGCATCGAACAGCACCGCCGCCGGATCCCCTCCCGCCTTCGTCTTGATGACCTCGGTCCCGGTCCGCTGACCCCAAATCTCCAACTGCTCAATCGCAGCGGCGCGAAAGGTGTCGGCCGCGCACAACAACACATTCTTCCCCTGCGACCGGAACACCTGCGACAGCTTCCCAATCGTCGTCGTCTTCCCGGTCCCATTCACCCCAACGACCAGGATCACTTCCGGAGATCCCTCCACCTTGTTCACCGGACGCGCATTCGCCGTATTCAAGATCGCCAGCAGTTCTTCCTTCAGCAGCCGCTTCAGTTCCTCGACGTTCCCAATCTGCTTCCGGTCGGCCTTCTCCCGCAGCTTGCCGAGCACTTCCTGCGTCGTCGTTGATCCCAAATCCGCGCTGATCAGAGTTGCTTCCAGATCGTCCAGCGTGTTCCGGTCGATCTCTTTCCCGATCGAGACAATATCGTCGATCCGCTCCGCCAGATTCTCGCGCGTGCGCGTGACCGCCTGCTTCATGCGGTCTAAAAAACTCGGCTTCTTCTCTTCCTCAAGGCTGCCAAATAAGGTCTGAATCATAAGAGTCCAAGCTAGATTATACGGGGATCGCCGCACGACACCGTCCCAGAACGAGCCGGAAAAGGTTCGCCTCAGGCTAGGCGCCCATCAGCGCCAGCATCCAAAGGGAGATTTCTCATCGAATGTAGTCAAGCGATTACACAAAATGAGCGGCACGAAAACATTTTCTTGCTGTCCGTATATGAATGAAACCGCGATCTGTCAGAAGTCCAGCTCCAGGTGCTACCTTGCCCCTCTGATCTCGATAGCAGCAGGCGGCCATTCGCCGTTTAGGAAGGCTCCGATTTCGTGGACAGCTTCTGGCTTTTCCTCCAAAGCCATGTGGCCCGCGTCTGGAATCAGCAAAAGTCTGGCTCCCGAAATGGCTTTGACCCATTCCCGAGTAGCATCGAGCGGGACATTGGTTTTTTCGCCCTCGACCACCAAGACGGGAACCTTCAGCTTTGCAAGCATCGGACGTAGGTCAAAATCGCCAAGCGAGCTCAATGCCGCATCCGCTACGCGATCCATATTCCTGATAGCAGCCGGAGGTTCGCCGCATAGACCTGCCACTTCCCTCCCGCCAATCGTAGTCTCCGGCCTGCTGGCATCGTAGCTTTTAGGATTGAAAAAATACGGACCCAAAAGGATACGAAATCGCTCCATGCACAGCGCCCGGATCTGAACATCGCTTGCCGTTCCCCAGTCATTTTCGATTTCATTCAGGCGAGCCGCGTCCTTAGGACCAATCATCGATTCGATTTTCTCCTCGCGCTGCTGCCCGTAAGGTTTGTTGGCGGGCCACATGGGATCCAGGAAAACGATTCGTCCGACTCGCTCGGGATGGGCATCCGCATAGAGCGCCCCCAATACAGAGCCCCAAGAGATACCGATCAAACTCATTTTTTGGATGTGAAAGTGTTCTCGGAGCGCCTCTAGGTCGCGAATGTGGCTCGCGGCGGTGAGCATGCTCGGGTCCTCCACGACATCGGAGTGGCCCCCGCCCCGCTGATCGTACATGATCACCGTATGCTTCTTGTCTGCTAATGCGTCCCCAAGGAACTCACCATTCGCCATGCTTGCACCCGGTCCTCCGTGGAGCACTACGATGAAGTCAGTTCCTTTACCGACCCTGCGATAAAACAGGCGCACATTGTCCGCGCCGGCAAGATGGCCCTTCTGCACCAAGGCCCGCTTGAGTTCAGAGTCGGGATGGTGAGCGCTTGGCGGAGTCTGGGCAAGCACGGCTGTGGCGGAACAAGCGACCAGAAGGGATAGCAGAATGTGGAATCGTTGCACGACTACCCTCCATTAGGACTCGGAATTGAAGTTCAGCCGGACTATGTCTCAGGAGATAAAGAAACCCTAAACCCCGACCCCATCCTTCACCGGCAATCCGAACCCATTCACCATCTTCCGCCGATACTGCAAAATCCGCTCCATCTCCTCCACCGTCCCCCGCGCCGGAGGCCCATTCTTCATCGCATCCCGCAGCATCGCCCAGCTTGCTTCCGACGCGATCACGCTATCCCGTGCCACCGGAAAACCCAGATTCCGTCCGGCCAGAATCGACCGTCCAAACACATCCACCATCACATCCAGCTTCTTGTCATTAAATGGAGCCGTTTTCTGCAATGTCTCCCGCACGCCAAACAACTCCACCGTCGCCTGCGAGAAATCATGCCGCATCCGCGCTACACCCTTCGTCCCGATTACATCCACGTAACAGTTGTGCGGCTGTTCCTTCGCCAGATGCCCGTAAATAAATCCCTGCGTGATGTCGAACACCACGCCATTCTCAAACGTCCCATGCACTTGCACCCACCACGGATCTTTGTACTCCCACATCCGCAGCCCTTGCGCGTGCCACGTCTTGTATTCGCTCTGCGCGTACCAGCGCGCCACATCCACGTAGTGCATGCCGCAATCGTGAAACGGAGGTCCTTCGGGAGCGTGCCCTTCCAGCGGCATGTGGCCCGGCGTCATGTGGCAGATGCGGATCACCGCCACTTCGCCAATCTCGCCCTCTGCAATGAATCGCTGAATTTCCTTGTGATACCACGCATTCCGGTTAAACAGATTCACCGCCACAAACCGGTCGCTGGCCTCAATCTCGCGCACCAGTTGCCACTCGGTGGGGACATCTGCGCCCAGCGGCTTTTCCGCCAGCACATGCTTCCCATGTATCAACGCGCGATGGATCTGCCCCGGCCGCGCATCCGCCAGAGTGAACAGCCCCAGAACTTGAATGGAAGGATCGTTAAACAAGGGGTCGGGACTTTCGTGAATCTCCGCCCCCGGGACCTGCTGCCGCGCCAGCGCTCGAGCTGCGGGTGAAATGTCGTAAACCGCTGCCACATCCCACAGCTCGCTCGCTTGCATGGCGGCTACAAACCCCCGCCCCATGCGCCCATACCCCAGGATTCCCGCCCGTATCCGCGCCATACTAAAACGATTTTATGGATGCCGCGCCGCCCCAACCGTGATCCCAATCACGAACATTCAGGCAGAATTGGGAGGCAGCTCCGACGACGAAGGGAAGGGCGTCGTCCCGAAGGCGCGCGCTTTCACCAGCGCGACGAGGCTTCTCCCTCTCTACAGGCTCATCGGTGCGTAAAAATCCGAATCCAGTGACACCCGTCACACCGAATTGGGAATTCCGCCATCGCATAACTCCCACCAAATCAACCCTCCGCCATCCTTGTGCTCCGCCATGCACCCCCAGGTGACCTCCATCACAGTTCACAAAATCCTTTCGGCATATAAACAAGATGAGGTCTGAGCGCAAGGAGCGCCACTCACTTGTTTGCCCTATACCTGCTGCCATTCCTGATGGTTGCTCTCGCGCTCCTCACTGCTTTCTGCCGCGCCCAGCATCAGGAACACGACAAACTTCTCGCCGACCTTCGGGAAAGCCATCGCCTCCTCCGCCAGCGCGAAAAGGAGCGCGACGACGCCCTCCAGGAACTCTTCCGCCGCTTTTACGATGAGGGACGCCTCACCCGGGAAAAGAGCCAGTTCCAGGCCAAGCTCGCCGAATACGAAAAATACGCCGCGCTCACGCAACTCGCCCTCGGCGCCGCCCATGAAATCAACAACCCGCTGCTCGGCATCCTCTCCCACCTCGAACTCGAACTGAAAACCGCAACCTCCGAGAAGCGCCCGGAAATCGAACTCTGCATCGAAGCTGCCCAGCGCATGTCCGTCACGCTGCATAGCCTGATGAACTATGCTCGCCCCAACCCACTCGTGCTCAGCAAGGTCAACCTGCACCGCCTCGTCTCCGACACATTGGCCTTTCTTCAGCATCAACCCATGCTGCACGGGCGCGTCCTCGAAAACCGCGTCCCGCCGGACTTGCCCGTCATCCGCGTCGACGCCAACCAGCTCTCGCAGATTCTGATGAACCTGCTGCTCAACGCCGCGCAGGCCACGCCCGAAGGCGGACGCATCACTGTCTGGGCCGAACCGGCGCAAAACGGAGACAAAGTCGAGATCGGCATCGTCGACACTGGTTGCGGCATTCCCCCCGAAATCCTTCCCCATGTCTTCGAGCCGTTCTTCACCACCAAGCGCGGGAAGGGAACTGGACTCGGCCTCAGCATCAGTCAGACTTACGTGCGCAGCCACGAAGGCGAAATCCAGATCGAGAGCGTTCCCCAGCGCGGGACCTCTGTGACCATCACGCTTCCCCTGCGCCGCGCCGAGCCGGTGCGCGCCGGCGCCGATCCCGTCCACATCAGCGAGGTGATCATTCAATAGCCATGGCCTATTCCGTCCTCATCATCGACGACGAAGCGCTCACCCTCAGCACCATCAGCCGCGGGCTCAGCGAAGAAGGTTTCGAAGTCCTCACCGCCCCTTCCGGTGAAGAAGGTCTCCGCCTCTTCGAAGAGGAGAAGCCCGACCTCACTCTCCTCGATATCGTTCTTCCCGGCATCAATGGGGTCGAAGTCCTGCGCCAGATCAAAGCCTCCAGCCCGGCCTCCATCGTCATCATGATGAGCGCCTACCACATGGTCGATCGCGCCGTGGAAGCCATGAAACTCGGCGCCTACGATTACCTCATCAAGCCTTTTCACCTCACCGATCTCACTGCCACGCTCAACCGCGCCTCCGAGATGCTGTCCTTGCGCGTCCGCGTGCGCGACACCGTCGAGACCGCCAAGGGCCAGTACGATTTCGGCCGCGTCGTGACCAAGAACCCCAGCGTGCGCGCCATGCTCGAAGTCGCACGCAAGGCCGCCGAAACCGATCACACCACCATCCTTATTCAAGGGGAAAGCGGAACCGGCAAAGGTGTTCTCGCTCGCGCTATCCACTACGCCAGCCAGCGCGTCAACCAGCCATTGCTCGAAATCAATTGCGCCACGCTCCCCGACGCTCTCCTCGAAAGCGAACTCTTCGGATTCGAGCCCGGCGCCTTCACCGACGCACGCCGCCGCAAAGAGGGCCTGCTCGAGCGCGCCCACGGTGGCACGCTCTTCCTCGATGAGATCGGCAACATGTCGGCCAGCGTGCAGGCCAAGCTGCTCCGCGTGCTGGAAGAGGGAATCTTCATGCGCCTCGGCGGCTCCAAATCGATCAAGGTCGATGTACGCCTCATCGCCGCCACCAATGCCATTCTCAAAGACGCCATTGCCGAAGGCCGCTTCCGTGAGGATCTCTTCTACCGCCTCAACGTCGTCCCGCTCTTCATCCCGCCGCTGCGCGAGCGCCAGGAAGACATCATGCCCCTGGCCCTCGATATGGTGGGATGGTTCAACCGCGAGCTCAAAAAGAATTTCCTCGGCTTCACTCCCGAAGCCGCCGAACTCCTCACTCGCTACGCCTGGCCCGGAAACATTCGCGAACTCAAGAACGTCATCGAGCGCACCATGATCCTCGCCCCCGAAGGTGATATCGACGTTATCTCTCTGCCCGAGGAAATCCGCGAAGCCGCCAATCGCCCCGCCCCCGAGCCTTTTGCTGTCACCAACGAAGTCTTCGCCTCTGAAACCTTCCTCAGCCTGCGTGAATTAGAAGAGGACTACATCCAAAAGGTCTTGGCCGCGACCGGCAACAACAAGACACAAGCCGCCAGGATTCTCGGCATTCATCCAACGTCACTTTTGCGCAGATTAAAACGCGAGCCCGTCCTGAATTAAGACTCGTGTCCATATGGGAGCTTTGAAAGGGTGCGGCCCTAAGCCGTGCAGCGCGGACGAATAGAATCCTCGTTCCAATCGGCAAGGCTACGAGTTTAAACGCTGCGACAACGCCTCGTTCCAATCGGGAAGGGCACGAGTTCCACTCGTGCCGACAAAGTCCTGCCCTGAATGGCGCTTTAGCGCCTGAGGTAACCTCTGTCCGAGTCACTCTTTCTAATAATCTAATCTTGCCCATCGCCCCTCCTGCAAAACGCAGTAGCAACCTGCAAAACGCACCGCTGGAAATCACATCACGCAACTCTGTCCTCCCTCCTAACCTCCGCAGAATCATCACCGGGCGCCGTAATTAGAAGTTGTTACCCACGTGCTCTTCTCTCTAGTGGGTCGCGCTCAAATCCGCGGCCAAAAGGACGGAGGCGATATGTCCATATTGTTCGTTTTGCTGACTTACATCGTCATCATGAGCGTTAACTACTTGTGGTTCCGCGCTCCCAAGGCAGTCCCGCTCGGCGCTGGCCGCACCATGCGTCCACCCGCACCCCACATCTCGAAGGAATATGGCTTTTCCATTCCTAAGGATTACTCCTTCCATCCCGGACACACCTGGGCTTTTCGTGAAGATACCGAAGACGTTCTCGTCGGCATGGACGGCTTCGCCGCCGACCTCGTGGGCAAGATCGACAAAATCGAAATCGTCGGCGCCACGCGCTGGGTGCGTCAGGGACAGAAACTTATGACCATCCACGCCGGCGGACTCTCCTTCGATCTCGTCTCGCCCGTCGAAGGCGTCGTGATGGCCGTCAATCAGGATGTCGTGCACAATCCCGCGCTCGCCCTCGCCGATCCTTACAAAGACGGATGGATCGCCCGTCTCAAAGCTCCCGACTTCAACACCAATCAGAAAAACCTGATGCAGAAAACTATGGTCGCTCCCTGGATGCACTACAACCAGACTCGCCTCAACGCAGCCGTCGCCACTCTCAATCCCGCGATGGCGCAGGATGGCGGTGTTCCGCTCAGTGGGTTGCTGCAGCGCGTCCAACCCGACTTCCAGCAAAAACTCATCGCCGACTTTTTTCTGAACTAGCGTGTGGACGTCTTGAAAGGGTGCGGCTTCAGCCGCACCGTTAGGGCCGCCAAAGAATGCGGCGTTAGCCGCTGAACGAAGGAGAAGCAATGGGCAGGACCAAAGCCATTCTCATCGACATCACCAAATGCATCGGCTGCAAAAGTTGCGAGGCCGCCTGCAAACAAATTCACGGATTTCCACCTGAGAGCAATGGAGAACTTTCTCCCACCACGCTCACCGTCGTCGAACAGCACGCCATTGGACAGAGTGAAGACCGCTTCGTGCGCCGCCTCTGCATGAACTGCCAGGATCCGGCCTGCGCCTCTGCCTGTCTGGTCGGCGCGCTCAAAAAAACCGATCTCGGCCCGGTCACCTACGAAGCCTCCAAGTGCATCGGATGCCGCTACTGCATCGTGGCCTGCCCGTTCAGCGTGCCCCGCTACGAATGGTCGAAGCTCGCGCCCACCGTCAAAAAGTGCGACATGTGCTACGCGCGCCAGGCCAAAGGCCAGCAACCCGCCTGCGTCGAGGCCTGTCCGGTGCAAGCCTCCATCTCCGGATGGCGCGACGAACTTCTCGAGGAAGCGCAGCGCCGCATCCTCGCTGATTCCAAATACGTCAAACACATCTACGGCAGCGAAGAAGTCGGAGGCACTTCCGTCTTCTTCCTCTCCGACGTGCCTTTCGAAAAACTCGGCTTCAAACTCGTCCCCGCGCAAGCCATGCCCATTCTCACCGCCAACGCCCTCGGCGATATTCCTACTGTCGTCCTCGTCGGCGGAGGCCTGCTGGCCGGGCTTTACTGGATCACCAATCGTCGCAAACTCGTCGCTCAAGCCGAAGGCGTCGATATTGCACAAGTAACAGGAGAGAAGGAGTCACATCATGTCTAAACTTCATCTTCCCAAAATCACGTTCTGGCAGACCGTTGTCGCCATCATCTTCATGGCGGGCGCCTACGCCGCATTCTCCCGCTTCGCCCTCGGATTCCAGCAGTCCACGCATCTCACCGACGCGCAGCCCTGGGGACTCTGGGTTGGCCTCGGCACGCTCTGCGGTGTCGGACTCTCCGCCGGTGGCTTCGCCATCGCGGCCGCCGTTTATCTGCTGGGCTTCGAACGCTATCGCCAGGTCGTGCGCGCCGCCGTCCTTCTTTCTTTCCTGGGATATCTTTCCGTTATCGTCGGCATGATGTACGAACTCGGCCTGCCCTGGCGCATCTGGCATCCCATTGTCATGTGGAATCGCCACTCGGTTCTTTTCGAAGTCTCCTGGTGCGTCATGCTCTACACCAGCGTGCTTGCCTTCGAATTCTCTCCCTCACTGATCGAAAAAATTCCTTTGCCGCGCCTGCGTAAACTCTACCTCCGCCTTCATCACCATCTGCTGATCGCTCTGGTGCTGGTCGGTGCCATTCTCTCTTCGCTCCATCAATCGTTCCTCGGCGGACTTTACCTGCTCGCCAAAGGCAAACTCGATCCTCTCTGGTACAGCTCTTATCTGCCCACACTTTTTTATCTCTCTGCTGTTCCTGCCGGACTCGCCGCCACTCTCATGGCAGTGTTCCTCTGCAACCGCTCGCTGAAAACGCGCGTCGATCCCGCCATCCTCTCCGAGATGAGCCAGATCATCGCGCCTCTCCTCTATCTCTACGCATTGCTGCGCTTCACCGATATCGTGACGCACGGCGTCGCCGGCTACCTGTTCCAGTGGCGCGAAGAGACGCTGCTGTTCTGGGTGGAGATCGGACTATTCGTCATCGCTCCCGTGGCGCTGCTTAGCCGTGCACGCGTGCGCAACAGCCCGCAGGCCCTTTATGGAACCTGCTCCATGGTGGTCATGGGATTCATGGCCAATCGCCTCAACGTCTCCATCACTGCATTCCAAACTACCTCTGGCGTCTACTACGTCCCCAAATGGACCGAGTTCGCCCTGAGCCTGGCCACCGTGACAGCGGCAGCCGTAGCCTTCCACTATGCCGTCCGCTATCTCGACATCCTCCCCAGAACAGTCCCGGAACCAACCTGGACGGCGAACGATCCAGCCACAGCATGAAGTAGGCGGGAATGAGAAGAACGCGGCCGCCCCACACCTCCCGTCCTTTGGGAGATGTGGGGATTTTTGCCGGCAGAGTCAACGCATCTATCAGCGCACTCGCGGCGTTCTCAGCGTCCGTAGCGGTAAAGCCTTAACGATCTCCCATTCCCAATACGGGATTTCCACAGCCACAATTTTCCCCAATGTTCAGATAACCTTGACCCTGAATTTTCATCCGCAAATACTGCCAACATAAGCAATCAATCAGACAAATAGAGCAAAGTGAGCATGCCCACCCGGTAATCATCTTTTCTGAAACCCGGGTGGGGAAATCAAGGGATTTTCACGAAGAAACTCCTACGCGCTCAAGATTTTGCCCGCAACTGATTGAGCTGCATAGACCAATTCACAAAAATTCCTCTATCCCTAACATTCCAATAGACCGTAGGGGGAGGGGGGTAGGAGCAAAATGCCAAGCTTTCCCAATCGTTGTCAGCATCTCAAAATCAATGGCACCCAGTGCGGATCTCCCGCCCTGCGCCGCAACCGTTTCTGCTATTTCCATAAGCGCTTTCAGGATGAGCAGATCAAACTTTCTGCCGACCGCGCCCGCCGCGGCACCGCTACGTTTGTTCTTCCCGTCCTTGAAGATGCCAACTCCGTCCAGATCGCCCTCATGCAAGTCATGCGCCTGCTGGTCGCGCAAAAGATCGACCACAAGACCGCCAGCCTTCTTCTCTATGCTCTGCAAACGGCAAGCAGCAATCTGCGCCAGGTCAATTTCAATCCCCACCGCAACTATGTGATCCTCGATCCCCGCGACGCTCGCGACAACGCCCTCGACGCCGACCGTCTCTGGTGCGATGACGATTTCAAAGAAGAACCCGACGAAGAAGAGGACGAAGTCCTCGCCCGCGCTCACGCCCTCGATCAGGTTCGCATCGAGCGCCAGCGCAAAGAAAAATTACGCGAGTGGTCCGAAAAAGAATTCGACCGCCTGCAGGCTGAGGGCCGCGTCATCCGAGCCCGCGAAGACGCCGAAATCGCCGCCCACGAGGCTGCCCTCGACGCCAATGAAGCCCGCGCTGAGGCCTTCAGGAAATCTGTCGCCGAGGCTGAAGCAGCCGAGTCCGCCCGGCTCGCGAAACGGATGGAAGCGGCCAAAAAGGCCGTCACGCCCAGTCCCGCCGTGGCCGCAGCCCCGTCGTCCTCCAACGCCAATGCCGCCCCGCCTGTCTCCACCGCAGGCGCGCCGAAAAAACCTGCTACCGCCCATCCCGGAACCGACGATCTAAAACAGCAGTTCAAACAAGCCATCCACGACATCTTCCAACCCCCCACCTACCCGCCAAAAAAGGAGGACCCCAAAACCGCCAGCTGAAAAGATTCGAGAAGCCAGACGTAGTGCGATTGCATTCGTGCAGGCTCCCCATCAGGCGAAGCAAGGTTCGTATCAGCCTGGCATTCAGGCGAAGAGAGGTTCGTATCAGGCGACGCCTTCAGGCGTCGCGTAAGGGCCGGCGTTCGGATCGCGGCTTCAGCCGCCGTCTCTTTCATATAAACAGAGTCACATGGCAACATTGCTCATCCAATGCGAGAATAGAGCGCTCGACGAAACGCCGCCAGCACATGCAAACGTCCACCTTCCGCAAAATCTTCAAGGCATTTCAATATCGCGATTTCCGCCTCATGTGGATTGGCGCCTGCACCTCGAGCATCGGAACGTGGATGCAGATCGTTGCCCAGGGATGGTTGATCTACCGCTTGAGCCATTCCTCCTATCTGCTGGGCCTGGATCAATTCCTTGCGGGACTCCCCATCTTCCTGTTCAGCCTCCTCGGCGGAGTCGTCGCCGACCGCATCGAGCGGCGCAAGATCTTGCTGGTCTCGCAATACATTCAGATGGCGAGTGCAGCTATTCTCACGCTGCTGGTCGCGCTCGGCATCGTGCACGTGTGGGAAATTCTTTCGCTCTCCTTTGTCTCCGGACTGGCGCAGGCCTTCGGCGGACCAGCGTACTCGGCCCTGATTCCCACGCTCGTCGATCGCGAAGACATGCCCAATGCCATCGCGCTCAATTCCATCCAGTTCAATTTGGCCGTTACGGTCGGTCCGGCTCTGGCCGGAATCACCTTGGCCAAGCTGGGAGAGAAGTGGTGTTTCGGTCTGAACGCAGTTTCGTTTCTCGCGCCGATTGTCACGTTGTCGCTGATCACGGCTCGATTCCTGCCCGAAAAATCAAAGGACACCATTTTCAGCAGCCTGAAGCAGGGCATCCGCTTCGTGCGCCAGCAAGGATCGATGGAAGCGCTGATCGTGCTCGCCTTCTTCATGACGTTCCTGAGCATGCCGATGCGCACCTACATTCCGGTGTTCGTCAAAGACATTTTCCATCGCGGCCCGGAAACGTACGGAAACTTGCTGTCGCTGATGGGTGTGGGCTCGATCTGCGGTTCGCTCGGAGTCGCCAGCCTCGGCAACATCACCAAGAAGGGACGCTTCGCGCTCACCATGATGATCGTCCTCGGCCTGGGGATTGCGGGATTCTCTCTGTCGAAATTCTTGCCCTTCAGTTACGGCATGCTCGTAATGGTGGGCACGTCGATGATGGCGGTGTTTGCCACGGTGACCTCGCTGGTGCAGTTGATCGTGACCAACGAGATGCGCGGCCGCGTGATGAGCGTCTACAACTGCGCCTTCCGGGGCGGCATGCCCATGGGCAACCTGGCCACCGGATGGCTCGTCCCGCGATTTACGGCGCCCATCGTGCTCGGCGTGAATGGTTTCGTGCTGGTTGCGGTGGCGCTGTATTTCCTGTCCGTGCAGCGGAGAGTTGCGACGTTGTGAGCAAAGCTATTCGATCTTTCCAGATTCCTCTCGAATCTGTTCGACGCGCAACTGATGAAGTTCATGTTCGAGTGCTCGCAGCTCTTTTTCGACTTTCTGCAATTGCGCCGCAAGGCGCTCTTTCATTGATGGCGGACCCTTCGAAGAGAGGACCTTTGAGTTGGCTAGTATATGGCGTTGGCGATCTACTTCAGCCGTAAGCTTCGCGATGCGCAATTGGCGGCTCTCTGTCATCGTCGCTAATTCATTATGACATTGCTAACCGAGGCGTAAAATCTGCGTCGAACTGTTTTGTGGAACCATTGGAGGATTTCATAACCATGAAGACGATGCTCGCTTCTCTTCTTTTGATCCTTTCCTTTGCCGCGCAGGCGCAAAACACCAAGCCTGTCACGCTGCGCAGTAATCTGCTCGATCAGTTGCACTCCACGCACGACCAGAAAGACTGGTTCGTGACGATCGATGCTGCCGTGCAAGGAGTGTCCGCCGATCAAGCCAACTGGAATGATGGGAAAGGCAATCATTCCGTCGGACAGCTTGCTTATCACTTGTGGTTTTGGAATCGGCGGGAACTGATGAAGTTCAAGGGCGAGCCGGAAGAAAAATTCAGCGGCAAAAATGACGAGACCTTCACGAACTTCGACAAGAAATCCTGGGACGACACAGTGAAGAATCTGGATCAGGTGATGAAGGATCTGGAAAAATTCGTCGAGACTGCGGACGATGCGACGTTGCAGAAATGGGCTCCCGAGATCGCGCGCCTCGGTACCCACAACGCCTATCACCTCGGGCAGATTGTGTTCGTAAGAAGAGAGCAAGGCTCCTGGAATCCCGAAAACGGCGTGAAGTAGAGTGCAACCTTGCGGACGTCGTCCCGAACGTAGCCGCGTTTCAGGCGGAGTGAGGGATCTCCCGAGTCACGAAATCGGGATCGGAGCTGATGCCAAAATCTAGACGCGAGTGCGTTCCAGGTTGGCCGCCTCTGCGGCCATCGAAGGTGCCACCGGAACGGCCGCAATCGCAACTGCAGGCTGCGTCTGTGCCACTTCCGCCGCTGGTTGCGGCGTGGGCTGCAGGATCGGGCGCTTGATGGTGAAGCGCTGAATTTTGATATCGCCGCGAGCGTAGACGGCGAGCAAGGCTTTGACGCACTCGGGATCAAGGCGCTTGCCGGCAAGGTTCTGGATGATCTGCAAGGCTTGTTCGGGTGTGTGCTCTTTTTGGTACGGACGGTTCGTCGTCAGGGCGTCAAAAGTGTCGGCTACGGCAATGACGCGTGCGAGCAGCGGGATCTGGTCGTCCTGCAACCCGTAGGGATATCCGCGGCCGTCGAGGGCTTCGTGGTGCAACTCAATGCCGGGAAGCATTTCGGCGAGTTGCG
>Ga0335070_10005624_pt1 | contig 14744 bp, 11 predicted proteins | sample Lox_Sample_13_FD_206722 | JGI IMG/M metagenome (GOLD analysis project Ga0335070, IMG submission 206722) | Soil microbial communities from Loxahatchee National Wildlife Refuge, Florida, United States - Lox_Sample_1.3 | ecosystem: Environmental > Terrestrial > Soil > Wetlands | place: USA... | reverse complement strand
CTCCGCGAGCCCGAACACGAGGGAGAGCAGGAAGGCCGCCGCAAAGCTCGGCAGAGACCCTCCGGCCAGCCCGAGCACGGGGGGCGCCGCGGTCAGCCAGCCCGGAACGATTGCCCCGAGGGTGGCTGGATTGGCAAGATGGTAGACGACGATGCCGGCAGCCCAGGCCACGAGCGCGGTCACGCGGACTCCGCCGGTGTACCAGTACTCGCCCCCGGGCTTGTAGAACTGTTCCACATCGTAGCGCCGCTTCCTCAGCACGAAGAAGTCCGCCGTGAGCATTCCGAACAGCGGCACGAAGAAGGATCCGATCAGGAACAGGAAGTTCTGGTAGCGCGTGATGTCCAGGAACACTGCCACTCCGAGGCACGCGGCGCCGAGTGCGACAATGAGCCACCGCTGCTTCACTTTCGGAAAGAGATTCTGCAGGGAGACCGCGGCGGAGTAGAGATCTGCCCATGCATTGTGCGTTTCGTCCGCGAGAAGGATGAGGAGCGCGACCCATCCCGCCGTCAGGGCGATGGCAGAGGCGAAATCCCTCGGCTCCTGCGCGACCTTCGAGCCGAGGAGGAGCAGGGCGCCCAGGGACAGGAACCACGCGTTCGTGACGAAGAATCCGAGCATCGTGCCCCAGAAGCCCTGCCTGCTGGAGCGAGAGAACCGGTTGTAGTCCGCGACGAGCGGCAGCCACGAGATGGGAAGCGCCACGGCGAGATCAGCGCCGGCGCCGAAGGGAAGGGACCCGTCCCCCGGCTGGCTCAGCAGCTCCGCAAGGCTGTGCAATGAGAACACGTGAACGGTGAGCCAGACTCCGGTTGCCAGCGCGATCCAGACGGCAAACTTCTCCAGCCAGACGCGCACCACGCCGATCGGCCCGCCGACGCCCATCACGACGACGATTGCGGCGAACACGGCCGCCCATGCCGCGTAGCTGCCTGTTCCGAAAAGCGTGCGGGCGATGGTGGATGCAGCAACTCCCATGACGACGAACTCGAAGATCGTCCACCCCACGAGCTGCATGACGTTGAGGACCGTGGGCGCCCACGAGCCGCGGACGCCCAGGACGGGCCGCAGGAGCACCATCGTCGGCGCACCCGTAGCGCTTCCCACGGCGCCCACGAGCGCCAGGAGGAGGCAGCCTGCCGCGCTGCCGGCAAGGATCGCCAGGAGCGCGCTCCCCAGGCCGAGCCCGGGCACGAGGAACGTGCCGGCAAGCATGACGAGCAGGCCGATGCCGAGGTCACCCCAGAGAACGAGGAAGTCCGCGAAGCCCAGCACGCGATGAGCGCGGGGAACGGGTTCGATGCCCCATTCGGGCGGAGTCTGGAAACGGGGAAGGAGTTTCTGAAAGGCTCCCGGCGTCATGCGCTCCCCAGGTCTCGGGGCGGCTCAACGCCGATCTGTCGTCCCTGCGCTGGCATTATCCAGATCAGGTTCAACGGGTCTGCGGCTAACAGCCGCTATCTCAGCCCGGTCGCTACCGAGCCCCCCGAGAAAAAACAATCCTGTACCGGAAATGTAGTGAGCCCCGCACTACTCGTCAAGGAGCCGCTTCTGTCCCTCCAGGCCGCGGATCTCCTCGATGTCCTGCGTGCATTCCATGCATCCCAGGTACGATCCCCTTTCATCGCGCAGCGCGAAGAACTCGATGAGGATCTTGTGCTTCGGCGTACCCGGCTGGAGCGCGAGGTCGAGCCAGAACCGGGCCGTATCCCGGGTCCCGTTTCTCATCTCCTCCACGATGCGGACCACCCGGGGGAGGCTCTCCTCGGGATGGCAGTCGCGGAAATTGAGCCCCATGGAGCCGAGGGGGCGCCGGAAGATCCTTGTGTCGTGCTTGTTCCAGCCCACCACCTCGTCCTTCGCGTCGATGATGGTGATCTCCATGGGAACCGTTTCGAACATCGCCCGGACGACTGCCTCGCTCATTCTCTCGATCATAGGGCACGATACCACGGCGGACGGTTCCGGGTCACTTGTCCGCCGCGGCCAGCCGGCATAGGATCGGCCGGGGGGCCGGTATGCACAGGATCGTGGACGGTATTCCCGTGTGGGGAGAGCACGACCAGGCCACGCTTGCGCAGATCCGCCGCTGCGCGGCGGACAAGCAGGCGGCCCGCGCGGCGCTCATGGCGGACGGGCACAAGGGCTACTCCATGCCCATCGGCGGTGTGGTGGCCTACCGTGATGCCATTTCTCCCAGCGGGGTCGGGTACGACATTTCCTGCGGCATCCTGGCGGTCCGGGCGGACGTGGCCGCGTCGGACCTGAAAAAGGACATCGGCCCCGTGATGGATGAAATCGCGCGGACGGTCGTGTTCGGCATTGGAACCACGAGCGGGCTTGCTGTCGACGATCCGTTGTTCGACGACCCTCTGTGGAAGGACATCCCGCCGCTGGAGGCGCTGCGCGCTTCGGCCCGGGCGCAGCTCGGAACGGTCGGCTCGGGGAACCACTTCGTCGACCTGTTCGAGGACGAGGAAGGCAGGGTCTGGATCGGCATCCACTTCGGCAGCCGGGGGTTCGGCTTCCGGATTGCCAGCGGATTCCTGAACCTCGCCGCGGGACGCCCTTTCGACGCCCGCGCGCATTCCCAGAACATGGACGGGCCAGCCACGGTCCTGTCGCTGCGGACCGGCCTGGGGGAGGCGTACTGGGGAGCGATGACACTGGCGGGGCGTTACGCCTACGCTGGCCGGGACTTCGTGGCCCGTCAGGTCCTGGGCGTTCTGGGCGCGCGCTCGGCGGAGGAGGTGCACAACCACCACAACTTCGCGTGGCGCGAGACGCACGACGGCGAGGAGCTCATTGTCGTGAGGAAGGGGGCCACCCCCGCATGGCCGGGGCAGCGCGGGATCATCGGCGGCTCCATGGGTGACGTCAGCGTCATCGTGGAAGGCGTGGACAGCGAGGAATCCCGGGCGGCGCTTCGCAGCACGGTGCACGGCGCCGGCCGCGTCATGAGCCGGACGCAGGCCGCCGGAAAGCGGCGCTGGAAAAAGGGCGGGCATCGTGCGTCCACGCCCGGGCTCATCTCACGAGAGATGATGCTGGAGTGGCTGAAGCGGGAGGGAGTGGTGCTTCGCGGCGGGGGAACGGACGAAAGTCCGCACGTGTACCGAAGGCTGCCGGACGTGCTTGCCGCCCACCAGGGCACGCTGCGGATACTTCATACGCTGCGGCCGCTGGGCGTGGCAATGGCCGGCGACGACGTTTTTGATCCATATAGTGATTGATGCGCAGACAGAAGCTGTTCAGGATCGTGGTGATGCTCGTCGTGATGCTCCTCGTCATTGGCTGCGACCAGGCAACGAAGGCGGCGGCCCGGGCCGCCCTGGGGCACGGCGGCGTCGTGAGCGTGCTCGGCGGCGCTCTCATCCTGAGATACGTGGAGAATCCAGGCGCGTTCCTGAGCCTGGGGGCATGGCTGCCGGGAGCGGCGCGCCGCTGGCTGTTCGTCGCGTTCCCGCTGGCAGTGCTGGCTGCCATGGCGGTCTACGTCGCGCGCCGGCGCGCCCTGCGGGCAAGGTTCGCCGTCGGCATTGCATTGGTCGCTGGCGGAGGGCTGGGGAATCTCCTGGACCGCATCCTCCACGACGGGAGGGTGGGGGACTTCCTCAACCTCGGCCTCGGCGGCCTGCGGACGGGAATCTTCAACCTCGCGGACCTCTCGATCCTCAGTGGCTGCGTGCTCCTTCTCCTGGGAGATCGGCCCACCGAACATCCGGACCGGGAATCCGGAAAAGCACCCCCCGCAGAGGGATGAAGCGAAATGCCCCCCTTTTCCAGCCTGAATGCACCCCGGAATGGGCCCCGGACGGCGTCATCCCTTGACGCCCGGGCCGCACTATCGTAGGAAGGCTCAGATGGCTTCAATCATGCCCCCGATGAAGGAATCCCGGAAGGACCCGCGGGTCACCGGGCTCTTCATCATGCTCTTCCTTCTGTACATGTTCGACTACATCGACCGTGAGATCGTGGCCGGCATGTTCCCCGCCATGAAGGTCGACCTCCACATGACCGACAGCCAGCTCGGCCTTCTCATCTCGGCCATCTATGCGTCGATCGTCGTGCTCGTCTTCCCGGTGTCCATCCTCGTGGACCGGTGGAGCCGCAAGAGGAGCGTAGGACTCATGGTGGCGCTGTGGAGCGTTGCCACGGGCCTTGCCGCTTTCGTGAAGACCTTCCCCCAGCTCCTGATGACGAGGTTCGCAGTCGGCATCGGGGAAGCGGGCTATTCTCCCGGCGGGACGGCCATGCTGTCCGCGATGTATCCCGCGGAGAAGCGCTCGCGGATGATGGGCCTGTGGAACGCCTCCATCCCGCTGGGCTCTCTTCTCGGCGTGGTCATCGGCGGGCTCGTCGCGCACCGCTTCGGCTGGAAGCACGCCTTCGGTCTCGTCGCGATACCGGGATTCGTGATCGGCGTCCTGTTCTTCTTCTTTGCCCGGGACTACCGGACCGTGAAGCTGGAGCGCCCGGCCACGGCCACCCGGGGCGCCGTGAAGTTCCGCACCCGGGACATCGCCCGGGAGTTCCTCCGCACGCCTTCCCTCATCCTCACGTACATCGCGTTTGCCGGAAACACGCTCCTCAGCACAGCGTATCTCGCGTGGCTTCCCTCGTACTTCAACCGGGTGCAGGGGCTCAACACCGAGCAGGCCAGCCTGAAGACCGCTTCCATCATGCTCTGGGCCATCCTGGGCGCTCCGCTGGGAGGGTTCCTCGCGGATGCGTGGATGAAGCGCAGGATCAACGCCCGCCCGCTCTTTGCCGGCGTGTCCAGCCTGGCGGCCGCCGCGGTCTGGCTCGTTTGCTTCGGCCTTCTGCAGGGCACGGCGCAGTGGGTCGTGATGATGCTCGGTGCCATCCTCACCGTCTGCTATCTCTCCGCGGCCGCCGCCGTCACCCAGGACGTGGTTCATCCGGGGCTGTGGGCGGTCTCTTTCAGCATCTGTGTCATCGTGCAGAATGCGCTGGGGAGCACCGTGGGGCCGGTCGCGGTCGGGCGGATTTCCGATGCCTACGGGCTCCCCACGGCGATGCTGCTCGTGCCCATCACCTCGATTCTCGCCGGGGTCCTTTTCCTCGGCGCCGCCGCCTTCTACCGACGTGATCTCGCGAAAGTGGACAAGGTGAAAGTAGAAATGGCCGCCTGAGGCGACACGGCCCCGGCGGAGCGCGGCCGCCCCTACCGGTCGTCCTTCGGCCGGACCGGCCTGAGCCAGACGATGGGCCCTTTCGTCGTTCCCGTCCGGAAGTACGCCGCGAAGCTGGAGAGGAGCCGCGCCCGCACGGCTGGAGTCATGCGGCGCCGTGATCCCAGCCTGATCTCTTCACGGATCCGCGCGGCTTTTGAGTCCGCAATCAGCGCGTAGAGGGGGGAGCGCTCGGCCTCCGCGAGCAGAGAGAGCGCCGCCGCACAGACCTTGTCCGGGATTCGCATGAGGATGTTCTGCAGCCTGGTCCTGTCCGTCCGGTTGATGAGATCCCTGATGGAGCGCGCTCGATCCAGCATGAAAGCCGGCTCGTATTCTCCGTGAAAAGCGCTGCCGCATCAAGCGGGTGCGGCGTTGATCTCCTGCCGTGTTCCTTCGTATCTTCTGCATAACCGACATGAGATCAGAGCCAGTCCCCCTGCGCGCCGATTCGACCGCTCGAACGGCGGAGGCAACTGTTTTCCCCATCCTCGTGGCCATCAGCCTGTCGCACCTTCTGAACGACACGCTGCAGTCCCTGATCCCGGCCATCTATCCGCTCGTCAAGGATTCCTTCCGCCTGAGCTTCGCGCAGATCGGTCTCATCACCTTCACGTTCCAGCTCACCGCCTCGCTCCTGCAGCCGGTCGTGGGCGCGCTCACGGACCGCAGGCCCCAGCCGTTTTCTCTCGCCGCCGGCATGGGGTCCACGCTGTGCGGGCTGGTGCTCCTGTCACTCGCCCAGAGCTATCCCGTGCTCCTCGTTGCCGTCGGGCTCGTCGGCCTGGGATCATCGGTCTTCCATCCCGAGTCCTCCCGCGTCGCCTACATGGCAGCCGGAGGCCGGCGCGGCCTGGCGCAGTCGGTGTTCCAGGTCGGCGGGAACGTCGGCTCCTCTCTCGGTCCTCTCCTGGCCGCGGTAATCATCGCATCCCACGGCGCGGCGCACGTGATCTGGTTCACGCCTCTTGCCCTTGCTGCCATCGCCATCCTCTGGTGGGTGGGCCGCTGGTACCAGGGACGCGTGAGCGGCGCCGACGGCCGGGCGCTCCACGCCTCACGTCCTGCCGGTCCGCCGGTCTCCCGGGCGCGCGTTCTTGTGTCCGTTGCCATCCTCCTTGTCCTGATTTTTTCCAAGTTCTTCTATCTGGCGGGGATGACGAGCTACTACACCTTCTACCTCATTGACAAGTTCGGCCTCTCCGTGCAGGCCTCGCAGTTTCACCTGTTCCTCTTCCAGTTCGCTGTTGCCGCGGGCACCGTAATCGGCGGTCCGCTCGGCGACCGGATCGGCCGCAAGTACGTGATCTGGGGCTCCATCCTCGGCGTGGCTCCGTTCTCGCTTCTCCTTCCCCACGTGGGCCTCGCAGCCACGACCGCGCTGGCGTTTCCGATCGGGATCATCCTCTCCTCCGCGTTCCCGTCCATTCTCGTGTACGCGCAGGAATTGCTGCCGGGGAACCTCGGGCTCATCTCCGGCCTGTTTTTCGGCTTCGCCTTCGGGATGGGAGGGATCGGGTCCGCGGTGCTGGGAGCCATTGCGGATTCCACGAGCATTCAGTACGTCTACCGTCTGACGGCGTTCCTCCCTCTTCTCGGATTGTTCACCGTGTTCCTTCCCTCGATCGAGCACCGGCGGCGGAGCCCCGCGTCTTGATCCGATCCCCCCGCGCCTTGTATCATCTTTCGCGGAGGTGCTTTGCATGAACAGGATTCTCCCGCTCGTGATCTTCGCCATGGTCACCGCGGGTCTCTTCGGCCAGGACATCACGCTCAAGGAACCGCAGGCAAAATCAGGCCTCGACCTCCTCGATGCAATCAAGGCCCGCGCCGCGGAGCGCAAGTTCGCCAAGAAGGACATTCCCCTCGCGGATCTGTCCACGATCCTCTGGGCCGGCAACGGCCAGAAGGGCCCGGACGCGGTCTCCGGCGCTTCCAAGGCGGGCCGCACCATCCCGTACTCGGGGGACGTTGCGTACGTGAACGTGTACGTGCTCACGGACAAGGGCGTGTATGCGTATGAACCGGAGAAGAAGCTCCTGCGGCAGACGTCAAAAGGCGATGCCCGCGGCAAGGTGACCCCGGAGAACATCAAGGAAGCGGCGTGCATGGTTCTCTTCACGTATGACTTCGCCAAGACGCCTCCTTTCCTGAAGAAAATGCCGGCGCTCATGCGCAACATGGCCGACGGCACGGCGGCCTATGCGGCGGAGAACATGATGCTCGCGGCAGCGGCGCTCAAGCTGGGATCGATCGTCATGTACAACATCACGCCGGCCGCCATCGCGCCGGTGGCCAAGCTCGGCAACGACGAGACCCCGCTGTTCATCGTCCAGCTCGGCTACACCCAGTAGCAGCAGGCGAGCATGGTGAGGGCGCCGCGCAACCGAGACGCGCGCCCGCACCGGAGGGAAGGAAGGGGGGTCTTTCAACACCGCAACAGGTGACGATCTCCCAGAAGGCCTTTTCAGGGGTTCGATTCCCCTGCCCTCCATAGCCAGGGAAGGCGAGGGCGCGCGAGTGCAGGGATGCACGGAAGCGAGCCCATAGCCATGGGGGGGGTCGAAGGTCGGCCGAGGCCATGGATGGCCGAAAGGCCGATCAAAGACAGCCAAAGAAAGTCCGGAGGTGGTCGATGAGCCCGATCGCGGCCGAGGTATGGACCATGGGCGAGCTCCTCGTGGAAGTGATGCGGCCGCGTCCCGGCCTGGACCTTGGAAAGGCGGCGCCATTCATCGGCCCATTCCCCAGCGGCGCCCCCGGCATCTTCATCGACACCGCCGCGCGCCTGGGTCACTCCGCCGCCATCATCAGCGGCGTGGGAGATGACGAGTTCGGCCGCTGCATCCTGGAGCGCTTCCGCGCGGACGGCGTGGCAACGGACCTCGTCCGCGTCTTCCCCAATCGTTCCACCGGCGTGGCCTTCGTGATGTACGAAAAGGACGGCTCTCGGAAGTTCATCTTCCACTGGGATGGCACGCCGGCCGTCATGGCGGAAGTCCCGGATGCATCCGAGATCGCCTCCGCCCGGTTCTTCCACGTCATGGGCTGCTCCCTGATGGCCAATGACGCATTCCGGGAGCGCGTGTTCGGCGCGCTCGAGCTGTTCCGTTCCCGGGGAGCGCGGATCAGCTTCGACCCGAACATCCGCTTCGAGCTCCTTGCCGGCCGGCCCGTTGACCAGATCGCCGGTCCGCTGCTCCGCAGCTGCTCCATCCTTTTTCCCGGCGAGCGGGAGGTCGTCCTTCTCAGCGGTGAAGAAACCGTGGAGCGCGCCGTGGCGTCTCTCTTTGCGCGCTACCCCATGGAGACTATCGTGCTGAAGCGCGGCCGGAAAGGCTGCACGGTGTTCCAGCGCCGCGGGTCAGCGGACGGAATCGAAAGCTTCGACGTGCCGGCGTTCCGTGTTCGCGAAGTTGATCCCACGGGCGCTGGGGACTGCTTCGATGCAGGGTTTCTGTGCGGCATCCTGGAAGGGAAAGATCCCCGGGAATCCGCGCGCCTCGCCTCTGCTGTTGGCGCGCTCAACGCGCAGGCCTTTGGCCCCATGGAGGGCCGGATAACGGCTCAGAGGGCGGCGGCGATGCTGCGCAGGCGCAGGGCATAACCGATGGACTCCACCGCATTCTTCCTCGACATCGTGGCCGCGCAGAAGGGAGGCTCGGCGCGGGGCGTGTACTCGGTCTGCAGCGCGCATTCGGCGGTGCTGGAGGCCGCGCTCGTGCAGGCCGGCCGAAGCGGCCGTCCCGCCCTCATCGAGTCCACCGCGAACCAGGTGAACCAGGAGGGCGGGTACACGGGAATGGCGCCGGAGGACTTCCGACGAGCCGTCCGCGCCCTTGCCGCCGCGGGCAGGTTCCCCGTCGATCGCATCATCCTGGGCGGCGACCACCTCGGCCCGTACCCGTGGAGAGCTCAGGCTGCCGAAATCGCCCTGCGCCGCGCGCGGGAGCTCGTGGCCGCGAGCGTGCGGGCCGGGTACGCCAAGATCCATCTCGATGCCAGCATGCCCCTCGGCGGAGACCAGGTGACGGAGAGCGGCGCCCTGGACGCGCGGGTCGCCGCGGAGCGGGAGGCGGACCTCGCATCCGTTGCGGAGACGGCCTGGCGCGAGCTGCGCGCATCGGACCGAGACGCTTCTCCCCCGGTGTACGTCATCGGCACGGAGGTTCCGCCGCCGGGAGGCATCCGGGCGGAGGAGAACGCAGTGCCCGTGACGCCGGCCGCCGAGCTCCGGCAGACTGTCGCCCTGTGCGAAGAATCCTTCCAGGCCCGGAACCTCGGGGATGCGTGGCGGCGCGTCATTGCCTGCGTTGCCCAGCCGGGGATGGAGTTCGGGGACCAGGAAGTCCATTCCTACGATCACGCGAAAGCCGGGGACCTCTGCCGTGCGGCGCGGGAGCTGCCGGGCATCGTCGTTGAAGGACATTCGACTGATTACCAGACCCGCGCGAGCCTGAAAGCTCTCGTGCAGGACGGGGTAGCGATTCTGAAAGTCGGTCCAGCCCTCACCTTCGCGCTTCGCGAGTGCCTGTTCGGCCTGGAGGCCGTGGAGCGTGAGCTGCTGGCGGGAGCGGACCCCGGAGCGGAGCCGGGTATCAAGCCGGGAGACCCGCCGTCTCTGTCGCATCTTCAAGGGGCGCTCGAAAAGGCCATGCTGTCTGACCCGAGGCACTGGAGCGGCTACTACACCGGCAGTGAAGACGAAAAGCGCCTTGCCCGCAAGTACAGTCTGTCCGACCGGTGCCGCTACTACTGGGGCGTGCCCGCGGTGCGCGCGGCGCAGGGCGCTCTCATGAGCAACCTGGAGGCGCGGGAAATCCCGCTCCCGCTTCTCAGCCAGTTCCTCCCCCTTCAGCATCGGCGGATCATGGAGGGCCTGTGCGAGGCCAGGCCCGCCGCTCTGCTTCGAGAGAGCGTCCTCATTGTCCTGGAGGACTACGCCGCCGCTGTGGCGGGCAGCTAGACCGCCTCCGCTTCCACGCTCGCCACGCTGAACTGGCTGTTGTACAGCTCCGCGTAGAATCCTCCGCGGGCCAGCAGCTCGGCGTGGGTGCCCGTCTCCACGATCCTTCCATGGTTCATGACGAGAATGAGCTCGGCGTCACGGATGGTGGAGAGCCGGTGAGCGATGACGAAGCTCGTCCGCCCCTTCATGAGCGCGGCCATGGCTTTCCTGATCAGGACCTCGGTGCGCGTGTCCACGCTGCTCGTGGCTTCGTCAAGGATGAGGATGGACGGGTCAACGAGCACGGCGCGCGCGATGGTGATGAGCTGGCGCTGACCCTGGGAGATGTTGGAGGCCTCCTCGTTCAGCATGGTGGCGTATCCGTCGGGAAGCGTGCGGATGAAGTGGTCGGCGTGGGCGGCAATGGCCGCCTGGCGCACCTCCTCGTCCGTGGCGTTCTCCCTTCCATACGCGATGTTCTCCCGGATCGTACCGTTGAACAGCCACGTGTCCTGGAGCACCATGCCGAAGAAACGGCGGTAGCTCCCCCGCGCGAACTCCCGGATGTCCACGCCGTCAACGGAGATCCGGCCGCCCTGGATCTCGTAGAAGCGCATGAGGAGGTTCACCAGCGTGGTCTTTCCAGCACCCGTCGGTCCGACGATGGCGATGGTGTGGCCTGCCTTCACGTCGATGTTCATTCCTTCGATCAGGGGCTCATCGGTCCTGTAGCTGAACTGGACCGACTCGAACCTGACGTCACCGCGGGGATCCGTGAGCGTCCGTGCCGTGGCGGCGTCCGGCGCTTCCTCGGGTTCATCGAGGAGCTCGAAGACGCGTTCCGCCGAGGCGATTGTGCTCTGAAGGACATTTGCCATGTTGGCCGTCTGGGCGATGGGCCAGGTAAACTGCTTGGAGTACGAAATGAAGGCCAGGATGTCGCCGATGGGAATGGCGTTGCGCATCACCATGATTCCACCGACGACGGCGATGGCGACGTACCCGACGTTGTTGACGAACGTGATGAGCGGCATCAGGAGGCCGGAGATGAACTGGGCGCGCCAGCTCGCCTCGTACAGCTCGCCGTTGATCGCGTTGAACTTTTCGATGCTCCGCCGCTCACGGCCAAAGGCCTTCACGATGGCGTGGCCGGTGTACATCTCCTCCACGTGTCCGTTCAGGGCCCCCAGGCCCTTCCACTGCGCGGCAAAGTGCTTCTGGGACCGGGGAGCCACCAGGCGTGTCACGAGAATGCTGATCGGGATCACGCCGGCGATGATCAGCGTCAGGAGCGGGCTGATCGTGATCATCATGATCACGATCCCCACGATCGTGACGAGGGACGTGATGATCTGCATGAGGCCCTGCTGGAGTGTCGTGGCCACGTTGTCCACGTCATTCGTGACCCGGCTCATGATCTCTCCATGGGTCCGGCCGTCGAAGAACGACAGGGGCAGGCGGTTGAGCTTCTCACTCACGTCGCGGCGCATGTCGTAGACGGTCTTCTGGGCCACTCCCGCCATGATGAGCTGCTGCAGATAGCTGAAGAGCGAGCTCGCCGCGTAGAGCCCGACGAGAAGGAGCACCATGTGCCAGATCGAGGTGAAGTCGACGTGGCGGGCCTTCACGCCCTCGAAGATCATCGTCGTCGCGCCGCCCATGATCTTCGGCGCGAAGATCGCGAAGACGGTTCCCAGGATGGCCAGCACGAACACCAGCGTGAGCGCTGCCCCCCGCGGCTTCAGGTAGCGCAGAAGACGCCGCAGCGTCTTTCCGAAGTTCTTCGGCTTCTCCGCCGGCATGCCGCCCATCATGTGACCGCCCCCGAAGCCGCCCCTCCCGCGGGGCATCGGGGCACCTGCCGGCCGCGCGGGGGAACCTGTCCGTCTCTGTCCGTCGCTCATGCCAGGGCCTCCTCGGTGAGCTGCGAGGCCACGATTTCACGGTACACCTGGCAGGTCCGCACGAGCTCGCGGTGCGTGCCCGTTCCGACCACGACGCCGTCGTCCAGAACGATGATCCGGTCCGCGTCCAGGATCGTGTTGACTCTCTGCGCCACGATGAGAACCGTCGCGTCCGCCGTTTCTTCCTTCAGAGCCGCGCGGAGGGCGGCGTCCGTCTTGAAGTCCAGGGCGGAGAACGTGTCGTCGAAGACGTAGATCTCGGGCTTGCGCACCAGGGCTCGCGCGACGGCGAGTCTCTGCTTCTGCCCTCCGGAGAGGTTCGTCCCGCCCTGGGCCACCATGGACTGGAACCCCTCCGTCATCGCCAGGACGAACTCCGTTGCCTGCGCGATCTCCGCGGCGCGCGCCACTTCCGTGTCGGTGGCATCGTCCTTTCCGTAGCGGATGTTGGCCGCGATGGTGTCGTTGAAGAGCACCGCCCTCTGCGGCACGAAGCCGAGCTTGGTCCGCAGCCGCTCCTGCGGCATCTCGCGGATGTCCACGCCATCCACGAGGATGGCGCCGCTGTCCACGTCGTAGAACCGCGGGATGAGGTTCACGAGCGTGGACTTGCCGGCGCCGGTTCCGCCGATGATGGCCGTTACCTCCCCGGGCCGGGCGCTGAAGGATATGCCGCGGACGGCCGGCTCCTCCGCGCCGGGGTAGCTGAAGGTGACGTTGCGGAACTCGATGAAGCCGCGCTCCTCCTCGGCGGACCGTGCCCCCTCGGAGTCCCGTATGCCCGGCTCCAGGGCCAGCACCTCGTGGATCCTCCCTGCGGAGGCGGAGGCCCGGGGCAGCATGATGAACAGGAACGACACCATGAGAACGGCGAACATGATCTGCATGGCGTACTGAATGAAAGCCATGAGGCTGCCGATCTGCATGCCGCCCATGTCGATGAGCTTCGCGCCGAACCAGAGGATGGTGAGGCTCGTCAGGTTCATGACGAGCATGAGGAGGGGGAACAGAAGCGCCATGAGCCTGTTCACCGTGATGGACGCTGCCGTGAGATCGAGGTTCGCCTCGTCGAAGCGCTTCCTTTCATGGTCCAGCCGGTCGAAGGCGCGCACCACGCGGACGCCCGTGAGGCCTTCCCGCATCACGAGGTTGATCCGGTCGATCTTCGCCTGGATGGCACGGAAGAGCGGCAGGCCCCGGGAGGCAACGAGGATGATGATTGCCGCGATGACGGGGATGGCAACGGCCAGGACCCACGTGAGCTTTGATTCGAGCTGGACGGCCATGATGACGCCGCCGATGGCCAGGAGGGGCGCCATGATCATCATGCGCATGACGACCATCGCGAAGTTCTGCACCTGCGTGATGTCGTTCGTCGTACGCGTGATGAGGGACGGGGTCCCGATCCTGTCGAACTCGTGCAGCGAGAAGAGCTCCACGCGCTCGAACACGATCCGGCGCAGGTCGCGCCCGTACCCCATGCCGACCTTCGCGGAGAACCAGCTCGCGAAGATCGAGCACGCAGCGTCCGCCAGCGTCACGGCCAGCATGATGCCGCCGAAGCGAAGAATGTAGAGAAGGTCGCCCCTCACCACGCCGACGTTGATGATGCCTGCCATGAGCGTGGGAAGGTACAGCTCGGCGAGAGCCGTGAGGAACGTGAGGCCCAGGACAAGCGCGATGGGCGCCGCGAAAGGCCTCAGGTAGCGGAACAGCTTCAGCATGGTGTCTCCCTGGCAATGCAGTCGGTCTTGCCTTGAATATATTGCGCGGCATAACGAAAAGTTATTCCTCTTTCATGGGCTTTCTATGGCGTTTCCTCTTCGGGCACTCTATCTTCTGGATCAAACACCACAGGGAGGCATGTGAGTCATGAAAAAAAAACCGTGGACCTCGGCCCTTCTGCCAGCGCTCATGGCGCTGCTCCTCTTTCCGGCTGCAGGCGCGTCCGCAGAGGAGACTGTGCCGGCGCCGCGGGAAATCGTGACTCTTGACCAGGTGATCTCCGCCGCGCGCTCCGGCGCGCCCGGCCTGAAGCTCGCGGGAATCACGGCGGACACGGCCCGCTCCCAGCTCACCCAGGTCCAGGCGACCAACGGGCTCGCCCTGGGGGCGAAGGCCGGCTACTTCCACCAGGGGAACCTGCCGGGCACCGCCGCCGCTGCGAGCGCGAGCGGATCCGGGCTGAACGGGGAGAACATCCAGGGCGGAGTCACGCTGTCGGGACCCACGAGCGTCGGCCTCACCGCACCTGCCACGAGCGTCGGCCTCACTGCCCAGCACACCATCCCGGACAGCGCGGCGAGCGGCCCGGCGAGCTCCCTCAATCTTTCGGCAAGCCAGACTGTTTTCGACGGCTATCCTGGAGGCCGCGCTGCCGCGGCCGTTCAGCAGGCAACCTCCACGTACCGCGCAGCCCAGGTTGCATATGATGCCTCCATGAAGAGCACGCTGTACCAGGTGAAGCAGGCCTACTACGCGCTCCTGGGAGATCAGAACACGGTGCTCATCCGCCAGGCGGCCGTCGGCCAGGCTGAGCAGAATCTCGCGTATTACCAGGGATTGCTCACGGCACAGCGGGCCACGCAGCTGGACGTTCTCCAGAACCAGGTGGCCCTGACGCAGGCCCAGCTCGACCTTCGAGCCGCTCAGAACACGGTGGACGTGGACCGCAGGAACCTTTCGCTGGACATC
>Ga0335070_10005623_pt1 | contig 14746 bp, 13 predicted proteins | sample Lox_Sample_13_FD_206722 | JGI IMG/M metagenome (GOLD analysis project Ga0335070, IMG submission 206722) | Soil microbial communities from Loxahatchee National Wildlife Refuge, Florida, United States - Lox_Sample_1.3 | ecosystem: Environmental > Terrestrial > Soil > Wetlands | place: USA... | reverse complement strand
GTCGTCCAGCGATGCCGCGCAGGACCACTGGATCTCGGAGCGAGTGTTCGACTGGTCGGGCGTCCCGACGACGCATCTTCGCCCCACCTTCTTCGCCGACTGGCTGGTCTATCCGCATTTCGCGAAGGAGATCTGGGAGAAGAAGACGATCGAGTTTCCGTTCGGTAACGGCCGTCACGCGCCGATCGCCACCGACGACCAGGGGCGGGTGATCGCCCAGATCCTGGCCGAGCCGAAAGACCACGCAGGCAAGACCTACAAGCTCCACGGTCCAGTCGAGATGAGCTTTGCGGAGATCGCCGCCACCATGGGTGATGTGCTCGGCGCAAAGATCAACTATGCGCCGACGTCGATCGCGGCGTTCAAGGAGAAGATGGAGAACCTCTACCAATTCCCCCCGTTCCTGGTGCAGCACCTGGTCGAAGTCGCCCAGGACTATCAGCGCGGGGGTATCTTCGACGGCACTAACGACGCGGTCGAGAAGATCACCGGGACACCCGCGCTTACCGTGCCGGCCTTCATCGCAAAGTATCGCGACGCCTTCGCTTGACGGAAATCGAGGAGAACCGACGATGCCGCAGGTCAACCAGCCGCTTGGGATCGACCAGTGCAATTGCTTCGCCCTGCGGAAGGCAAGCCGGCAGATCTCCCGCTTCTACGACGCCCAGCTCGAGCCAGCGGGCCTGCGCATCACGCAGTTCCTCACACTGGCAGCGCTGAACGAGGCGGGAGACGCCGCGGTCAACACCCTTGCCGAACGGCTCGACATCGAGCGCACCGCGGTGGGGAAGATGCTTGGCTTCCTGGAGCGTGACGGCCTGGTCAGAGTCCGGCCGTCACCCACCGACGGCCGAAGCCGCCTCGTCGCACTCACCGAGAAGGGCCGGCGCGTGCATGACAGGGCAGCCCCGCTTTGGCGCGAGGCGCAGCGGCAGTTCGAGCAGCTGAATGGCATGAAAGAAGTGGCGTCCCTACGGCGGCGCCTCGCCGAGATGAACGTCGGTGACGCGCCAGCGGGTTTACCCGACGCGTAGATCCGATTGCAGGTATTTCTTCAAGATCGCACTGAATGCCCGTCCAAGCAGCCCCTCAACCCTCAAACACGGAGTGCCTCCCATGAAAGTCTTCGCCATTGCATCTTTCGCGCCGGGCATCACGGCCGCCCATGTCCAGAAGCATCTGCCGAGCGAAGTCCCGCCGACCCTCAGGCTCTACCTCGACGGCAAGGTCGAGCAGTTCTGGTTCCAAAAGGGCAAGGGACCGATCTTCCTCATGAACGCGGAGACGGTCGACGAGGCCAAGGCGACGCTGGGCGCCTTGCCGCTGGTTGCCGAGGGTCTCATGACCTACGAGTATTTCCCGGTCACGACGCTCAGTCCGCTCGGCCTTCTGATCCAGGGCAAGTGACCGCCGAACACCGCGGGCTGGGCTGTGTCAGCCCAGCCGGCTCTCGCCTGTTGCCCCTGGCGGCGAGGCTCCTTGGCGAACCTGCGACGGATTGTGCCGCACCCGGCGTTGTCGAGCCCGGGGGCGCCGATTAGTATCGCGGCAACCGAGAACAACCTCCTGCCCTGCCCCATGCCCGACACCAAGCGTTCCGACACCAAGCATTCCCGCCAGCCGTTCGGCCAATATCCGCGCATCCGCATGCGGCGCAACCGCGCCGAGGACTGGTCGCGGCGGCTGGTCGCCGAGAAGGTGCTGACGCCCGCCGATTTCATCTGGCCGGTCTTCGTCAAGGAGGGTGGCGCGCAGCGGGAGCCGGTGCCGTCCCTTCCTGGCGTGCACCGCCTGACCATCCCGGCGCTCTTGAAAGCGGCCGAGCATGCAGCAACGCTCGGCATCCCGATGATCTCGCTCTTCCCTTATGTGTCGAGGGAAATGAAGACCGACGACGCTCGCGAGGCGTATCGGGCTGACAACACGATCGGCAAGGCGATCCGTGCCTTGAAGAAAGCGGTGCCGGAGATCGGCATCATGTCCGACGTGGCGCTCGACCCCTACATCACCCACGGCCAGGATGGCCTGGAGCGCGGCGGCGCCATCCTCAACGACGAGACGATCGAGGTGCTGATCAAGCAGGCGCTGTCGCTGGCCGAGGCCGGCGTCGATGTGGTCGGCCCTTCGGACATGATGGACGGCCGCGTCGGACGGATCCGCGATGCGCTCGATGCGGCCCGTTTCCAACGCGTGAAGATCATGGCCTATTCCGCCAAATACGCGTCGAACTTCTACGGGCCATTCCGCGATGCCGTCGGCTCCAAATCGGCGCTCGGTCGTGCCGACAAGCGCACCTATCAGATGGACCCGGCGAACGGCGACGAGGCCCTGCGCGAATGCGCGCTCGACATCGCCGAAGGTGCGGACATGCTGATGGTGAAGCCCGGCCTCCCTTATCTCGACGTTCTGGCCCGGGTGAAGGCGGAGTTCAAGATGCCGACCTTCGCCTACCAGGTCTCCGGCGAATACGCGATGCTGAAGGCCGCCGCCAAGAACGGCTGGCTCGACAACGGCAAATGCGTGCTGGAGACGCTGATGTGCTTCAAGCGCGCCGGCGCCGACGGCGTGCTCACCTACTCCGCGATCGAGGCGGCAGAGCTGCTGAAGAAGGCTCGGTAGACTCGTCGTCGCGCGGGAGAGACCGAGTTTGCGGCACCCCCAACCCTCCCCCGAAGTCGGGGGAGGGCTTACGAATTGGCGCGCGCGATGCGAGGTCAGTTTAGGCAGCGGTTTTCGTCTTACGCCGCCGGCCGAACAGGCCCAGAGCGCCGACCCCGGTCGCGAAGAGCGGGAGTGCCGCCGGCAGCGGCGTCTTGGCGACCGACGCGACGGCGACGCCCTGGAAGCCGGGATTGTAAGTGGGGTGGCCGCAGCTCATGGAACAGCCGGTTCCGGTGTAGTCGATGGTCGGGTCGACAAACCCATCGGTCAGCGCAATGTCGAATGCGAACCAGTCCAGGCTGATCAGCTTCGTCGCCGACGTGTCCACCGCTTCGAACCCGCTCAGCGTTTGTCCGGGCTGGATGCTGGAAAGATAAGGTGTCGAAACGACCCACACGTTCTCGTAGGCATGCAAGAGGCCCGGAGTCACGAATGGCAGGACTCCGCCGTTCGCGAAATCCTTCCACCCGGTGGGAGCCGCCGTGACATCGTCGCTCGCAAAGTTGGCGCCGAAGAGATAGGTAACGAACGGCGTTGAAAGATTGTTCGTCACCGAGAAGTCATAGGTCCAGTGGCCGGCGGAGCCGCTCACCGTATAGCTGACGTCGATGGGGTTGGCACCGGCCGACCAGGGGGCAGACGCCGTGCTCAACGCCAGCGCGAAGGCGCCAGCGATCACAGTGCTCACTTTCATGGGTAACCCCCAAATGAAACGAACGCCGAAAGAAGGAACGCTGGGCTATTGGGAAGAGCTGGTCCGAAACGCAGACTCAACCACCGGTGATCGTAGCACGCGCCGGCGTCACCTACCTGTCCGCGGCTAACGGACCCCGGAAATTAGGCATAATGCATCCGCCATCGAGCGGCCGCACGCGATCGGCCTACATATTTATATATGCGGTCGCCGGGATTTGCTTGAAGCACCGAGCGGAATCACGACCTCGCGCAGCATCGCACTGCTTTGGTCCTTCGCGGCGTAGGCCTGCGGCTCCCACCGCAAGCTGCGTCGCCACCGAGCAATGGGGTGACGGTGACCTCCGTCCGGACCGGGCTCGCTCTCGGCGATCGCCAGGGCGGCGACACCGATGCCGAAAAGGCCGGCCATCTGGCAGAGGAGCAGGATCGACGGCATCGCCATCTCGTCGTCGGTGAAGATCAGCGTGCGCAGGCCACCGATGTCGAGGACGAGGAGCACCGCGACGAAGATGCATCCTGCAAATGCGCCCGCTACGAGGGCGACAAGATAGTTTCGCATATGCCGCACCGATTTCGGTGTGCCTTCGAGGACAAACGGGGAATGCCGCACGGCGTTCCCCGCCCGCGCCGACTATGCTGAATTCGGAGAAGCTCAGCTCAACGTGGCAAGGAATCGGAGCACGGCGGCATCGTGCCAAGGCATTGAAAGTCCGCTGGAATGGAACCCGACATGGCCGCCGGATGGCGGAATCAACGGTAATAGCCGGGCATGCTTCGACCATGCGATCTCGCGATACATTGCGGCGGGGATCCAGGGATCGTCACCCGCATGGACGATGAGGGTCGGCCGGCGAATGGCACCCAGCAGCGGCGCCGAAGAGCATTGCCGGTAATAGTCGAGCGCGTCCTTGAATCCGTTGGCCGGCGCCACGATCCGGTTATCGAAATCGATGATGGTGCGGATCGCGGGATCGAGGCCGCCGCCCCGCTCGCGCAGCATCCAGCCGAGCAGTTGGCGGTGATAGAGCCGGTTGCGCGCGCTGGCGATGCGGCGCTGCGCCGCCTGCAAGTCGATCGGCGCCGAGATGCTGGCAGCCGCCATCACCGCCGCCATGGCGCCGCGCTCAGCCAAGTATTTGAGGATCAGGTTCCCGCCCATGGAGTAACCGACCAGGATCAGCCCGCGCGCCACCAGGCGTCCGTCGAGCGTGCCGATGACGCGGTGCAAATCCTCGCTGCGGCCGGCGTGATAGAACTGCGTGCTGCGGGGTGCCAGCTTGCCGGAGCCGCGCAAGTTCAATCGCAGCACCGGATAGCCGGCGCGCAGAAGATGGACAGCGCTAGTCCGTATGTAGCTGCTCTCAACCGACCCGGTGAGGCCATGCACCAGCACGATGAGCGGGCGCTGCCGATCCTCGTGTGGCCGGTGCAACAGGCCGCCGAGCCGGTCGCCGGTGTCGTCCGCCATGTCGAACAAGATCGGCTCCGCCGGCCAGTTCTCGATCGGCGGCTTCGGCTTCACCAGCCAGTTGCGCACGGTCTGCAGATCGCCCCCGAGCCAGGGCAGGCGCGGCCTGAACGGCGGCAAGCCCTCGAGCCCGCGCGCCAGCGAGCGCGTCAGCGAATACGTTACCGCCGTCCGTGTCATCCCTGGCGCGCCAGCCATTGCGACACCCGTTCGATCTGGTCGTCCGCCATCAGCGAGGGAGCGTGACCGACGCCGGGAAACTCGATCAGCTCCGCTTTCGGGCCGCGCACGGTCATCGCTTCCGCCACTTCCGGCTCGAGGAGATCCGATTCTTGACCGCGCACGATCAGTGCGGGACAGGTGACCCGGTCCCAACTCGCCCAGAAATCCCAGTCCCTGACCCCGAGCCGCGCATTGATCGCGATCCCCGGATCATAGGCAAGGCCGTAGCTTCCGTCGGCCAGAAAACGGTGGCTGTGCCGCGCCAGATGCGCCCATTGCGCATCGGTCAAGGGCCCGAAGGGCGCATGCACCTTCCTGAGATACGCCTCCAGAGCATCGAGACTGTCGAAACGAGGGTCGAGGCCGACATAGTCCGCGATCCGCTGCATGGCGGCGCGTGGCACGACCGGGCCCACGTCGTTGATGACGAGGCTGCGGATCGGCGAGTTCGGCGAGGCAGCGAGAAACATGCCGATCAACCCTCCCATCGAGGTTCCGATCCAGTCGACTTGGGGCACTCCCAGGCGCGCGATCAGCGCCGTCATGTCCGACATGTATTGCGGATAGCCGTAGTTCGCCGGGTCCTTCAACCACTCGCTGCGCCCGCGCCCGGTGACGTCCGGGCAGATGACCCGGACCGGAAGCGGCTGCAAGGCCGGATGCACCAGATTGGCATCGACGCTTTCCGCGGGTTCCGGCGCCGGTGCGAGCCAGCGTTCGAGCCGCGCGCCGATCCAGCCGGCGATGCCGCCGCGGGGAGCAGTCTCATGAATGTGATCGCGGACCTGCTCCCTTTGGCGCTCCGCGAGGGCAAAGTCGATGCCGTCGGCGAGGCGCCGCGCCAGGAAATCGAAATCGCGGCCGTTCCTTGTGAGGCCGTGGCAACAGACGATCACCCGCGCGGCGGCGGGGTCACCCCACTCCGCATAGAAGACCTCGTGAAAACCGGTCGGCGAGCAGCCCTGGAAAGAACCGATCCGCGGTTCGTTATTCACCATCTGCATCGCCACCTCGCGCATGGCTCTGCGCATGATACTGACCCTGTGTTAGATACATGTTGCATTGCAGCAAATGGGTGTTTCGAGCAGATTAGCAAGGTTTTGATCTCCGACTACCCGGCATCGCCTGGCGCGCACTAACCGAAATTTAACGCTACAAAAGGTAGTTTTCCTGGCTTCGCTGCGAAAGAGCCACTCGATGACGAATGCGCCACCAGAGAGGTGGGAGTTCTCGCTGCTGGTGGACGGCGCCAGCAAGATCCAAGAAGCGCGCGGCATGTCCGAGCTCTATCTCGGCGCGCGCGCGGGCCAGTTGATCGGGCGGCCGCTGGTCTCCTTCATCGACGAGGGCGAGCGGCTCGGCTTCCTGCGCTATCTCGCGCGCCTCCTGGTGCGCGGCGAGGTCGAGACGGTAGCGGCGACCCTCCGCACGCCCGCGGTCGGCATCAAGCGCTTCTCCATGGCGGCGAAGCGGGGCGACGGCAAACGCAATTGGTGGATCCTGTTCTCGCAAGACCCGAAGACCGCGACGCCCGGCACCAGCCTCGACGCCAGCGACCAGCCCTATGCCAGCGAGGAGGAATTCGCCGCACTGACCGGTGCCCATGATCATGTGAAGCTGCCGCTCGACATCACCGTGTTCCGGGCGCGCGCTTTGAGCGAGGGCGCTGCCTCGTCGCTGTCGGCGGAGCAGCGCCAGGCGCTCGACGACGAGCTCGGCGAGACGCTGATGAGCCATGCCCACGAAAGCATTGTGGCCCGGCCCGCCGCCGGCGAATACGCCCTGCTCCACCGCCCCGACAAGAGCGCTGCCGAGATCGAGCGGAGTCTCGTCGCGGTCGCCGCCCAGCACAATGTCGCCGCCGAGGATCTCGAGATCGTGCGCGAGACCCGCCGCCTCGCGCCCGATGGTGCCACGCTCGCGCTGATGCGCGAGATGCGCGGCAAGCTCCAGGCCCGCGCGGCGGCAGAGGTGGTCGTGGCGCCGCCGCGTCGGCGGCGCTGGGTCTCTGTCGCGATTGCAGGCGGAGCAATCGCCCTCCTTCTGATTCTGGTCTGGATTCGCCGATAGCTAGATCGGTCGATCGTGGACCGTGACCAGCGTTTCCGGGTGGAAGCCATTGAAGCGGGTCGCGAGCGCGTTGGAATAGGCGCCGACGCGGTCGATCTCGATCCAGTCTCCTTCGCGCACATCTTCCGGAAGCGCGAAGGGCGACGGCAGCACGTCCAGGGAATCGCAGGTCGGGCCGTTCAGGACGAAATCACGGGAAGGCGACTTTGAATCGTCGCCCATACGGATCAGACGCGCGGGCAGCTTCAAACCGGCGTCGACGGTCTCCGAGAGCGAGCCGTAGATGCCGTCGTTGATGTAGAGCTGGTTCTCCTTGCGCAGCTGCACTTGCGTGACCACTGACACCGCGTGTGCGACCAGGGCGCGGCCGGGCTCGCACATCAGCACGCAATCGCGCCGCAGGTTAAGCCGCTTCATACCCCCTTCGATCGCGGCGATGAAATCCTCGAGCGGGGGCATGTTGGTGCCGAGATAGCCGGCGGGAAAGCCGCCGCCGACATCCAATCCGGCAATCTCCACCTTGGCCTGGTCGAGCACTTGGCCGACGATCTCCAGCGCCGTCGTGTAGGCCTCGGGATTGAGGCATTGCGAGCCGACATGGAAGGCGATGCCGACCTGACAGCCGCGCGACTGCGCCTCCTTCAGCATGGCAGCGGCCTCCGCCACCTCGGCGCCGAACTTAGCGGCTAGGTGATAGAGCGTGCCCTCGGAAGGCGGGGTCTTGATGCGGACGAAGATGGTGAGGCCCTCGGCGCCGCCGGTCTCGTCCAGGATCTTCTCCAGCTCCTGAGGATGATCGATCACGAAGGTATCGATGTTGTAGACCCGGGCCGAGGTGCCGATCACCGCCCGTGCTTTCACCGGATGCATGAAGTAGCACGCGGCATCGGCGAAGCTCTCGCGCACCTGGGCGATCTCCGGCAGCGAGGCCGTGTCGAAATGCCGGATGCCGGCACGGTAGAGCGCGCGCAGGACTTCGGGATGCGGGTTGCATTTGACGGCGTAGAGGACGCGGCCGGGGAAGAGAGCGAGGAAGCGCCGCGCGGTCTCGGCAATGATATCGGGCCGGAGGCAATAGACCGGATAGCTGGGCTGCAGGGCCGCCACCATCGCCTTCACCGATTCGAAGTCTTTCGCCATGATGTCTCCATGGGGATGTCTCCCCGAGGGCGTCCGTTGGCCCGGTTTCCCGCGCTTCTTAGCCCACCCGCCACGGGCTGTCATCGGCCCAGAGCAGCGGCCTAGAACATGCGGCCTAGAACCGTCGCGCGGCTTGGGTTATCACATGCATGGGGAGAATGCCTGAGGACTATCGATGGTTCGAGCCGGACCGCTCGCCGATCTTGTTGTCATCGATCTGACGCGCGTGCTGGCAGGGCCGTTCTGTACCCTCATCCTGAGCGATCTCGGGGCGAGGGTGATCAAGGTGGAGAATCCCGAAGGTGGCGACGATTCCCGCCACTACGGCCCCTTCATCAACGGAAAGTCCGGCTACTTCATCGCCCAGAACCGCGGCAAGGAATCGATCGCGCTCGATCTGAAAGCGCCGGACGATCTCTCGATCCTGCACCGGTTGCTGAAGCGCGCCGACGTCGTGGTGGAAAACTTCCGCCCCGGGACGATGGACCGGCTCGGCCTCGGCTGGGCGGCGCTCCATGCGCGCTACCCGCGCCTGATCTACGCCGCGACCTCGGGCTTCGGCCAGACCGGACCTTATGCCCAGCGCGCAGCCTACGACATCATCGCCCAGGCGATGGGCGGGATCATGAGCATCACCGGCCATGAGGGCGGGCCGCCGACCAGGGTCGGTTCCTCGATCGGCGATCTCGGTGCCGGCCTGTTCACCGCGATCGGCATCCTGACGGCGATGCATCATCGTGCGAATACGGGCGAAGGCATGATGATCGACGTCGCCATGCTGGACTCCCAGGTGGCGCTGCTGGAGAATGCGGTGACGCGCTATTTCGCGACCAACGCACCGCCGAAGCCTTTGGGCGCGCGGCATTCGTCGATCGCGCCGTTCGAGCCCTACGAGACCAAGGACGGTCATGTCGTGATCGCCTGCGGCAATGACGAACTCTTCGCCAAGCTCTGCCGCACGCTGGGCTGTCCGGAGATGGCCGAGGATTCACGTTTCGCCAGGAACACCGCTCGCAGCGAGCACGTGCTGCTCCTGAAGGCGACGCTCGAAGACATGCTGCGGCATCATCCGACCCAGCACTGGCTGGATCTATTGCTGCCGGCCGGCATTCCCTGCGCGCCGATCAACAATGTCGGCCAGGCGGTGCATGATCCGCAGGTGCAGTCGCGGCACATGGTGCTGCCGGTCGACGATCCCTCCGTGGCGCCGCTGATGGTGGCGGGCATGCCGATCAAGATGTCGGCCTATGCCGATGCCGAGCGGCGGCCCGCGGCGCCCTTGCTCGACGCCGACCGAGCGCGCATCCTCGCCGAATTCCCCTGAACGCACGAGCATGCGCCGGGTTGGGAAATGGATCGGCGTCGGATTGCTGGCGATCGTCGCGCTCGCGCTGATCGCGGCGGCCGGCGGGTATTTCTGGCTGCGGAGCTCGCTGCCGCAGGTCGATGGCATAGTCAGCGTCGCCGGGTTGACCGCGAAGGCGACCATCGGACGCGACGATCGCGGCGTCGCCACGATCCGCGCCGCGAGTCTCGAGGATGCCTATTTCGCGATCGGCTTCGCCCATGCGCAGGACCGACTCTTCCAGATGGACCTGATGCGCCGCGCCGGCGCCGGGCGACTCTCGGAAGTGCTGGGTGCTGCGACCGTACCCACCGACAAGCTGATGCGTACGCTCGGCCTCTATGCCCAAGCCGAGCAGGAGGCGGAGGATGCGAGCCCGGCCTTGAAAGCGGCGCTCGCCGCCTACAGCGCCGGCGTGAACGCTTATTTGAAGCAACGCAGCGGCGCGCTGCCGCTGGAATTCCTGCTGCTGCACTACGCGCCCGGACCGTGGAAGCCGGCGGATTCCCTAGTCTGGGGACGGCTCATGGCGCTACAGCTGTCCTCTAACTGGAACGAGGAGCGGCTCGACGTGAAGCTGAAGCAGACGCTCCCGCCCGATCTCCTGAAGCTGCTGGTGCCCCAGGCGGAATCCTTCGCCGCCCTGCCCTCGGCCTGGTTCGGCCCGGTCGGCGAGGCTTCGAACAACTGGGTGATCGCGCCATCGAAGAGCAAGACGGGCGCCGCGATCCTCGCCAATGATCCGCATCTCGGGCTCGGCGCGCCGTCGATCTGGTACCTCGCCCATATCGTGACGCCGGAGATGAGCTGGGTCGGGGCAACCAGCCCCGGCATGCCGATGATGGTGATCGGTGCTAATGACCGCGTCTCCTGGGGCTTCACCACGACGGCCGGCGACACCGAGGATCTCTATGAGGAGCGACTCGCGCCGAACGATCCCAGCCGCTACCAGACTTTCTACGGCACCGAGCCTTTTGCGGCGCGGCAGGAGACGATCAAGGTGAAGGACGGCAAGGACCGCGTGGTCACGATCCGAACCACGCATCACGGGCCGGTCGTCTCCGATCTCGACGACGAGGGCAAGCCGGACGATCCCGTCCTCGCGCTGAAGGCGGCCTTCCTGCAGCCCAACGATCGCACGGCGGATGCGCTGCTGGCGATGAATCTGGCGCGCTCGGCCGACGAGCTCTACGCGGCGTTGGGTCAATTCGACAGCCCGCAGCAGAACGTGGTCTATGCCGATCGCGACGGGCATATCGGCTTCGTTGCCGCCGGACGCGTGCCGGTGCGGCGCAAGGTCTATGACGACGGTATGCTGCCGGTGCCGGGCTGGACCGACGACTACGACTGGACGGGGATGATCCCGCTCGACGGCATGCCCCAGACGAAGGATCCCGCGTCGGGCTGGCTGGCCACAGCGAACAACAAGATCGTCGACGACAATTACGCCTATTTCATGGCAGGGCGCTGGCCCGACGACGGACGCTACAAGCGCATCGCCGAGCTGCTGGCGGCAAGGCCGACGCTCGGCGTCGAGGATGTCGAGGTGATGCAGCAGGACACGCTGTCGCGGCCGCTGCTCGAGCTCGTGCAAGCCTGGCTCCCGCGGCTCAAGAACGCCGATCCTAAGGTCACGGACCTGCTGAAGGCCTGGGACGGGCATATGGATCGAGCTAAGCCGGCACCGCTGATCGCAACGCTTTGGCTGCAGCGCACCGCGGAGCTGCTGCTCAAGGAGAAGCTCGGCAAGAGCTATGACGATTGGTGGTTCTGGGACACCGATGCCGTGCAGCGCCTGCTTGCCGATGCGAAATGGTGCCGCGGTGTCTCGAACGCTTCGAATTGCGACGATCTTCTTGGCCGCAGCCTCGATAAGGCGGTAGCAGAGATTTCGGTGCGGCTCGGCTCGAATCCAGTGCAATGGCAATGGGGTGATCTCCATCGGCTGCACTTCCGGCATCCGGTGCTGCGCTACGTGCCCCTGCTCGGCGACTGGCTCGATGCCAACCTGCCGACCGACGGCGATGCCTTCACCATCAACCGCGGCGTACCCTTCGGCAGCGCGACTTCACCCGATCTTCCTGACGTGCACGGGCCCACGATGCGGCTGGTCGTCGATATGAAGAATCCGATGGCCGCTGTCGTGACGCTGGCCGGCGGCCAGTCCGGCAATCCCCTCTCCTCGCACTATGCCGACTGGCTCAAAGACTGGCGCGACGGACGCTACCGGCCTATCGTGCAGCCGGCAGCGGACACCCTCACGCTCGTCCCGGGGAACTGATTTGTCAGCCGAGATCCTGATTCCGACCGTCGATGACATCCGCGCCGCCGCAGAGCGGATCCGAGGGCATGTGGTGCGGACGCCGCTCGTGCGCGCGCCGAAGCTCGCCGCGATCACCGGTGCCGCCAGCGTGCATCTGAAGCTGGAGAACCAGCAGTTCACCGGCTCCTTCAAGGACCGTGGCGCCTTCAACAAGCTGAAGAGCCTGACGCCTGAAGAGGCAGCGCGCGGCGTGATCGCCATGTCGGCCGGGAACCATGCCCAGGGCGTCGCCTACCATGCCCAAAGCCTCGGCATCCCGGCGACCATCGTGATGCCGAAGGGGACGCCCTTCACCAAGATTGAGCGCACGGCGAGCTTCGGCGCCAAGATCGAGCTGCAGGGTGACACCATCGACGCCGCCGCGGTCTATGCACGGCAGTTGGCGGAGCACCAGAACCTGGTCTTCGTGCATCCTTACGACGATCCGATGATCGTCGCCGGCCAGGGCACGATCGGACTCGAGATCCTAGAGGATCTCGACGACTTCGACACGCTGGTGGCACCGATCGGCGGCGGCGGCTTGATCAGCGGCATCTCGATCGCAATCAAGGCGGCGAAGCCCGCGGTCGAGGTCTTTGGCATCGAGGCCGACCTCTATCCCTCGATGCATCACGCGGTCAAAGGCCTGTCGCCCGACAATCGCGGCCAGACCATCGCGGACGGGATCGCGGTGAAGTCGCCCGGCAGACTGACCCGCGCCATCATCGAGCGCCACGTTTCCGACCTGCTTCTGGCGGCCGAAGACCAGCTCGAGAACGCGGTGCACATCCTGGTGGAACGGCAGAGCCTGGTCGCCGAGGGAGCGGGCGCCGCCAGCCTCGCCGCCCTGCTAACCGAGCCCAAACGCTTCGCCGGGCGCAAGGTGGTGCTGCTGATCTCCGGCGGCAATATCGACTCGCGCCTGCTCGCCCAGGTTCTGATGCGCGGCCTCATTCGGGACGGTCGCGTGGTGACGCTCCGGATCGAGATCTCCGATCAACCAGGCGTGCTTGGTCATCTGGCGCGGCTGATCGGCGCCACCGGGGGCAACATCATCGAGATCTATCACCAGCGCATGTTCTTCGATTTGCCGGTGAAGCGCGCCGACGTGGACGCTGTGGTAGAGACTCGCAACCCCACCCACGTGGAGCAGATCATCGCGGCCCTGGAAGCGGACGGTTTTCCCACCCGTCGACTCTCATCGCACTCCGGTGAACGACAGTCCGGAAAAGCACTTACAGGCGAAAAGTCTCTGTAGGCGGATCAGCCGCAGATCGTCCCTAACCAAGTTTTAACTTTATTCGCCAATCTTGGGCCCAGGCCGGAATCAACCCTCTTGGACCGCCACCGCGCATGCTTGTCATCGTTGGAGCAGTGATCGTTCTCGGCGCGGTAGCCGGCGGCTACCTCATGAACGGGGGTGAGCCGAAGGTTCTGTTCCAGCCGGCCGAATTCCTGATCATCCTGGGCGCCGCAGCCGGCGCGTTCGTGATCGGCAACACCAAGACCAACCTCAAGGCCGTGGTCGGCGGACTGAAACGGTCCCTCAAGGGCCCGACCTACAAGAAGAAGGATTACGTTGAGCTGCTGAGCTTGCTTTACCAGGTGTTCCGGCTGGCCAAGACCAAGGGCATGCTCGCCTTGGAGCAGCATGTCGAGAAGCCCGACGAGAGCACGCTGTTCGCCCAATTCCCGGCGATCCTGAAGAACCACCACGCCGTCGAGTTTCTGTGCGACTACTTGCGCATGATGACGCTCGGCACTGAGAATGCGAACGAAGTCGAGACGCTGATCGATGCCGAGCTCGAGGCGCATCACGGCGAGCAGCACGCCGCCTCGCATGCGGTGCAGCTGATGGCGGACGGCATGCCGGCGCTCGGCATCGTCGCCGCGGTGCTCGGCGTCATCCACACCATGGGCTCGATCACCGAGCCGCCGGAGATTCTGGGCCATCTCATCGGCGCGGCGCTCGTCGGCACCTTCTTCGGCGTGCTGATGTCCTACGGTTTCGTGGCGCCGCTCGGCAATGCGATCGCCGGTGTAGACAACGCGGATTCCAAGTATTTCCAATGCATGAAGGCCGGACTGCTCGCGCACATGCAGGGTTATCCGCCGGCGGTCTCCATCGAATTCGCGCGCAAAGTGCTCTGGTCGACCGAGCGGCCGAGCTTCTATGAGGTGGAAGAGGCGGTGAGCGGCCTCCCCGCCGTCTGAGCCAAGGTCAATCGCCATGGCCGAAGACAGACCGATCATCATCAAGCGCATCAAGAAAACCGACGCCGCGCATCACGGCGGCGCCTGGAAGGTCGCCTATGCCGACTTCGTGACCGCGATGATGGCCTTCTTCCTGCTGCTCTGGCTGCTCAACGCCGTCACCGAGGAGCAGAAGAAAGGCATAGCGCAATACTTCAAGCCGACTATCGCGCCGCAGAGCGAGCAGTCGCAGCAGGCGATCCTGAACGGCCAGCCGGCGATCATGCAGTCGGTCAGCGGTGCCTCCGCCGCCGAGGCGACAGTCGAGGTCGACAATCCCGCCGACAATGCCGACAAGAATCCCGGCGGTCAGTCCGACCAAACTCAGAACGAGAATGTTAACCCGGTCCCCGCGAAACCGGAGCAGAAGGCAGAGAAGCCGGTCGACGTCAACGAAGCGCAGCAGGTGCTCGACAAAGCCGAGCAAAAGAACTTCCAAGACGTGAAGCAGAAAATCGAGCAGCAGATCCAGCAGGATCCCGGCCTCGCGGACTTGAAGAACAACATCGACATCCAGCAGACGCCGGAAGGGTTGATGATCCAGCTCCTGGACAAGGACAAAGTATCGATGTTCCCCTCGGGCAGCGCC
>Ga0335070_10005622_pt1 | contig 14747 bp, 9 predicted proteins | sample Lox_Sample_13_FD_206722 | JGI IMG/M metagenome (GOLD analysis project Ga0335070, IMG submission 206722) | Soil microbial communities from Loxahatchee National Wildlife Refuge, Florida, United States - Lox_Sample_1.3 | ecosystem: Environmental > Terrestrial > Soil > Wetlands | place: USA: Florida... | reverse complement strand
GCTTGCTGCGGCCGTATTGGCGAGCGGCGCGGCGGTGATCGCGCTCGGCCCCGAGGCGAGGGGCGTGTCGTTCCGCAAATCGACCGAGTGACAGTTGCGGGCAAGCCGCCGTCGGTCTATGCGAAGGGTCGCGGCGGAGGTTGAGGCATGGACGACGAGGCGGAACTACGCGCGAAGCTGCGCAAGATCGAGGCGCTGTTCGCGCGACCGGGGACCGACGGTGAACGGCAAGCAGCCGAGACCGCGTTGGGGCGCATCCTGCAGCGTCTCAAGCGGGCGCAGCAGGCGGACCGGCTGCTCGAGATCAAGTTTACGTTCCCAGATCACTGGGCGCGGCGTCTGTTCGTTGCGTTGTGCCGGCGTTACGAGCTGAGCCCGTACCGCTACAAGCGCCAACGCCGCACGACCGTGATGCTGAAAGCGCCGCGCTCGTTCGTCGACACGACGCTATGGCCCGAGTTCAGCGAGCTGCATGGAGCGTTGAACGAGTACCTCAACGCCGCCACCGAGCGCATCATCCGCGAAGAGGTGCACCGTGACACTGCCGAGGCGGAGGAAGTCGACGAGCCGCTGCAGCTGGGGTGATCTTCGTAGGGTGGGCTCCGCCCACCGTCTCTGCATACCGCCTGCGCTCGTCGTGCAGCAGTTGTGCAGCCGGCCCGTTCTGGTCTAATTCGTCCATGGCGATTCATTGTGCCCCAGGTCGGGGAGGCGGCGGATGGCGCGGCGGCCGCGCGGCGTGACTGCGAAGACGACGGCGAGGACGAAGCGGGCCGAGAGCTACGCGCATCCGGAAGCGCAGAGCTTGCTGCGTCCCGACGTCGGCACCCAGGCACAGTTCCGCAAGAAGAAGCCGCCGCAACGCTACCGCTACGACTCGTCGCTGTCCCCCGCGCTGGATTGGGACGGGCAGAACCCGGCGCGCGAGCAGGGCGAACAGCAGTTGGCAGTGATCAGTGATCAGCTCTCAGCGATCCGGGCGAAGCTCACTGGAGCCGAGAGCTGGGATGCGGTAGCGGACAACGTTGCGCGCGCGGATGAAGCGGCTCATACCCTCACCGCGATGTCCCGACCCTTCCTGAACTGGGCGGGCAAGGCGGAACGACTGTCGTTCGACGTCCCGACGCTGCCCTTGTTCGTGCATGAGCGCCTGTCGACGAAGGCCATTCTCGAAACGCTGAAGGGCCACAAGCGTGAGAGACAGCTATCGATGCTGGAGCTGTTCGGCGATGCACAGCGGCCGATCCACGATCAGGTGCTGCGCGCCTACGAATATCCCGACAACTGGGTGAACCGGCTCATCCTCGGCGACTCGCTGGTGGTGATGAACTCGCTGCTGCACTACGAGAGCCTCGGCGGCCAGGTGCAGATGATCTACATGGACCCGCCCTACGGCGTGAAGTTCGGGTCCAACTTCCAGCCATTCGTGCGCAAGCGCGACGTGAAACACAACGACGACAGCGACTTGACGCGCGAGCCGGAGATGGTGAAGGCGTACCGGGACACGTGGGAGCTGGGCCTGCACTCGTATCTAACTTACCTCAGAGACCGACTGCTGCTGTGCCACGAGCTGCTTGCACCCAGCGGAAGCATCTTTGTGCAGATCAGCGATGAGAACGTGCACCATGTTCGAGAGCTAATGGGGGAGGTTTTCGGTGAGGCGAATTTCTGCGGTCTCATCACGTTCACGAAGACCGGTGGGGCCACCCCGCGCCTACTTGCCTCGATTTCCGATTACATTCTCTGGTTCGCCAAAGACAAGGAGCGAACGAAGTATGTCCAGCTGTATCGGCCGCGCCCCCCTATCGAAAATCCCTACGAGCGGTATGTCTGTGTCGAAACTCCGAGCGGCGACATCATCGACCTCTCAGTAGCCCACAAGCTCGGGAGAGAGCCGATCCCCGAAGGGCGCATCCTACGACTTCACAAGACCGATTCTCCTGGCGTAACGCCGGACTCGCAAGTTCCCGTCTTTTTCGAGGGGCGGCCGTACTTCCCACCACGAGGATGCCACTGGAAGGTTACGGCCCGGGGCACGCAACACGTGGTCGATGTTGGCCGCGGCTTCGCAGTTGGGAAGACGCTTGTATGGAAGTCCTATCGCGACGAGTTTCCATTTCGGCAAATCAGTAACTCATGGGATGACGTTAGTGTCTCTGGGTTCGGAGAGGAGAAGCTCTACGCTGTCCAGACGAACGCCCAAGTGATTTCTCGTTGTCTTCTCATGACCACCGGCCCCGGCGACCTCGTACTGGACCCGACTTGCGGAAGCGGGACGACAGCGGCCGTTGCGGAACACTGGGGCCGTCGCTGGATCAGTATCGACACGAGCAGGGTTCCACTTGCACTGGCACGGCAACGGCTCCTGACGGCGACCTTCCCTTACTATCACCTGAAGGACGAGCCTCGTGGCCCAGCAGGCGGGTTCCGGTACGTGCGCAGACAGAACAGCAGAGGTGAGGACGTTGGCGGCGTAGTTCCCCATGTAACCCTCAGCAGCATTGCCAAGGACGAGCCGCCCGAAGAAGAGGTGCTGGTCGACCGGCCCGAGGTCGAGTCGAAGATTACGCGCGTCACCGGCGCGTTCTGCGTCGAGGCGACGATTCCGACGCCGGTGGATTGGGAAGGCGACGGCGTTGAGGACTCCGGCGTCGGCGCCGAGCAGTACGGCTCCTTCGTCGATCGCATGCTGGAGGTGCTGCGCAAGTCGCCGGTGCTGCACGTCGGCGGCGGGAAGACGGTGACGCTGCGCAACGTGCGGTTGCCGGCGAAGACGTTGTCGCTGTCGGCGGAGGCGGTGGTGGTGAATGGGAACGGGCAGAACATTGGATCCCCTCACCCTGACCCTCTCCCGGGGGGAGAGGGGACCCATGAGCGAAGCGGTGCTGCAGATGGCGGCGGCTCGGTTTCTGAGCCTAGCCGTCCCGACCGGCTCGTTGGCGGCAAGCTGATAGCGATTGTCTTCGGGCCGGAGAACGGCGCGGTGAGCGAGCAGCTGGTGTACGCGGCGGCGCGCGAGGCGTACGCGAAGAGCTACACGCACCTGTATGTCATCGGGTTCGCCATACAGCCCAACGCCCGGCAACTCGTCGACCAGTGCGATCGAGTTGTCGGCGTGCCCGCAACCTACGTGCAAGCGACGCCGGATCTCATGATGGGCGACCTGCTCAAGCACATGCGGTCGAGTCAGATCTTCAGCGTGTGTGGGTTGCCGGAAATAAAAGTCCAAAGTCGAAAGTCCAAAGTCGAAAGTGGCAAGACGGAGTATCAGGTTGAGTTAGTCGGGCTCGACGTGTTCGATCCGGCGACGATGGAGGCGGTGCACCGCGGCGGGAACGACGTGCCGGCGTGGTTTCTCGACACCGACTACAACGGGCTCTGCTTCCACGTCTGCCAGGCGTTCTTCCCGCGCACGGCCGCGTGGGATGACCTGAAGCGCGCACTGAAGGGCGAGTACGAGGACTCCGTCTGGGAGCACCTTGCCGGAACGGTGAGCGCGCCCTTCGACGCCGGCGAGCATGCGCAGGTGGCCGTGAAAGTCATCGACGACCGCGGCAACGAGCTGATGGTCGTGAAGAGTCTGAAGGACGCTGACGCGTGATCCGCAAGGTGGTCATCCGCCGCTTCAAGCGGTTCGATGAAGTGGAGTTCGTCCTGCCCGACCACGTCGTGCTTGCGGGTCCAAACAACACCGGCAAGACGACGGTGCTGCAGGCGATCGCCGCGTGGGGGCTGGCGTTCAATCGGTGGAAGGAACTCAACGACTTCCAACGCCACGGCGGGGCGTATCCGAAGGCGCCGATCGCCCGCCAAGCGTTTTCAGCCGTGCCGCTGCGCTCATTCGATCTGTTGTGGTCGGAGCGGAAGTACACGGGCTCTATGGAGATCGCGGTGCACACCGGTGACTGGGCGATTACGATGGAATTCCTTGCCGACAGCACCGAACAGATCTATGTGCGGCCGAAGCCGGACGTCGAACCGGCGAGCGCGCGCGCCGCGACGCTCTCCACCGCGTTCGTGCCGGCGATGACCGGGCTCGGTACGGAGGAGCCTCTCTATGCGCGCCGGGAAACACTCGACGCGTTGCTGGGGCAGGCGAAGCCCGGTGACATCCTGCGCAACCTGCTGGTCGAGGCCAGCCACAACGACGCCGCCTGGCGCGCTCTCACCGAGGCAATCCGGCGCCTGTTCGGTCTCGAGTTACTTCCCCCGGAAGTAGGCGCCTTCATCACCGCTGAGTATCGGCGCGGGTCGGCTGGGCCGACGCTCGACATCGCCAGCGCCGGCAGCGGCTTTCAACAAGTGCTCATGCTGCTGACGTTCCTCCATACGCGCCCGGGCGCCGTGCTCTTGCTGGACGAGCCCGACGCGCATCTGCACGTGATCTTGCAGGACGCCATCTATGGGGAGCTGCGGGCGGTTGCGGCGGAGAAGCGGTCGCAGCTGATCATTGCGACCCACTCGGAAGTCATCATCAACTCCGTCGAGCCGAAGGAGCTGTGCCTCATGCTGCATCGGCCCCGACTCCTCGCCGACACGGACGAGCGCGCGCTGCTGATCAAGTCACTGGGGGCTCTCTCCAACGAAGACATCATGCTGGCGTTGGAAGCACCGGGGGTACTGTATCTCGAAGACTATACCGACCTGGAGATCTTGCGCGCCTGGGCAAAGACGCTTGCGCATCCGGCGTACGAGTTGCTGACCACGCGGCTGTTCTGGAAGAAGACGGTCAGCCAGCCCCGGGCCGGTGCAGCGGGCATTGCCGCACGCGACCACCACAGGGCTCTTACACTCGTACGCGATGATCTTCCCGGCCTGGAACTGCTCGACGGCGACGCGCGACCCGACCTGCAATCGTCGCAGATCACCGGCCAAGGCCTGCAACGCTTGCGGTGGCGACGCTACGAGATCGAAAGCTATCTGGTGCATCCCGCCGCGCTCGAGCGATTCGTCGAACAACAGATCGGGCCGGGCGACCATTCGAAACAGGCCAAGGCGGACCTACGAGCGTACCTGGAAAAGACGTTCACCACGGCGTTTCTGCAGGACCCAATGGGAGGGCACCCGCTCATCGAAGCATATCTCGAACAACGCAAGGCGCGCACCGAAGTGCTTCCAGCGATCCTCGACGCCGCAGGGTTGCCGGCATTTCCCTACACGCGTTATCACGAGATCGCTGCGGTCATGCGCCCGGAGGAGATTCACTCCGAAGCGCTCGAAAAGCTCGGCGCTATCGTCAAGGCGTTTCGGCAATGAGCGCCTACGAAGTTTCGCAACCAATTCTGTGCTCGCCGTTTGAAGAGCCGCAGGAGCACTGGCGCATCGTCGAAGGCGAGGAGCCCAAACGTGTGCCGGGCCGGCGGGCGGCGATGTACTACTATCGTCCGCCGAGCAAGGGCAACGAGTCTGCGCCGGCCGATGGCGCCGGCACGGCGATCGAGCTGAAGCTGGTCAATCGCATTCGCCAACGCGTACGCGAGTGGCGTGACGCGCAGTGGGCAGGGGGCAGCCGCACGACGTTCGAGTTGCTGCAATACTGGCGAAGGGAAGGCCGGCAGCACCGGCTCTTCTTCGCCCAACTGGAAGCGGCCGAGACGATCATCTTTCTGACCGAGGCGCGTGCAGACTTCCGCCAGGGAATCGAAGTCCCACGCGACGAGCCGAGTGATGAGCGCCATGCGGAAGGGTACACGGCATTCCGCCGCTACGCCTGCAAGATGGCAACCGGCTCCGGCAAGACCACTGTGATGGGCATGCTGGCTGCCTGGAGCATCCTGAACAAAGTCAACGACCGGAGTGACGCGCGCTTCTCCGATGTGCTGCTCGTGGTGTGTCCCAACGTGACGATCCGCAACCGCCTGCGCGAGTTGGACCCGAACGAGGGAGAGGCGAGTCTCTATCGGACGCGCGACCTGGTGCCGCCGCATCTCATGCCACGCATGGCGGATGGGCGGGTGTTGGTGACGAACTGGCACGTGTTCGAGCCGCAGGTGGTGCAAACCGGCGGCGTCACGGCGCGCGTGTCGAAGGCAGGCGTGCCGATCCGCGTAAAGGAGTCCATTACCATCGGTTCGAAGACAACGACGGCACGCGGTCGGCGCTATCTGACGGCTGAAGAGCTCCAGCGCCAAGTGGCTGCGGGCCTGATCAGGGTGGTGGGCGAGGAGCGCGACAAGCACGGCAACCTCAAGAAGGTGCAGATCGAATCCGAGAAGCACGTGGAGAGCGACACGGCGCTGGTGAACCGCATTCTCGGCCGGGAGGTGGGCGGGAAGCAGAACATCCTCGTATTCAACGATGAAGCGCATCACGCCTATCGGATCGTGCACGAACGGCCGGAGGATTGGGAGGATCTCGACGAGGATGAGCGCGAGGCGTGGCTGAGCGACCGCAACGAAGCAACCGTGTGGATTGACGGTTTGGACAGGATTCACAAGCTCCGTGGCATCAACGTTTGTGTGGATCTTTCCGCGACGCCGTACTTCTTGGGCCGCGTTGGCCAGGAGGCGAACCGGCCGTTCCCCTGGGTGGTCAGCGACTTCGGACTGACCGACGCGATCGAGTCGGGCCTCGTCAAGATTCCCCAGTTGGTCGTGCGTGACACAACCGGCGCGTCAATCCCAGGCTACTTCAACATCTGGCGCTGGATCATCGACCGCCTGACCCCCGCGGAGCGCGGCGGGAAGAAGGGGAGTCCGAAGCCCGAAGCGGTTCTCAAGTGGGCCAACACACCAATCGCGATGCTGGGTGGGATCTGGGATGAGCTACGCCACGAGTGGGAGCAGCGCGGAGACGACCCGCGCCCGCCGGTGTTCATCATCGTCTGCAAGAATACAAAGATTGCGAAGGTTGTCTACGAGTGGCTGGCAGAGAACCGCCCGCCGGCCGGCATTCCACCGGCCAACATCGACGGGTTTCGGAATGACGGGCGTATCAACACCATTCGCGTCGACTCCAAGGTCGTCCAGGAGACCGATAGCGATCACGCCAAGAGCGACGAATCGACGTGGATGCGGCGCACGCTCGATACCGTCGGCAAGACTGATTGGCCCAGGGACCGCCAAGGACGCCCCATCTATCCCGAAGGTTTCCAGGAGCTGGCGAAGAAGCTGAATCGCCCGCTTCATCCGCCTGGGCGCGATGTGCGCTGCATCGTCAGCGTCGGCATGCTGACGGAGGGCTGGGACTGCAACACGGTGACGCACATCATCGGCTTGCGTCCCTTCATGTCGCAGCTGCTCTGCGAACAGGTGGTGGGTCGCGGGCTGCGCCGCACGAACTACAAGGACTTCACCGGGGAGGGCCTGCTCACCGAGGAGGTTGCCAAAGTCTTCGGTGTTCCGTTCGAGGTCATCCCGTTCAAGGAGAGCCAAGGGCCGAAGCCGCCTCCCGTGAAGCGCTACCACGTCCACGCTCTGCCGGAGAGGGCGCGTTACGAGATCACCTATCCGCGTGTCGAAGGCTACCGGCAAGCCATCCGGAATCGCGTCGCCGTGAACTGGGACAGTGCTGCGCCAGTCATTCTCGATCCGTTGAAGATTCCTCCCGAGGTGCAAGTGAAGGCGGCGCTGCCGAACAACCAGGGTCGGCCATCGCTGATGGGACCCGGGCGGCTGGAGAGTGTCGACCTCAACCCATACCGCAAGGGTCGGCGTCTCCAAGAACTCGTGTTCGACCTCGCGCGCGACTTGACGCGCGACTACGTCACGCAACCCAGCTGCGAGGCGCCCTCACATGTCTTGTTCCCGCAGCTCGTGCGGATCGTGGAGAGATTCTTGCGCGAAAAGGTCCTGCCAGTTTCCCCGGCCAACACCTTGGACGTATTTCTTTCTCCCTACTACGGGTGGGTGATCGAGACACTGGTGGGGGCCATCAAACCAGATACTGCCCAAGGGGAAGCGCCCGAGGTTCCGCGCTACGAGAGCAACCGCGGACCCGGCTCGACGGCCGAGGTGGATTTCTGGACGAGCCGAGACGTCCGCGAGGTTGCGCATAGCCATCTCAACTACGTGGTTGCCGACACCAAGCAGTGGGAACAATCGGCGGCGTACGTGATCGATACGCATCCGATGGTCGATGCATTCGCAAAGAACGCCGGCCTCGGGTTTGCGATTCCCTACGTCCACAATGGCCAGCCGCACGACTACCTTCCGGACTTCATCGTGCGATTGAAGACGGAGCCGCCGCGCTTCCTCATTCTTGAGACGAAGGGATATGACCCGCTGGAAGACGTGAAACGCCAAGCTGCTGAGCGATGGGCGACTGCGGTGAACGCCGAAGGCAGCTACGGACACTGGGCCTACAGAGTGGCGAAGAAGGTCTCGCAAATCGACGCGATCGTTCGAAGGGTGGTTGAGGCAGACTAGCCTTCGGCGAGAGCCAAGATCCTCACACCTTCTTGCGCTTCTTGCCGATGTAGTCGACGAGCAGATACTCGCCCAAATGGTCCGGGCGGGTGTAGAGGGCGCGGCCTTTGTTGATGCGCGTCATGCGCTCGACGAAGGCACGCAGGCTGGCGCTGTCGTCGAGCATGAAGGTGTTGATGGTGATGCCCTTGCGGGTGACGCGTTCGACCTCCTTCAGCGTCTCCTGCGCGGCGCGCATGCTGATGCCGCCGAAGGACAACGGCCACTCGCAGTACAGCCGGCCGCGTGAGAAGTACGCCGTCGGCTGCCCGTCGGTGATCACGATGATGTGCTGGTTGTTGCTCGGGTGCTTGCTGAGGAGATCCGAAGCCAGGCGCAAGCCGTCTTGCAGGTTGGTGAAGGGATCGCCCATGTTCCAGCTGGCTTCCGGCAGGTCCTTCACCTTGAGCTCCATGGCACGCGTGAAGAAGCCGACGATGGAGAAGTAGTCGCGCGGGTAGCGCGCGCGGATGAGGCTCTCCATCGCCATGGCCACCTTCTTGGCGGCGGCGAAGCGGCCTTCCCAGCTCATCGACCAGCTCATGTCCAGCAGCAGCACCGTGGAGGTGCTGGTGGCGAAGTTGGTGTCGTAGACCTCGAAGTCCTCGGGCCACAGCTCGAGCGGGGTGCCCCCTTTACGGGCGAGGGCCTTCTTCAACGTGCCCACGAGATCGAGATTGAGCGGGTCGCCGTACTGATATGGCCGCGTCGCGTCCGGACGCACGTCGTGGATGCCACGGTGGTCGGCCTGGTGGCCCCCCGGCCGGTCACGCAGGAGCCCCTGGTAGATGTCGCGCAGCGCCAGCTGGCCGATCTTGCGGACCCCCTTGGGTGACAAGCGGGCGCGGCCGCCCTTGGTGGTGACGTATCCCGCTTTGTCGAGGAGCAGGATCATCTGCTGCAGGTTCTGGAAGTCCTGCAGCGCCTGCTGCCCGAGCAGATCGCGCAGCTCGTCGAGGCCGATGCGCTCGAAGTCGCCGCTCATCAGCTGCTCTTCGAGCTGCTTGAGGCGGTCGATCTCGCGCATGAGATTCAGCGCCTCGTCGTAGCTCAGCGACTGCGGCCCGTGGAATAGTTCGCCATAGCGGCGCTGAAACTCCTCGAGGGCGCGGATGTTCTCCAGCTCTTCGAGCAGGTTCTCGAAGTCCTGGCGCGCCTGCTCGTCCTCGAAACCGTAGCGCTTGAGCCGCTCCAAGGCATCCGCCAGGCGATGCGGCAGGTGGTCGAGGAAATCGCGCTTGTCCTTCAGCCCCGGGTTGGATCCCTGCCGCTCGTCGAGGGTGTCCTTCTCCACGTCCAGCAGATCTTCCAGGCGCCGGTGCATCTCGTCGAGCGCGCTCTTGAGGTTGAACTGGCGGTAGCGCTGGCGCAGTTGGTCGCGCACTTCTTCGAGAAAGTCGTCGAGGCCCATGATCCGCATCCCGTCCCACTCGGCGCCCTGACGCATCAGCCAGTCGAGCGCCTGCTGCACGTCGTCGGTGTAGGACAGGTACTCCGACAGTTTCTCGAACACCTGCTCGGCATTCAGCCGGACACGCTGCGTGCCGTCCCACTGTGTGTAGCGGATGGTGATCATGCGGATGAGCGTATGGCGTATGGCGTACGGCATGTGGTCGGAGGCCAGCTGCCATTCCGACGATATGTCATATGCGCTATGCGATACGCGCTCTTCATCAGGCGCGATACGTATACCGTCCGCCCTCGAGGTCCTTGTTGAGCTTCTGATGCAAGTGCAGGCCTTCGAGGATGAACTCGCTGGCGGCGGCGATGAAGCCGGGGCTCTCGACGCCGCCGAGGATGCGGATGCCTTCGCGCAAGCCGGGGATGGCCTTCACGCCGTCGAGATACTCCTCGGCCTTCATCATATCCGAAACTTCGACGCCCCACCCTTTTTCGAAGTACTCCGCGACGTCCTTGAGGTTGTCGACCTTGAGCAAGCGATCGAACACCTTGAGCACGGCGCGGTTCAGCAAGCGCTCGATCAGCTCCTCGCCCGACTTCTCCTCCCCCGCGTATTCCAGCTCGATCTTGCCGGCGGTCGATGCAGCAAGCGCATGCAGGTCGGTGATGCGCGGCACGATCTCCCTCTCACCCAGACGCACGGCACGTTTCTCGGCGTTGCTGATGAGGCTCTCGTAGTTGTTGATGGTCACGCGGACGCTGACGCCGGACGCCTGATTGATCTCGTTGCAGGCGCGCGCCTCGAACGTCAGCTGCGCCACGATCTCCTTCATGAACTGCGGCACGCCGAGGACGCGGTCAAACCGGTCCAGCGGCGGCAACTCCTGCTCCATGATGGCGATCTCGTCGGCGACGGTGCGCGGGTAATGCGTACGGATCTGCACGTCGAAGCGGTCCTTGAGGGGCGTGATGATGCGGCCGCGGCTAGTGTAGTCCTCGGGGTTGGCGCTGGCGACGATGACGATGTCGAGTGGCAGGCGGATCTTGTAGCCCTTGATCTGGACGTCCTTCTCTTCCATCAAGTTGAAGAGACCCACCTGCACCTTCTCGGTGAGGTCCGGCAGTTCGTTGACCGCAAAGATGCCGCGGTTGGTACGCGGCACGATGCCGTAGTGAATCGTCTCTTCATCGGCGAGGTAGCGCCCTTCGGCCACTTTCACCGGATCGATCTCGCCGATCAGGTCGGCAATCGACACGTCGGGGGTGGCGAGCTTCTCGCCGTAGCGGTGGTCGGGGCCGATCCAGTCGACGGCCAGCGCGTCCCCGTCTTCTGCGGCACGGCGGCGGCATTCTTTGCAGATCGGTCGCAGCGGGTCGTCGTTGATGGCGCACCCGCGCACCACCGGTACGAGCGGATCGAGCAGTAATGACAGCGCACGGATGATGCGTGACTTCGCCTGCCCGCGTTCACCGAGAAACACCATGTGGTGCCCGGCGAGCACGGCATTCTCGATTTCCGGGACGACGGTGTCGTCGAACCCGACGATGCCGGGGAGGATGCGTTCCCCTGCCGCGAGCTTCGCCAGCAGGTTGCGCCGCATCTCTTCACGAACTGTGAGCACCTGGTATCCGCTGCGCTTGAGTTCACCGCGCGTGCCGGCTCGCTGCATAAGGGGTCACCTTTCTGATTGTCAACCGCACCTGGATTATATGGGCATCAATCCCATGGGGCAACCGCATTTGCGGTAGGCTGGACGGTCTCACGCCGCCAGCGGTGCGAAGAGCGGCCGCAGGCGCTCGTAGGTTGCATCGAGATGCTCGGGAATGACGCGCACGTCGGCCAGCATCGGCATGAAGTTGGTGTCGCCGCTCCAGCGCGGTACGATGTGCCAATGCAGGTGGTCGGTCACACCCGCACCGGCGGCCGCGCCGAGGTTCAAGCCGATGTTCATCCCTTCGGGGTGGTAGGCGTCGGCCACCAGCGTGGCGGCGCGCTGGAGGACGCCCATGAGCGTCTGAAAGTCGTCTGGGGGAAGTACACTCAGGTCGGCCACGTGCCGGTGCGGCGCCACCATGAGATGGCCGCTCGCATACGGGAACCGATTGAGCATGACGAGAGCGGGACGCTGTGCGAGGACGAGCGCGGCCCGCTGATCGTCAGCTGTCGACGCGGTGCAGAAGATGCAGCCAGGTGTCTTTGGGGCACCGACGTACGCCATCCGCCAGGGCGCCCAGAGGACCCGCATGGCGGTGGGACTACTCGCCCGACGCCGTTGTTGCGGCTGCGGGCGTGGCGAGTTTGCCGTCGACGCGCAGCTTCAGTTCTTTGCCTACCTTGAAGAAGGGGACGCGCTTCGCGGGCACGGAGACCAGGCGGCCCGTCTTGGGATTGCGCCCTTCGCGCGCCTGACGTTGTTTGACGACGAAGCTTCCAAACCCGCGGATCTCGATGCGCTCGCCCTGATGCAGTGCGTTCGCCATGCTGTCGAAGACCGAGTTGACGATGACCTCGGCGTCCCGGCGTGAGTAGCGGGGGAACTGCCGGGCTACCTCCTCGATCAAGTCGTGCTTCGTCATGGGCGCCCCCTCACTCCGTCTTGTTCTTGGACGCGTGTTCCTTCTCGTCGCGGTCGAGCCGCAGTTCCTCGCTCAGGATGTCCTCGAACGAAAAACGCGCCCCCTCGCGTTCGCGCTGCAGATACGATTCCATCTCCTCGCGTTCCTCCGTGCGCCGCAGTGCCTTGATGCTGAGGCCGATCTTGCGCTCCTTTGGATCGACGTGGGTCACTTCGGCTTCGATGGCCTGCCCCGGCTGAAAGAGTGCTTGCGGGCGCTCCACACGCTCGTTGCTCAGTTGGGACACGTGGATCAGCCCCTCGATGCCTTCTTCGAGTTCGATGAACACGCCAAAATCGGTGACCGTGGTGACCGTGCCTTTGGCGCGGCCGCCCACCGGGTAGCGCTGCGCGATGGTCGCCCACGGGTCTTCGACGAGCTGCTTGACGCCGAGCGCCACGCGTTCGTTGTCCACGTCGATGCCCAGGACCACCGCGTCGATCTCGTCCCCCTTCTTGTACAACTCGGACGGGTGCTTGACCTTACGGGTCCAGTGCAGGTCGGAGATGTGGACGAGGCCATCGATGCCCTCATCGACGCCGACGAACAGGCCGAAGTCGGTGATGTGCTTCACCGTCCCATGGATGCGGCTGCCGACCGGATGATTGATGCGCACCATCTCCCACGGATTGGGCGCCGCCTGCTTGAGGCCCAGCGAGATGCGCCGGTTGCTGGTATCGACGTCGAGGACAACGACCTCGACATCCTGACCGGGCTCGACCACCTTGGACGGGTGCGTCACCCGCTTCGTCCACGACATCTCGGAGATGTGCACGAGGCCCTCGATGCCGGGCTCCAGTTCGATGAACGCTCCGTAATCCGCAAGGCTGACGACTTTGCCGCGCACGCGGGCACCTACCGGGTAGCGATCGCCGACGTTGCTCCACGGGTCCGGCATGATCTGCTTCATGCCCAGCGACACGCGTCCGCGCTCGGGATCGTACTTGAGCACCACCACCTTGACGCGTTCGCCGACATGGATCAGGTCGGCGGGTCGCGCGATGCGGCCCCACGACATGTCGGTGACGTGCAGCAGGCCATCGAGGCCGCCCAAATCCACGAAGGCGCCGTATTCGGTGATGTTCTTGACGATGCCCTCGAGGATCACGCCCTCTTCGAGCACCTTCATTGTCTCTTCCTTGAGCGCTTCGCGCTCGCGCTCCAGGACTGCCCGGCGCGATACCACGACGTTGCCGCGGGCGCGATTGAACTTGAGGACGGCGAAGCGGCAGCGCTGGCCGATATAGCGATCGAGGTTGCGCGCCGGCCGCAGATCGGCATGTGACCCCGGCAGGAACGCCGGGACACCGACGTCGACCTTCAACCCCCCTTTGACCTTTCCGGTAATCGTTCCTTCAATCGCGCCATCGCGCTGAAACGCCTCTTCGATGTCGCGCCACACCTTGAATTGCTCCGCCTTCGCCCGCGACAACACCACGCCGCCGTGCTCGCTGTCGGTGCCGTCAAAGTAGACGTCGATGTCCTCGCCCGGCTGCACTTCGACGTTGCCGTTGCGGTCGACGAACTCTTGGATCGGAATCTGTCCTTCCGACTTGAAGCCGATGTCCACGGTGACGAAGTCCCGTGAGACGTGCACGACGCGACCGCGGACGACTTCACCCGGCCGCACTGCTCGCATACTTTGTTCGAACAGCGCGCCAAAGTCATTCTCGCCGCTCGCAGGCGCAGCGTTTCGTGGTTGATCCATGTGGATGGTACCCCCTGAGGATGAGCTCGCGTTTCTCATATCGCCCCTAGCCGTGGCTTGCAAGGGCCGCAGCACGCGTCGCCACCAGCGCGCGCAGCTCGCTCACGACTTGGTCAATATTCTTGTTGGTTGTATCCATGACGATTGCATCTGCGGCCGGCCGCAGTGGCGAGTGCGCCCGGCCGCGGTCGCGTGCATCGCGTTCGGCGATCTCTCGTGCGATGCGCGCGACTTCCGCGGGCGTCGATCCACCGGGCGATTCGGCGGCGCGCCGCCGCGCGCGTTCCTGCGCCGAAGCGTCGAGGAACACCTTTACGGCCGCGTCCGGAAACACCACTGTGCCGATGTCGCGTCCTTCCATCACCACGCCACCGCCAGCCCCCAGGGCCCGTTGCTTTGCCACCAGGCGCTCGCGCACCACCGGTACCGCCGAGACTTTCGATGCCAGCTGCGCTGCGCCGGCGGTGCGGATGGCGTCCGACAGATCGCGGCCGTCGCCAAGCGTGCGGATGCGGCCGTCGCGTTCGACGAACTCGATGGTCGTCGCGTCGCAGAGCGCGGCGAGTGCAGCAGTGTCGGAGAAGTCAATGTGCTGTTCGGCTGCCAGGACACCGATG
>Ga0335070_10005620_pt1 | contig 14749 bp, 13 predicted proteins | sample Lox_Sample_13_FD_206722 | JGI IMG/M metagenome (GOLD analysis project Ga0335070, IMG submission 206722) | Soil microbial communities from Loxahatchee National Wildlife Refuge, Florida, United States - Lox_Sample_1.3 | ecosystem: Environmental > Terrestrial > Soil > Wetlands | place: USA... | reverse complement strand
CGATTCCCGCGCTGAGCAGCACCACCGGACGCTCTCCGGACTGCAGAATGAAGCTTCCGCGCGGCGAGCTTACGTCGAGAGCATCGCCCACCCGGACATGCTCCCGCAAGTAGCTTCCCGCCGCCCCATTCGGCTCGATCTTCACGCTGATTCGATAGCGCTCCGTCGAGAGAGGGCCCGAAAGCGAGTAGCTGCGAAAAAATGGCGGACCGCCGGCGGCCGGTTGAAGACGCAAGACCACGTACTGGCCTGGCAGAGCCGTTGGCAGCGTCTGACCAGCCGGGCTCCGCATGGTCAGCGAGAGGACGTCCTCGGACTCCTGATCGATCGCCGCCACCGCAAGCGGCCGAAATCCTGGTGCAGCCGGATGCGCTGCTGCTTCCGGCACGAGCCCCGCATTGCCACTCGTTTGGCTCTGCAACAGCGCCTCAAACGACGAGCGCCATCCGGGCGAAAGTGCTTCGATCCGCAATGCACGCTCCAGTCCAACGCGCGCATGGTCGGGCGAATAGAGTAGCGCGTTGATCTCTGCGACGGTCATTCGCTCCTTCGCCTCTCCGGCTTTTACGATTTCGTCTCCGGCGCCTACATCGCCTTCCCGCAGAACGCGGAAGTAGAACCCCGGCCGTCCGCTGGATGTCAGCAATGCCGGCATTCGGGGCTCATTCATCCGAATGCCGACGCGATAGCAGGTCACGCGAGGTTGAGTGACCTCGAACAGTGCGCTGCCGATCTGATAACGGTCGCCGATGCACACGGCGTTGTCGGGCAATCCCTCGATCGTGAAGTTCTCCCCGAACTGTCCATGGACGAAGTCGGTCCTGTTCAACTGCTCCTGCCAATAGCGATACGATTCGATCTGGTAGACGAAGACGGCTCGCTGCTCACCTCCGTGTCCGGCCAGATCGCCTTGACCGTCTCCGTCGAGATTCAACCGGCTGACCCGGCAGCGGTCACCCACGGGATTCTTCCAGATCCCGGTGTGCACACTGCGGCCCCTCCATTCGATATCGCGCGGAAGTCCGACGTTCACCGATAGCAATCGAGCCATGTCGCTCGTTTTTGTACAACGGAAAAGAGGACAGATGCAATTATGGCGGGCTCGGGGAAAACGCGTCCCTTTCGCCCCTCCCCTTTCGCCCGTCCCATCTGCGCCAGAAAATCCTCCGGCGGCAAAAAACCCTCGAAACGATAGCGCTCCTCGCCCTCCGGATCGAGCACGATCAGCGTCGGCGTCCATTGCGCGCCGAACCGCCCGAAGGCCTCCTTGTTTTCCTTGATGCGGATCTTGATGGGAACGAAGTTGCTGTTGATGAACTGAGCCACTCGCTCATCCGGGTATATCTGGGCACCCAGCGAGCGCATCCCGCTCACATCGGCCCCGCACTCAAATCCAGCAAAACCGGTTTCTTCTGCGTCGGCGCATCCGCCAGTGCAGCATCCATATCTCGACGCCATTGAAGCGCCATGGAAACCTCCGCGATAACCGTTAGATGAAGCAGGGTGCGTCGAGTTTCGCAAAAATTGCGCGGGGCAGGAACGAATGCTCCGTTTCAGGCGCGGATTTCAGTTCGGCAGGTCTTCGAGATACGGCCTTCTCGTCCAACTGGATCACCTCCGGCTAGCGACCACTCGCACGAGCGCTCTGACGCTCTACGCCAGTTGAGATCGGACATAGCCTGTTGGTCGGCAGCGGCAACGCGCGCCATAGCTCGTCGCATCCGGCGCGCGTGGCACTCCGAAATCGTCTTGCGGCACGAGGGCTCGCCAATCTGAACTTGACTCGCGTAATCTCGTCGCCGTAAGCTAAGAATTCTTGGTATGGGACGCAAAGCGCAAAAGAACGATTCGTTGCCCGGTTCGCTGGACATGTTAATTCTGCGGACGCTGTCGCGACGCGATCTCCACGGTTACGGCATAGTCCAGTTCATTCAGCAATCGTCCGACAACGAGCTCCTGGTTGAGGAGGGCTCGCTGTATCCCGCTCTCCAGCGCCTGGAGCTAAACGGCTGGATCGACGGTGTCTGGGGCGTGACGTCGAATAATCGGCGGGCGAGGATCTACAAGATCACGGCGGCTGGCCGCAAACAGCTGGCCGTTGAAACCCGGCAGTACGCCAAACTCACGTTGGCGATCGCGCGCGTGATGGGAGCGGAGTGACGGACGTGTTACGACGGCTGAGGTATTGGATGGAGAGCGCCAGGCGCAGCGAGGCGCTGCGCGAGGAAATGGAACTCCACCTTGCGGAGAAGGCTGCGGAATTGCAAGCAGACGGTATGGCGCCGGAGCGCGCCCGGGCTGAAGCGCGCCGGCGATTTGGCAACGTCGGACTGAAGCACGAAGAGTCACGGGAGATTTGGATGACACGGTTTTGGTCGGAACTTGGCCAGGATATCCGTTATGGGTTTCGCACCATGATCGCGAACAAGGCATTCAGCGCCCTGGCGGTCTTGTCGCTGGCGCTCGGCATCGGGGCCAATACTGCGATCTACAGCTTAATGGAGTCGATTCTGTTGCGCTCTCTGCCCGTGGCCGATCCCGAATCGCTGGTTGTCTTGAATTGGCATAGCCGGCCGCCCTATGACGGCAGCAAGCAATGGGCCCACGTCATACACGGGTTACAAGGCATTCTCTGGCCGGGCGACAAAGGCGCCATGGTCAGTGGCATGTTCCCGTACCGCGCGTTCGAGACGATTCGCGAGGAGAATCCCGTCTTTTCCACGCTCTTCGGATACTTCGACGGACAACACAGTAACCTGGCCGTCCGCGGGCAGGCCACGAGCGCCGGCGTGGAGTACGTCACCGGCGAGTATTTCCGCGGCCTGGCCGTCTCGCCCGCCGCGGGACGTCTGATCGACTCCGAAGACGACCGTCTAGGCGCGGCGCCGGTCACCGTAATTAGTTTTGCTGCAAGCCAAAATCGCTTTGGAGGACCGGCGAATGCGATTGGACAGTCGATTCTCGTCGATAACATTCCCTTCACGGTGATCGGCGTGGCGCCGCCGGAATTCTTCGGAGTAGACCCAGAGGTGGCGCCGGACCTCTACCTTCCGTTGCACACGAATGTGCTCGTAGACGGCGCGGGGTCGGCTCGTATGTATGGCGACGAAAACTTCTACTGGATCGAAATGATGGGCCGCCTGCGTCCCGGTGTAAGCATGGCCCAGGCGCAGGCAGTGCTGGCTCCTCGGTTCCATCGATGGGTTGCTACCACGGCGAAGACAGACGGTGAGCGCGCCAGACTGCCCGCGCTGATTCTGAATCCCGGCGCCGAAGGTCTGGGTAGCTTGCGCCGCGAGTATTCGAAGCCTCTGTACGTGCTCCTGACGATGGTGGGATTGATCCTGGCGATCACCTGCGTGAACATCGCCAATCTGCTGCTGGCAAGGGCCGCCGCGCGACGCCGCGAAATGGCTATCCGGCTCAGCCTGGGAGCGGGGCGGCTCCGCGTCGTGCGGCAATTGCTTACCGAGTGTGTGATGCTGGCATCGCTTGGCGGAGCCTTAGGGGTCTTGTTTGCGATCTGGGGCGTGCGATGGCTGACGTTTCTGTTCTCCAAAGGGCAGGAGAACTTTACGCTGCACGCGGAATTGAACTGGAACGTGCTGGGCGTGACGGCGGCGCTCTCAGTGGTTTGCGGCGTGTTATTCGGCCTCGCTCCCGCGATTCAGTCGACGCGTCCGGACGTCATGCCCGCACTAAAGAATGGCCGCGGGCGCGGACCGCGCCGCCGCGCGCAGCAGGTTCTGGTGGTCGCCCAAATCGCGATGTCTTTTCTCATCCTGGTTGCCGCGGGTCTGTTTGTCCGGACACTCAACAAGCTGCACTCCGTCCAACTGGGATACGCCCGCGAGAACATCCTTCTGTTCTCATTGAATGCGCGCCAGGCCGGCCATCGCGACCCCGAGATTGCCACTTTCTACACGGACCTGCGCAAGCGCTTCGAATCGATCCCCGGAGTGAGCAGCGCAACGCTTTCGCACGCCTCGATCATTAACGCCGACCGTGCCGGGGCGACATACAGGGGGACGATGAAGATCGGCGCTGTCACCATCCAGGGCGCAAGCGTCATGGTCGCCGGAACGCGTTTCCTCACGACGATGCACATTCCGATCCTGGCCGGGCGTGAGATTGACGACCGCGACCAAGCGGGCTCCCCGCCGGTTGCAATGATCAGCGAGCGGTTGGCGCAGACTTACTTCGGGAACGAGAACCCGGTGGGGCGGCGCATCACGTTCCAGGACGAGAAGCGCGATCTCGAAATTGTTGGCGTGTCGGGTAACCTGCGGTACGGTGGTCTGAAAGAAGGGAGTCCGATGACCGTGTTCGTAGCGGCCAGCCAGATTTCTCCGGACGGAATGACCTATGCGCTGCACACTGCGGGTGATCCGCTGGGGTATGTCAAGAGTGTGCATGAGATCGTGCGGGAGGCAGATTCACGCATACCCGTCACAAACGTGGTCACACAGGCTGCGGAAATCGATCGGACGATCAGCCGGGAAGTCATGTTCGCGAGACTATGCACGGGTTTCGCGATTCTCGCTCTCCTGACCGCGTGCGTGGGACTCTACGGGACGATGTCCTACAGCGTCGCGCGGCAAATCAGCGAGATCGGAATCCGTATGGCGCTGGGCGCGCAACGCCGCGCCGTGGTCTGGATGGTTCTGCGCCGCGTTCTAATACTGGCCGCGGTGGGGCTCGCGATCAGCGTGCCTGCCGCGTTGAGCGCGTCCCGTCTTGTCAAATCGTTTCTGTTCGACACCCAGCCCAATGATCCGGGAACCCTGGCGCTGGCCGGCGTCGTCCTCGTAAGTGCCGCGATTCTCGCTGGCTATGCGCCGGCAAGGCGAGCGTCCCGAATTGATCCGCTGGTGGCTCTGCGGCACGAGTAAGACATGGTCCTTCGCACTGCAACGAAGGATGAAAATGTTCGGGGCCCGCGTACGTCAATCACGGTAGCCGCTCGCATTAGATGCCGACCTAATCTGGCGCATATTGGCAGCGCGCGAGGATAGCGATGTCCTGGACGACGCGCCATTCGTGGATGTGCCGATGACTCCAAATGTGTTGTCGGCCACTCGGACGTCGCCCGGAAACGGCGTTCGAGTGGATTGCCCTTGGCAAGTCGGCTTTCCGCCGTTGATGGGCGTCGCCGAGGCCACGTGGATGTACCACGCCCCACCCGTACACATGGTCCCGGTGATTCGGGGCACCTCTCACATCGGTCGGATAGGGCAAGTCTGAGCTGCCCTGTAAAAGGCTGCCGGAGGCCTGGTTGCCGCCTTCTACGCCGCACCCACCGCCGCCTCTTCCACTCCCACCGGCGTGAACTTCAGCTCATCCCGCTTCGCATCGAAATCCGCGCGCACGGTTTGGCCGTCGCGCACTTCGCCTTTGAGCATCAGGCGGCCGAGCGGCGTCTCAATCTGTTTCTGGATCGCGCGCTTCAGCGGCCGCGCCCCATAGACCGGATCGTAACCCGAACGCACCAGGTGCGTGCGCGCGGCGTCGGTCAACTCCAGTTTCACGTTGCGGTCGGCCAGCCGAGCCCGCAGCCGCTCGAGCTGTATGTCCACAATCTGCTTGAGGTGCTCTTCAGTGAGCGCGTGGAATACGATGATCTCGTCCACCCGGTTCAGAAACTCCGGCCGGAAGGTTTGACGCATCTCTTCGAGCACGGCTTCCTTCATGCGATCGTAATCGCGCCCGTCGAACGCGCCACGGTATTCCAGAATGCGGTGGCTGCCGATGTTCGAAGTCATAATGACGATGGTGTTCTTGAAGTCCACCATGCGCCCCTGCCCGTCGGTCAGCCGCCCGTCATCCAGAATCTGCAGCATCACGTTGAAGACATCGTGATGCGCTTTTTCAATCTCATCAAATAGGATTACGCAGTAGGGCCGGCGCCGCACGGCTTCGGTGAGCTGGCCGCCCTCTTCATAGCCCACATATCCGGGCGGCGCGCCGATCAGGCGCGCCACCGTGTGCTTCTCCTGGTACTCCGACATGTCGATGCGGATCATGGCCCGCTCGTCGTCGAACAGAAACTGCGCCAGCGCTCGCGCCAACTCGGTCTTTCCCACTCCGGTCGGCCCCAGGAAAATGAAACTGCCGATCGGCCGGTTCGGATCTTTCAATCCCGAGCGCGCCCGGATCACCGCCTCGGCCACCGCGGTCACCGCTTCGTCCTGGCCGACCACGCGCTTGTGCAGCTCTTCTTCGAGCCGCAGCAGCTTCTGCGTTTCGCCTTCCATCAGTTTCGATACAGGAACACCCGTCCACCGGCTGACCACTGCAGCGATGTCTTGCTCATCCACCTCTTCTTTCATGAGGCGCTGGCCGCCCGTTGTCGCCTGGCTTGCCTTTTCCAGCTTCTTTTGCAGTTCGGTCAGCTTGCCGTACTTCAACTCCGCCGCCCGGTTCAGATCATACTGGCGTTCGGCGCGCTCGATCTCGATCTTGATCTGCTCGATCTGCTCCCGCAGCGTCCGCACTCGCTGCACCGCGGCTTTCTCGTTCTGCCACCGCGCCTGCAAGGCGTCCGCCTCGGCCTTGAGATCGGCCAGCTCCTTTTCGAGCTTCTTGAGCCGTTCTTTGGAGGCTTTATCGGTTTCCTTCTTGAGCGCCTCGCGCTCGATCTCGAGCTGCATCACGCGGCGCAGAATCTCGTCCAGCTCCGAAGGCATGGAATCGATCTCGGTGCGCAGCTTGGCCGCGGCTTCATCCACCAGGTCGATGGCCTTGTCCGGCAAAAAACGGTCCGTAATGTAGCGGTTCGAAAGCACCGCCGCCGCCACCAGCGCCGAATCCTTGATGCGCACGCCATGATGCACTTCGTAGCGGTCTTTCAGGCCTCGCAGAATGGAGATGGTGTCCTCGACCGTCGGCTGATCCACTCGCACCGGCTGGAATCGCCGTTCGAGCGCCGCGTCTTTCTCGATGTGCTTCCGGTATTCGTCGAGCGTCGTGGCCCCGATGCAGTGCAGTTCGCCGCGCGCCAGCATGGGTTTCAGCAGATTGCCGGCGTCCATGGCGCCTTCCGCTTTGCCCGCGCCAACCACCGTGTGCAGCTCGTCGATAAACAGGATGATGTCGCCCGCCGACTCCTGCACTTCCTTCAAGACCGCCTTCAGCCGCTCCTCGAATTCCCCGCGATATTTCGCGCCCGCGATCAGCGCCCCCATATCCAGAGCAACCACGCGCTTGTTCTTGAGCCCTTCGGGCACGTCGCCGCGCACGATGCGCTGGGCCAGTCCTTCGACGATGGCGGTCTTGCCCACGCCCGGCTCGCCGATCAGCACCGGGTTGTTCTTGGTGCGCCGCGATAAAACCTGTATGACCCGCCGGATCTCCTCGTCGCGGCCGATCACCGGATCGAGCTTGCCCTGGCCCGCCAGTTTGGTCAGATCGCGGCCGTAGCGTTCCAGGGCTTCATACGTGGCTTCCGGATTCTGGGACGTCACACGCTGGCTGCCGCGCACCTCCCGCAACGCCTGCATCAGACGCTCGCGCGTGATGCCGAAGTCCTTGAAAATACGATCATCAGTCGCCGCCAGCAGGAAATGCTCGACCGAGACGAACTCGTCCTTCAGCCGTTTTGCTTCGTCTTCTGACTGCGTGAGCAGCCGATTCAGCCGGCCCGTGACATAAATCTGCTCCGGCCCGCCCGATGGCCCCGACACTTTCGGCATCCGCCCCAGATCCTGGTCAATGCGAGCCTTGAGGCTCTCAACCGGCACGCCGGCTTTTGCCAGAATCGCGGGAGCGAGGCCCTCTTCCTGTTCCAGCAGGGCTGAGAGAAAGTGCTCCACATCCACCTGTTGATGGCTGAGGCGAACCGCTTTGCTCTGAGCGGCATGCAGCGCCTCTTGGGATTTTTCGGTGAGGCGGTTGATGTCCATATGCTCATTGTAGGGCAATATATGAGTGTAGTCAACTAAGATTATTTTAGTGTTATAATCGATACAACAGCCATGCTACCCCGACCATAAACCCAAGCAATGCTTGATATTCGCGGTTCTTTCGGTAAAGGGCCGGGCTGAAGCGGCTGCGGGAACTTTTGGGCTTTCTATATGGAAACAAGGGAGGAACGGTGGCGGCGTACTGTTCAAAATCAGGAAACAGGTCGGAGAGGTGCTGCTGTTCCAGCATGATGGCTGGCAAGTAGATGAAAATAAAGACAAACGCGAACAGAATGGCGAGGCCTGCGCTGCGACATGCGATGGCCAGGCCCGCGGCGACAATTAAAGTGCCCAGATAGAGCGGATTACGGACGTATGCATAGGGGCCTCCGGTTGCAAGTTGCTGATCCTTGGCCAGATAGCCCGCTGCCCATGCCCGTAGTGCGAGCCCCGCCAGCGAAATCGGCAGTCCAAACGCCAGCGACTGCGGCGAAGGGTGGGCGAACCAGGCGAAGGCGGCGACCAGCAGGAATCCGCAGGGCACGCGAAGGCGGGCGACGAAGTCGGCGTAGGGTTTAGGAAATCGGCTGGCTGGCACAACTGGCGGAGTGGCGCATGAGCTGCGCTTTGAGCGCCTCAAAGACTCGATCGGGATCTATCTCGCGCATGCTGGCGTCGATGACCGAGCGGCGTTTATAACTGGTGACGGCGCCTGCGCTCCGCAAAACGGTTAGCGAGCCTCCGTACGGACCATTTACGGCGGGATCGGTGGGGCCGAAAATGGCCACTCCGGGTTTGGCGAGGGCGGCAGCGACATGCAGGGGGCCGCTGTCCACGCCGATGACGGCGGTCGCCCGGCGCGTCGCATGGATCAGGCCAGCGACGCTTGAGTGATGGACAAGGGCAGAAGGGACGTTGGCGAACTCGCCCATCTCGGCGGGGCCATTGAGCACGAGTGGCAATTCCAGTTCGCGCTCCAGCCGGGTGGCGAGGCGGGAGTAAAACGCCAGAGGCCATTGCTTGGCGTGCCAGCCCGCCAGTGGGCTGGCCAGGACGAATCCCCCCCGAGGCAAGTCGCCTTCCGGCTCCCCCGGAGGCAGCGGGAATGTACGGAGGATATTGGCGGCGCCTGCGGCCGCGGCCAATTCGAGATTCCGGTCCACGCGGTGGGCCGACTGGGCCATGGTCTTGTTCGAATAAAAAAGCCCCGCCGCCCGCTCGCGCGCCTGGGATTGATGAAAGCCGAAAATCCGGTCAGGCCAAGCCATGGAGGCAGCCAGCGCGGACTTCACCAGGCCCTGGAAATCGACCGCGAAATCGAACCGCTCCGCGCGCAGCGTACTCCAGTTACGCATCCACGCTCCAGGATCGCCGCGCTCGAAGGTAGCCACACGATCCACGTAGGGATTCTGGTCGAGAAGCGCCGCCCAGGGAGCTTCGATGAGCCAGGTGAGGCGCGAGCCGGGAAAACTGTGTTTGAGCGAAGCCACGGCGGGAAGCGCGTGAATCACGTCTCCCATGGCGCCCAGGCGGACAACCAGAATGCGCGGACCGGAACTATTGCTGTTGGCGGCGTTGGACATGTTCGCTTAAGCGGCGGAAGCGAAGAAGGTCAGCCGATTCCTCCCGCACGATCTCGTCCGGGCAGAAATGGCTCAACAGCTCTCCGGCTTCCCGTTCTCCGGCGAGCACCACGTAGTCTACCATGCGCAGCGCAGCCACGAGTTCGGCGCGAGCCCTCCCGGAAAGGACGGGTTCCGGAGGATCGAGAACGACCACCAAGAGCGTGCCCGATCCGTTCTTGATCTCCAGCAGACGCCGCACGTGCTCGGCTACAATCACGTCAAAGTAGCCGGTGACGACCCTTACGCCGTTAGATCGCAGGTCACCGGAAAGCCCAACGGCGCGTTCCGGTTGGATGATTTTGTGTCTGGTATCCATGAATATTCAGCGAGCCGTCAGCGCAGCAGTTCCAGCGCCACGCCCGACACCTGTCCGGAGGTGACGCGGGTCATGCAACGGTGGTCGATGGGGCACTCGCGCAGCAGGCAGGGGCTGCATTCCACCGGTTCGCGGACCACGCGCGCGAGCGGCCCGGTGGGACCGGTTGCCGTATCATCGGTAGCGCCGAAGACCGCGACCGTGGGCACGCCCAGGGCTGAGGCGATGTGCATGGCGCCTGAATCATTGGTCAGAAAGACACGGCAGGCGGCGGCCATCTCGATGAATACTCTGAGCGCGGTCTCGCCCGCGAAATTCGACGCGTTGACGCCTCCCCGCTGGATCATGTCCGCCACCGTTTCGCACAACTTCCGCTCGGCCACCGAACCGAAAACGGCGACCGATGCGGCCGAAGACCGCGCCACCTCGATTGCGGCCTGGGCAAAGCGCTCCGGCAGCCAGCGTTTAGCGGCACCGTAGGCGGCTCCTGGACTCACCCCAATGACTGGCAACACCAGGCCGCGCTCCGCGAGACGGCTCTTCCCTTCACGGGCGGCGGCTGGGCCGCCTTCCAACCGGATAGCGTCGATTTGAGGGAGTTCGTCGATCAGGCGGGCGCGGCGCAGCATCTCCAGATAATAGAAGCGCTGGTGACCCGGAATCTCGCCGGGCTTGGGTACGGGAACCGGATCGGTGAGCAACGCGGCGCGGCCATCGCGAGCGTAGCCGATGCGCCGGGGAATGCGGGCGAGCCAGGAGATCGCCGCCGCTTCGAAGGCATTTTGAAACAGGATGGCGCAGTCGAACTTTCCCGCGTGCAGCGCCCGAGCCGAGCGCAACTTGACCGGCAAATCACGAAACCCGGTTGCAGCAGAATAGGGGATCACGCGATGGATGGCAGTTTCGCGCGCATACAGATCCGCGACCCAGGGGCGCGCCAGCACGGTGATCTGAGCGCCGGGAAAGCGTTCGTGTACGGTGCGGATGGCGGGCAGCGACATCACGGCATCGCCTACCCAATTGGTCGCGCGAATGAGGATTCTGGAAAACGCCATCGTACCGCTCAAAGCAGGGCGGTATCGAGGCGGCCATCGGAGGCGGCGGCCGCACGAGCGCGCTCGGCGGGTGGGGCGTCCGACAGGCTTGCCTGCGAGCCGCCCAGGAATTCGATCAATATGTCGGCCGAGCCATCGAAATAGTTGTCGAGAAACTCGCGAAATGCCACTCGCCGCACCGAATCCTGGGAAACCTGGGGGGCATAGAAGAACGCGCGGCCCACCTTGCGGCGCGCCACGACGCCCTTGCGTGCGAGCCGGTCGAGCAAGGTCATCACCGTGGTATACGCGAGCGGTTTGTTCCGGGAAACGATGCGGCGCACGTCATTCACGCTGCCTTCTCCCAGCGACCAGAGGGCTTTGAGACAGGACAACTCGAGAGGAGGCGGCAGTTCGCGCTGAGCGGCGGCACGAGCCATCTAAGATTCCTGCACCGGCGGAGCCGCGAACAACGGATGGGTGGCGTCTCGCGGCACGACCTTGGGCGCGGCCGGCAGCGGTGTGTCCGCGATGGGCGCCGCAGGAAGCGGCTGAGCCGGCCTGCCGTTCGCCTCCGCCGGGGGCGCCATGTATTTCGCCTTCTTCAGCACGGTGCGTTCCAGTGACAGATTGTAACCCGTGAAATGGCCGTCGATTTGCCGGTCCTGCTCGATCAACGTGCGCATGCACTCCATTTTAGAATCCATGTCGTCGAGATAATGCAACAGCAGCGCTTCCGGAAACTGCGGCAGCTTGGGGGACCCGAACTCCAACTTCCCATGATGGCTGACGATCATGTGTTCGACCAGGGTTCGCAGGCGCGGCGGAAAATCCGGAAGATCGCGGAGCTTGTCGGCGACGATGCGCAGACCCATGACCATATGGCCGAGGAGCTGACCTTCGGTGGTGTAGCCGAAGCTGCGGTCATAGCTCAGCTCGTAGATTTTGCCGACGTCATGCAGGACCGCGCCCGTCAACAACAGATCGAGGTCCACGTGGTAATGCTCCGCGGCGAAACGGCACAACTGGCAGAGCGAGAGAACATGCTCCAGCAGCCCTCCGAGCCACGCATGATGAATCTGCTTGGCCGCAGGGACTCTCTGATAGCGCTGCGCGATCTCGGGGTCGTCCAGCACGGCTTGCGAGAGGGCTCTGAGATGCGGATCAATCATACCGCCGACGATGGCGCACAGTTGGCTCCACATTTCGCCGGTATCACGCGTTGACGAGGGAAAGTAGTCCGCGAAATCGACTTCGCTATCCCCGAGACGGCGCATCTTGTGGACGGTGATCTGCGGGCGGTTGTGATAGACCTGGACGATTCCTTTCACCTTGACGAAGTCGTCGCGATTGAAGGTGTCCATCACTTCGGCTACGTTATCCCACATCTTGGCTTCGATCTCGCCGGTGCGATCGGCCAGGCTCAGGGAAATATACGGCTCGCCGGTTTTCTTTTCACGAATCTCTTTGGAGCGCACCAGGAAGGAGGTGGTGAACGTCCGGTTCGCCTCGATCTCCTTGAGGTAAGGGGACTTCATGGTTTCGCGGGCGTTGGGTTTCCGTTCGCAGAGGCCGGGTTAGCAGCCGCGGCTTGAGGATCGCCGGGTGCCGGGCGGTCCGCGGCACCGGTAGCAGGCGCCTTCGAGTCACCGGGCTGCTTGGCCGTCTCGACCTTCTTTCCGCCAGTCGACGTCCCCGGGATGGGCACGACCCACAGCAGCTTCTTTTTTCGCTTATGCGATGCCACTTCTTCCTTGGTAGTGGTCTCCGGTTTTAGCTGGGCAGGATCCTGCCACGCGGTGTCCTTATTCGGGGCTGCGCCGCTGTCCACATAGCCCGCGCGAATCTGGAGAAAGGCGTCCTCGCGCAGCTTGGTGAGCAATTCTCGCACCTTGGGCTGCATCTGCGGCATGGAGAGCTTCTCCATGATCTCGTTTTCGACATCGCCGAGCGGCGCCTGGCCGGCTTCGTAGCGGTCTTCCACCTTCAGGATCTCGAATCCGTTAGGCAAGCGAATGGGATCGGTGACGTAGCCTTTCTTTTCCTTGAAGACCACATCTTCGATCTCCTTCTTCAACTGCCCGCGCTTGTAGGGCGGCAACTGGCCGAAGTTGTCTTTGGTCTCTGCGTCGGAATATTGCCGGGCCAGTTCGCCGAACTTTTCTCCTTTGCGCCCGCGCGCCACCAGGTCCTTGGCCCGCTTCTCGGCCTGGGCGACCTGATCGGGCGTCTTACCCTCGGTGCTGATGAGGATCTCGCTCAAAAAGACCTGCTCTTCGCGGACGAATTCCTTCTTGTGCTCTTCGTAGTATTTTTCGACGTCGGAGTGCGGGACATTGATGCGCGACATGACTTCCTGGCCGATCACGCGCTGCGTGAGAATCTGGTCTTTGATCTTCTGTTTGAAATCTTCGAAGGACATTCCGGTCTGTTCGCGGATGTAATCGTGGAATTTGTCGGGGTCAGCGGTTTTGCTGTCGACCTGGATCTGTGCAAGCCGCTTGGTCACTTCCGAATCCACGTTGATGTTCAGATCCTTGCCGTGCTGGACCAGGAGCAGGGTGTCGATCTGATCGCGCAGCCCGTCGGCCGCCTGCTGTTTGACAGCCTTGTCGAGTTCGGCCCCGCTAAGCCCTTTCTGGCGAAGCTGGGCTTCAAGCTCTTGCCGCGATCTGTCGAGTTCGCCCTTGGTGATGATGTCGCCATTCACCTTGGCTACGATCTCTTCGACCACGCGCACATCCGACGCCGAGCCGATGCTTACAAGCGCAAGGATGCCTGCGCCCAACCGGAAATGCATATATGGCTATTATCTCGCAAACGTGTGGAAAGCGGCAGTGTGAGTTGGGGGCACGGGAGTGAAGAACAGGTGCCAGGTTGTAGGGTTCAGGTTTCGGCATGCAGCCGCATCTGGCACCGGACGGCTGTCCCTAGCACCAGGGACCCGGAACCTGCTGTGTCTCCCGGGTGTCACCCGAGGGGCCTGGGCTGCCAAGATCTGGTACGATGGGTCGGAAGTCTCTGTTGAGGTGAACGCTTCGGCGAACTACGGCAACCTGAGAGCCGATTTGTAGTCTTGCGCGACGACCGAATCGTTGTCGGATTTCACGGCACTAGCATTGAGCGTGCGCAGTCTGTCTTGGCTTCCGGCAGGTTTGTTCGCAGCCAGAACGACTACGACTGGCTGGGACATGGAGTGTACTTTTGGGAACACGCGCCTTTACGGGCATGGCAATGGGCGCGACAGAAGTATCGCGACCGGGCTGCGGTTTTGGAGGCCGCCATAGCTCTTGGTTTGTGCCTGGATCTCTCCGACGTTCGGTACACGCACGCAGTGAGACTGGCCTACGAAAACCTTCGCGAGGCCTACATCAAGGCGGGGAAGCCCCTTCCAGCGAATCGCAACAAGGCACGCCTTCTGGATTGCTTGGTGTTGAATTATTTGACCACACATATTCTGCCGGAATGCGAGACCGTTCGAGCGCCGTTTCTTGAGGGTGATCCAATATACGACGGCGCCGTGCTTTGCCGCCAATCGCACATACAGCTCGTCGTACGGGCCCACTCGTGCATATTGTCCAAACCCAAATTGGCGAGCGAGGAGATCATCGATGGATACTGATCCCAAGTCGGTCAATGCACTGATTAAGAGCCGCATACAAGGGCACTTCGACAGCGAGACTCCCGAAGAGATCGTTCGGCGATCTCAACAGTTAATGCTCTACCCTGAGCACAGCGTGCACGATATTGCACCACCCCCCTCCACAGGACCGGTGTTGATTCACGCTCGCCCTAAGCGCATTCCTTTGAATGCGTACTTGGCATCGGCATTGACCGGTCTCGACAGCGTACAGAAGGCCTTGGTCGTGCATC
>Ga0335070_10005619_pt1 | contig 14750 bp, 9 predicted proteins | sample Lox_Sample_13_FD_206722 | JGI IMG/M metagenome (GOLD analysis project Ga0335070, IMG submission 206722) | Soil microbial communities from Loxahatchee National Wildlife Refuge, Florida, United States - Lox_Sample_1.3 | ecosystem: Environmental > Terrestrial > Soil > Wetlands | place: USA: Florida... | reverse complement strand
GGCGAACCTGGGCGTCAATCCAAGTCTCACGATCTGCGCGCTCACCGAGCGGGCAATGAGTTACATTCCACCCAAGTCCTAGTGGGCGATGTTCTTGCCGAAGTTGAACGCCGGGCCGACCGAGAACCGCACCGTGTAGCGGCCGTCCCTCAGCAAATCGTTAAACAGGTGATCGTAAACCAGATCCGCCTGCGTTCGCAGCCCAAAATGGTGCGTAAAGAGGATGTCGAAGCCGCCACCGAAACCGACGAACCCCACCCAGTCGGACTTAGTCGAAGACGGTACCAATTGCGCCACGATGCCCTTTGCGATGGGATCTGCGGGCTTCGGAGTCGCCACTTCGCGTATCGCCCCGGCATAAACGGGCCGGAGAAACAGAGTGAGTTGAGAGAAGTGGCGATAGGCAAGCTGGGGACCGACGGCGAAGGTTTGCGTCGTGGAATGGGTGGGTACAGCCAGGGTGTACCCAGCAGGGATCAGGCCCGCAGCGGCCATCTTGGCGAGTTGCGCGCCGAGTTGCTGCTGTAAGGAACTTGGCAACAAGGTCGGGGTAATGGACATGTCCCCGGCTGCGTTGGTGTAGTCGAAGCCTAAGGAGTACCAGGTTCTTGGCCTGACCCCGACTTGCATGGCAAAGCCGTTCTCAAAGAGGCTGACATGCGGACTGTTCAGGAAGCCGTACCCTATGAATGCGTCGTAGCGGGTGACAACTTCCTGTTCGGCAAAAACGGGCGAACCTGCAACCAGTATGGTGACAGCGAGCATCGCGAATATCCATCGTTGAGTTGGCATCGATACCTCCCGCCGACAGGCTTTTGGGAAAAGCAGCCTGCAGGGCTTGTGGTCCAGGGTGCTTTGGTTTGTGGACTGAATGTTGGCGGCGTGACAGGAACAAACTCCGACACCGGCGGCGCTCCCTGCCCGCTGCCACACGCCACACCACGAGAGTATTTAGATCGAAAACGCCTGCAGGTATCCTGCCGAATCGAAGCCGCTCAGGAACATGGGATCAAATTGTCTTCTGGGTGAGAAAACGCCAACTGGGCGTGCGTGAAACCGCGCACTTTGAAAGATAATCAGCCCTCTAAGTCTTTATATGACTTGCAACGGCAGCCAGCGCACCTCAGAATTAGAGCAAGAGCGATTTCCCGATGGCGCGCCGGTTTCAGTTACCACGTCCTGCACTGATTGTGCTGGCGATGATCTTCGCCGGGGCCACTCTTCTGTACAACTTTCTATGGTTGGCAGCGGTGCAATGGGGGTTGCCCGCAGTAGAACTCGGCTATGATTCTTCGTACCTGTCAGCCGAACACGCACAGTTTATCAGAGAAGTCTACCTGGACAGTCCGGCCGAGCGGGCTGGACTCCGAACTGATGACCGCATCATCGCTGTCAACGGGCAGCGTTTGGAAAACGCGGGTACCACAGACACGTTATGGCGGCAGGCAAAACCGGGTGACGCCGTTCAGCTAACCGTTCAACGGCCGGGCCGGGCCGCGACCATTGTCCTGACGGGTGTGTTTCGCAAACGGGTTGTGGGAGCGAGCAAGGAGGGCGTAGCGGAATACTTCGCCGGCCAGATCCGCGGGTTATTTCCAGTGCCTTTTGTCCTTGTCGGTTTGGCCGTCCTGATTCTCCGAGTTGACGACCCGCATGCCTGGATCCTGGCACTGATGTTCGCCAGCTTTACTGCTTCGCCGGGCATCGCCAACGATTTCGGAAGCGTGGCACCGGTGTTGAGGCCGTTTGCCAAAGTCTACCAGTCGGTGTTTGTAAGCCTATTGGGACCGCTGTTTTATTGGTTGTTTGCGGTGTTCCCGACGCGGTCAGCTCTCGACCGGCGCGCACCTTGGCTGAAATGGGCCTCGCTTCCGCAAAGTCTTCTTTTTGCCATACCGGGTTTCCCGTCCGGCGGATTGCGCGATCCTGCTCCCATGGGCGAACTGTTGCGGGACACGGCCGCTCAAAGGGTTCCGCTGTACCACGTTTTTGGTTTCATGGCCCTAGGCCTGATTTGCATGGCGCACACCTACTTCCACGCAGCCAATCCGGAGGTGCGGCGGAAGATGCGCGTGATCTTCTGGGGTACGGCGCTCGGCGTGCTGCCGGCCGGGGTCAGAGCTTCGGCGATCGACTTTGTCCACTTTGAATCTCCCTGGTGGCTGGATACCGTTGTCGTCTTGCTCATGTTCCTTTTTCCGCTCTCGTTTGCGTACGCTGTGGTGAAGCACCGGGTACTGGAGATTCCGGTCCTGCTGAAGAGGAGCGCACGCTACCTGCTGGTGCAGCGGGGATTCACGGTTCTGCTGTCGGCTCTGAGTATCGGGTTAACGGTGCTGTTCGCCCTGGCGTTCCCGCGGTACCTGCAAGGTGCAACCAGCACGGACGCGGCTCAGCCCGCCGCCGTCGCTCTGGGAGCGATTTTTGGAACGGGACTGCTGTGGGGAGGATGGCGGGTCCACCAGAAGGTGAGCGGGAAAATCGATCGCGCGTTTTTCCGCAGCGCTTACGATGCGCGCGTGATTCTGGAGGATCTGGCGGAGAAGACGCGCACAGCAACGGACTCGGTGGAGCTTGCGCATCTGCTCGAGGGGCATCTCGCGGAGGCGCTACATCCCAGTTCTCTGGTGGTGTATCTCCGGCGGACCAACGGCGATCTGGCCGCGGCGACCGGCGCCGTGCCGCAGGGGCTGGAGCGCATTTCCGAGAACCTGCCGCTCGTGGCGGAATTGAGGCGACACGCGCGGCCGTGGGATTTCCCGCCCGCGGGCGGGGACGGCGCTTCGGGATGGTCCACGCTGGCGCCACTCCATGCGGAGTGCCTGGTTCCGATTCCGGGACACGGTGGACAGTTGGTGGGCCTGCTGGCTCTGGGGCCGCGGCTTTCCGAGGAACCGTATTCACGTGAGGACAAGCGCCTGCTGGCTTCGGTGGCGAGCCAGGCGGGCACGGCGGTGGACAACATCCGGCTGGCCGAAGAGATTGCGGAACGGATGGAGAGCGAGCGGCGGACGGCGCGCGAAATGGAGATCGCCAAGGAAGTGCAGACGCGGCTGCTGCCGCAGGCTCCGCCGCGCCTTGAGACGCTGGAGTGCGCGGCGCACTGCATTCAGGCGCGGTCGGTGGGCGGGGATTATTACGATTTCCTGGATCTGGGTTCGGGCCGCGCGGGCTTCGCGCTGGCGGACGTATCGGGCAAGGGCGTGCATGCGGCGCTGCTGGTGGCGAATCTGCAAGCGCTGCTCCGCAGCCAGAGTGGAGTGTTTCCCGCCGACCCGGTGCGGATGCTCGAGAACGTGAACCAGATGTTGTGGAAGTCTACGGCGCCCGAACATTACGCCACGCTGTTCTTTGGGATGTACGATGATGCGACGCGCGGGCTCTCGTATGTCAATTGTGGTCACAATCCTCCGGTGTTGCTGCGCGGCGACGGGACGATGGAACGGCTGAAGGCGACGGCGCTGGTGATCGGGATCTTTGAGCGGTGGGAGTGCTCGGTGAGGCAGGTGCAGCTTGGTCCGGGCGATGTGCTGGCTATATTCAGCGATGGCGTGACCGAAGCGATGCGCGGCGAGGAAGAGTTCGGGGAGGAGCGGTTTATTGACGAACTGCGTTTACGCTGGCGGCTGCCGGTGAGTGAGATGGTAGGGGCGATTTTAGGGAGTGTGCAGGAGTTTAGCGAGGGGACGCAGTCGGATGATTTGACGTTGGTGATTGTAAGGGGGTGCGGGGGAGAGTAGGTAGCGGTGGCGGGAGGCAGTGCAAGGTTGCGTTTGTAACCGGGTTTTAGAAAGGATGCGCCAGCGTTTGCCACTAATGCGTCAACCTGCAACTGTCATTGGCCGTCTTTCCCTTGCCGTTGCTCTGGCGAGTGTATTCCCGGCGCTGAGCTCTGATCGGAGCATTCGAGCCGAGGTTCAACACGCGCTCGCCAATCCCTATCGCACAGACGATCCGGAAGTTGCTGCTTATACATTAAAGTTCGACCTTCGACTGACCAGTCGGTCAGCAAAGCTGGTTAGTCTTCCGGGCCCCGAGGCACGTGATGGCGAGACGACTCGGATCGTTGTGATGGGTATGCAATCTAGGCAACCAGATGGGAGGTGGACTTACCTCTTCCAGTCCAGCTGGTACGGCACTAGCACTACTAAGTACGAGTCGTGTACATCGCTTTCGCCCGAAAAGACCGCAGAGATCGAAAATGTGGAGAGTGGGCTTACGCTGATGAAGAAGCAGTTGGCTGGTCTTGGCACTGAACCGAACGTCCGGCTTAACCTCTGGTTCTTCTGTCGGCAGCCGAATGGGAAAGTGCTGACTACATCGGTAACAACAGACGCGTTCGTCCTTCGGCTACCGGCTCAACCCTAGAGTGACAAAACTCGTTGCCAGACTGCGCCGATTGGTGGTGGACTTGCACAGAAATGCCGATTTCCCTGCGGCATTCCAATACGCGCGCCGGGCAGAAACCCGGCGGCAGCCCGGACGGGCTGACCCCACGGATGCGCGCAGATTAGTGGCTTGGCCTCCAATAACGGGAGCGTCATCCGCTCCCTTTGGTCGCGGCTCGGTTAAAAGCCGGCGGAAATCAAATCCGGGACAGCACACTGAACTGGATTTCTGCTGAGCGGATAATCGTGTATTGAGTGTAAGCCAGTCCCCATCTCGCGATGTGTGGTTTCGGTGGTCAGTCGGTTGGCTGTTTGCAGGAGGGGCAGGAATCCTGAAACTCGTCGTAGCTGAGAATCATGGACGATTGTTGTCCAAAAACGTGCATCATCAGTTAGAAGCGGCGGGGAAAATCTTTAGGTTTTTCACTGATAGAGATTCGTGATTCGAGAAGGTGCCCCGCAGGCGGAGTGGAGTGTTTCCCGCCGACCCGGTGCGGATGCTCGAGAACGTGAACCAGATGTTGTGGAAGTCTACGGCGCCCGAACATTACGCCACGCTGTTCTATGGGATGTACGATGATGCGACGCGCGGGCTCTCGTATGTCAATTGTGGTCACAACCCTCCGGTGTTGCTGCGCGGCGACGGGACGGTGGAACGTCTGAAAGCAACGGCGCTGGTGATCGGGATATTCGACCGCTGGGAGTGCTCGGTGAGGCAGGTGCAGCTTGGTCCGGGCGATGTACTGGCTATATTCAGCGATGGCGTGACCGAAGCGATGCGCGGCGAGGAGGAGTTCGGGGAGGCACGGTTTATCGACGAGCTGCGCGCCCGGGCGCGGCTGCCGCTGAGCGAGATGGTGGCGGCGATTTTAGGGAGCGTGCAGGAGTTTAGCGAGGGGACGCAGTCGGATGATTTGACGTTGGTGATTGTAAGGGGGTGCGGGGGAGAGTAGGTAGCGGTGGCGGGATGCGGTGATGAATGGATTGTTGAGAGGATCATAACCATGTTTCTTCGAGGTTGGGTTGGCATCTGCTTTCTGGCGTTTACCCTCCCTACCACCGGGACGCCAGCACTTGGGCAGTCAAAAAGCCGCAGGATCGAAGTCACTGAGGCGAGAGAGCTGATGAAGCAGGCCATCGAGAAGCAGAATCCCGACGCTAATATCCATGTCGTCACGAACCCATATGATCAGCCTCGCTGGAGGGAACCAAACTCGTCGAGGGTCGAAATGGCTTGAGAACCCCAGGGCTAAATACACTTGCAGCCCTTCTGCAACCAGACCTGCTGCACCGGATAGCCATCTATGATCTCAGTTTGGAGATGGCAGAGGTCACCGATCTCCGTTTCACCGCCGTTTGCCGGATCCCAATAGCCCGTCGAGACATCCGGATCCGTCGCTGCTTCGTAGACTTCGTGGGTGATGAGGTTGAGCGTCGTTCTCGTATCGGTGCTGTACTCCACCACGGCATACCAAACGTTCTGTCCGTTGTAAGTGTACGTTTGATGGTGGCCAATAAAACCGTTGGAGGTGTCGTATGCTGATGTTATACCGTCAGGCAACATAACAACGTAAATCGTGCTTTGATCCGGCGTAATATTCGAAACGTTAAACCGGTACGTTAGCGCGTCGCGAATGGCCTGTTCGCTGACGCTCGCCGAGGGCCCACCGAATCGTGTGAGATCGAGTGTCCCAGCAACTGAAACGCCCGTGACGCCGTACTCGCTCAAGCGATTCATCCAGCTCAGAACGTTTATCCAGGTTGCAAACAAGAGAGTTCCAGAACGACTGTGAAGCTCTCTCGCTGACGGGGTCCGCCATCAAAAGTGGAACCCGATGCTCGCCGTAATCGCACGTGGCGTAACATAGTGAGTTCCGCTGAAGGTCGAGAGGAAATTATACAGCGCAACCTTGTTCGTTAGATTCACGACCGCCAGGCGAACACTCCATTTATATTTGTCACTGTGAAAAATGTTGTCGTGTCCTACGGCGAGGTCAAAGAGATTACGCGATGCGACGCGCGGTGGGTTGTGATCGTCGTCTTCGGTGCCAGGCTTCGGTATTTTTACCAGGTTGGAACCGTACTGCGAGGCCGGGCACAGGCCGTCCGGGCTGATGGGAGTAGTCGGAGTCGCATGCACGCTACCGCAAAACAGTCCGGCCTCGAATTGTTGATCCGGCGTCAGGTCCGACACGTCCACCACCGTGTCGGTCCCATTTGCCCCATTCGCGCAATTGCCCCCCGCGCACGGTACGGGCCCGGCCACCAGGCCGCTATCGTAGCGCCAGTTGAAGCTGACCCACGGCCAGTTCTTCTTCGGTTGGTATTGCAGGTGAGCCGTTGAGTTGAAAAGCTCATCGTGGTCGATACGAAACACAGCATCGCTACCGGGGGCAGCGCCAATTCCACTGATCTGCGGTCCGAAGAAACGCGCGGCCACTCCGGAGAAGACTACCAAAGCCGTCAAACCATGGAAGTTCGGAACACTCGCGCGGAAGGCATATCCGGGGATCTTGGAGCTGGCCCACACGATGGGAAACGTGATCGGCGTATTGCCAAGAACACCAAAATCGTAGGCTCCATGCGTGTACTTCCAGAGGTATTCGCCATCCACGACCAGGTATCGTCCGAAGGCCTGCTGGAGACCGACATGGAATTCATTGCGCCACGCAGGACTTATCGGGGATAGGATGCAGGGGTAGCCCTGGACGATCGACATCAGGTTGTTGACCACGGCGTCGTTGCAGCCCAAGCTAGCCAGCACCAGGTTTTCATTGAATGGGGATTCCAAAGTGCGGGCGTAGGAAACCCGCAGCACCGTATTGGTTGGCTTGAGATTGTAAGCGATACCTATGCGAGGCTCCGCCTGACTGGAGGCGGTTATCCCATTGTATTTATCGCCGCGAAGCCCCAGGTTGAAATTCCAGTTCTTCCACGTGATGGAGTCCTGAACGTATAGGGCCAATTCCTTGATATCGGCGTGGCCCCGATAAGTGTAGAGGCCCGGGACGGAAGCCGGCCTGGTTAGATCGTATGGGGCGAGGATCGGCACATATCCGGGATTCGGCTGCAACGAGCCGGTGCAGTTGGCCGGATTGGTCAGAGTCGGATCGGTGTCAGCACTTCCGTCAGCGTTCAAACACACAGCGTTGAACGTGGGATCGACAATCCCAAAATGGTCGTGTTCTGTCAGAAATGTGTGCTCATACGTGATTCCGGCTTTGATGTTGTGGATGCCCTTCACGTATGACAGCACGGCACGCCCGCCGGCATTCGTTAACCTTCTATCCTGATCAACAGTCTGGAGTTGAACACCAGGTGTGAAGTCGGCGAAGGGGTTGCGGCTAGGGTAGTAATTGTACTGATCCTGCCGCACAAAGCCGCCAAACGTAAACACGGTGTTCGCGTTAATCAGCCGGGTCCACGTCGGCGCAATGTTAAATGTTCTAATCTTCGAACGTTGGTCCTCGACGCCGACCGGCAGGCCGTCGGGACCGAGGCCTCCGTTGTCGACCACAAGTCCCGACCACGCTGTAGCATTTTGCGCGTCGTACGAATTCGGAGTCTGAAACCAAGAACGGGTGAGGCCGAAGTTCAGACTGAGAGTATCGGCCTGCGACGGCCGAAAGTCGACGCGATCAAACAGGTTCTCTTCGTTTCCCTTGTCGTGTAGTACCGTGAATTCCGGCGGATCCAGAAACCGGCCACTTCTCAGGCCGTTGGCGGAAATGAAGTTTCCCCACGCTTTGCCACCGTACGAAAGGTTGAATCCTCCGTTTGCCGTGCCAAAGGTCCCGTAGGAAGCCGTCACCTCACCATGAGGCTCAGTTATGCCGAGGCCCGACCTCGTGGTGGCAATTATCACCACACTGGTTTTACCGCCGTACTCGGCCGGGGGAGCGCCCTGTATTACCTCCAAGGACTGTACGGAATCGAGCGGGATCTGATTGGAAAAGACTTTGCTTTGCTGATCGGTAATCGGCTGGCCGTCAACGGAAAATGAGTTTTGCGCATGATCGCCAAATCCGTGAAACAGACCGTTTGAATCGGCGGAGATACCCGGCGAGGCGAGCGTGACGAGGGAACTGAGAGAAGACGATTGACTTTCGAGAGGGAGTTTATCGAAGAGTCCTCGATCCACATCTGTGTGGGAAGTAGGATCGTTTTCGATCAGATCCGCGGCCCCTTCCACGGTCACCGTGGTCGTCGAGGTGCCGACTTGCAAGCTGATTTTCAACGCAATTGGTATCGCCGACCGTACGTCCACGTCCTGCGCGCCAGTCTGAAAATTAGATGCCGTCACGGTCAAGTGATAGGGATTATAGGGAAGGTTGTCGAACTCAAATTTTCCTTGAGCGTCGGTCTGGGTGCTCCGGTCGTAGTGGGATACAGGGTTTTGAATTTCGACGATGGCTCCAACGATGGCGGCCCCTGATTGGTCCAGTACCGAACCGCGAATTGTTCCGGACGATGATTGAGCATAGCTCAATAGGCCGCAACTGAAGGATAGGGAAAGGCACACAACGACGGTAGAAGCGAGCTTGATCATTCCCCGATTGTCCGGAGGCCATCGGCAAACACCTAGATAAATCTGACCTGTGGATGGAAGTCTGCGGTGAGCGGGCTCATTTGCGCCATGAACGGGCGGCCGGTAGATCGCGCTACTTCCTTGAGGTCCATTTCCACTGATTGAACCCACTGGATCGCTCATGCCTGACATCAGGCCGCTGGTCGGAAATTCTTTGGCCGGAATTGTTTCCGCCCTTAAGTTTACTGCGTGGGCAAGCGAGCGAGTGGGAAGAAGCTAACTCTCTCCCGATGGGACAGCATTCGCACGTTGGTCCTGGTCGCTGTACTTGCTGGCGTGCCAATCCTTGGGACCATCTACGTTACCGCCTCGACAAGTGAGCCGGACCTCTCGGATCTCACTCCGATCAGCCAGCGCGCCGGCAACTACCTCGTCCTTAACTGGTCGGCGCTGCTGCAGGATCAGGCGCATGGCTTAAACACGGGAACGGTGATTCCCAGCGGTGCAGAGGTGCAAGCTCTGGGATACATGATGAAGAGTGATCGATCCGCCGGTAATGATCGGTGGGTCCAGGATTTCGTATTGCTACCCGAGGCGGGAAACCTCTTGCACCCCGCGCATCGCATTCGGGATCAAATGATCGCAGTTCATCTTGAAGACGGCAAGCGAATTCAGTTCGCAGCCCGAGCACTGGTGTGGGTGTGGGGAAATTTTGGCGTCTCAGCAGGGCTTGGGCCCCGATCCGAAGCTCTTTACATGATCGAAAGGGCGCGCGCCAAGGCCGCCGACACGGCCGACATTCAGAGGTATTTCAGGTAGGCATCGGAGCCGCCACCCCGGCATCACCAGTTCAGAAGTTGACGAACACTTCGCGCCTGGCGCTTGCTGGCAATGAACTCCTGCTCATTGCTCAGCGTGATCAGCCATCTTTGGCTGCTGAGAGCACTCATCTTCCGCACGTGATCGACGTTCACCAATGCGTTTCTGTGGATGCGTCGAAAGCTGCTATTTGCCAAGCGCTGCTCCAGTACCTTCAGCGTCTGAGTTGCGAGATATTTTCGCTTTACTGTGAAGATCCAGACCAAGTCGCCATCCGCCTGGAAGGCGTAAATCTCGTCCGCGCTCAGCAGGAAGTATTCCTCGCCGACCTTTCCCACAATTCTTCTTGGACCCTGTCCTGCGTGTGGATCGGCTATTTCTTGAAGCTGCGCTACACGCTCAATGGCCTCTCTGCCCGTGACACGCCTCGCCCGCTCGACGGCTTCGGACAGACGTTCTTGGCTGACGGGCTTGAGCAGGTAGTCAATCGCGCCGGCCTCAAACGCCTCCAACGCGTACTTGTCGTAGGCAGTCACGATGATGATCACCGGCATGCGTGCCCCATGCTTGAGGCAGCGCACCACATCCAACCCACCCATTGCGGGCATCTGGAGATCCAGAAGCACAAGATCCGGTTGGTGCGCCACGATTTTCTGTAGCGCCGTAGCGCCGTCATCGGCCTCTCCGATGATCTCGATGTCCGTAATGGATTCCAATTCTTCGCGCAGGACTTTTCGTGCTATCGGCTCATCGTCCACGATCAGGGTTTTCAAGGGCATGCTTGGCCGCGGCGCTCAGATCCTTGTAGCACATGGTCATCGACTGTCCGCACGAATTTCACATCGGCGGGCGATGAGGACGGGTGAGCGGACTGCAACAGCAGATGGGCGGACATGGCTATGGTTACATCACGGCTGTCAGTTTAAACGGTAGAAGGAAACCAACGTTAGTGATGCCGTTCCCTGCCTGTGCCTGGAAGCGCGATTCTTCGCCATAGCACAATTCCAGGCGCCGGCGTACATTGGCCAGGCCGATACCCCCGTTGCCGCGCGTATACGTGAGAGCTCTGGTGTCGAATTCTCCGGAGTTTGAAACCGTTACTGAGATCACGTCAGCATCTGCTGTGACGCTGAGACGAACAAAGCCCGTTCCCGTCCGCGGTGCGACGCCATGCTTAACGGCATTCTCCACCAGCGGTTGAATCGAAAGCATGGGAATAGTGGCATGCAGGGCGGCATCGTCGATGTGGATTTCAGTCCGCAGTTTCGGACCGAGCCGGAGTTTCTCGATCTCAAGGTAGGCCCGGACAATTTTCAATTCCTCCTCGATCTCGATAATTGTGCGATCCGTGCGCAGAAGGTAACGAAACACCTCAGACAGACTTAAGACTAAGTGGCGGGCCTCGGCGTTGCCTCGGTCTATAGTTCCGTAAAGTGTGTTTAGTGAATTGAAGAGAAAGTGGGGATTGATTTGGGCTTGCAGCGCTCTCAGTTCCGCCTGTGACACGAGATCTTGCATCTGTATGCCACGGAGTTGCTCTACCTGCTCGACGACGCCCGCTCCCAGCCGGGTCAGAACGGCAAGATCCTCGCTCAAGTAACGCCTGCCGCCGTCGCGCGGCCCAAGGAGCAGGTATCTCGTGTCACCCTTTGAAAAGCGCAACGGCACTACTGCGTGGACCCATGAAGGGAGCCTCCACTTGCCCGCCTCCATCACGGTTGCTGGAGTTGCCAGGACACCATTTTCTACAGCGACTTCTTCGGTCAGATCAAAGCGTTTCGCCCGCACGAAGCTGGCGATTAACTCTGCGGCATGTCGAAGGTATTCGGCTTCGGCATCGGTCGCACGGGCCAATTGCCGCAGCTCTTGTAAGGCGTCCTCAACGCTGGATCGCAAGAAGATCACTCGGGTCAGCCAGCCTTGGATATGGTTTCGAATGTAAACAAATAATGTGAGCAGGAGACACGCCGAGACAAAAAGCAGTCCCGCATCGAAAGGATGTTGGAGGTGTCTGTCGAAGTCAGGGGACTGGACAATGCGAATGGAGATCAGCAGCGCCGCCGCTGCCAGTGAGGCATTCACCACGAATCGTAAGAATGCATCCAGCAGGAGGAAACGATAGTCTTGTAGAAGAACAAATAGCGCGAGCGGTATGCCCGCATGATGGAGGGCAATCTCTTTCGACCAGGCTTGCTGTGCGTGATCGGAGCTGAAGTGGACGAACGAAATTGCGAATAAGAAAAGCACCATCGCTCCGGCCAATCGGGAAATAGCCGCGCGATTTCGCTGCCGCATTTCCAAGATGACAAAGATTGCGGTGAGCCACGCGAAGCCCAACGTTACTAACAAGAGTGCTGCGTAGTGGAAGCGCGGAGCCCCCGTAATCAGGTCAACGACGTGGAGCGCAACAGCGGTGAGACTTAGGACGTACCCGCTCATCCATAATGTGCTATGGTGTGGCTCCAGCGAGATGTGGAGCAGGACAGCCGGCAACAGGCTCAATACCGAAAAACTAGCGGCAACGATAATGTCGGCGGCCATTCCGCCGGTCGGCCGAGTCGCCAGTGCAACGAGGGAGCCGATATTCCACACGAGCGCCAGCGCCGCGGCAATTGCCGGAAGCCTGCTGCGCTCTTCCCGTGCGCGCCGCCAGTTTACCGAGAAGAGGTACAGCAGCATCCCAAAAATGACGGACCCGGCAAAGTGTCCGATAGTGTTGACCAGGACAGGTTCGTGGATGCTCAGCCAATCTGGCATTCTGGTTTTTACAATACCTGATTTCAGACGAAGGGGCTACGTGAAGGTTCAGGTCCAGGTTTCGCCAAGCACCGTCGCGAAATACCTGAACAGGTAGGTCCGCGCTTCCGACGGCGCGCTCGCTCTTCACCCTTCGCGCCAGTGGCCACCGTCCTGGGCGATGGTGCTGGCGCTTGTGTGCGTCGGTCTGCTGCTCTTTTTCATTCACCACATCTCGCAGGCTATCAGTCTCAATCACATCGTCGACCGAATCGCAGAAGAAAAGGAAGGGGGATCGTGCTGGTATCGACGACGCTCATCACCCACTTTGATCTGTTCGGGCGGCGAGAGGCTCGGGCGCCATTCCCAGCCCGTAATTCAGCCGTTTGGCGGGGCTAATGATGGTGGTTCAATCTGCGGAAGCTGCGCATGAGGGCTAGTAAGCCTGTGGCGGCCCACAATTCGGATAGCCGCCCTTTATCGTGCTTTTGCTGCCGGAACCCACAGATGCGCTGCAATCTCTTTTCGAAGAAAACGTGTCTGTCCCTTTCCGGGTACTGAGATTGAAAGCATCGGTGTACCAGACTTCTTGAGGTAGTAGACAGCCGACCTATGATCGAGATGGAGGCGTTTAGCGAGGACCGTAGCCGTTATATACTGCTCCCCGAAACGTTGGAGATCTCCGGCGGGCACAAGCTTCGACAATCCGGGCCGATACTCAGTGGGACTAGTTAGAACTCCCTGGGCTACAAGGGCGCGAATGACCTCCGTCCTCGTTCCAAGCATGGACGCGGCTTCCCGGTAGTTGAGGAAGCCTTCAGGCGGAACCTTGGCGTCCGACACTGGGCGATACTTCCGTAGATGTTCAGACAGGAATAAGTAGCCAGTGATCCCAGAGAAGTTTTTGGTGCACCCAATCGGAACGAGAGCGCCCTCTATGACAGCTTGGATGACTGCGGGAAGCCCAGAGTCGCGACCAAGGTAATTCTTGAGGGCATGACGCAGCGCTATGAGCTCACCCGGCTTCGAATATTCCCCCGCCGGTTCCACGTATTTCTCGAACGTGTGTTTGATTCTCATTACGTCTTCCCGAAGGAAGAAGAAACAGCCCATCGGAAAGTTCTGCCCAGGACCTTCTATGTAACGGATGAGCCCCGCTTTTGCGACTTTGACGATGGTGCAATTGGTCAAGCCAAGTGCGCGCTTCGCCTCGGGTCGCGCCATGTAGCGAACGAATTCCACGTCGCGTGAAGCAATCCATCGATTCAGCGACTCCCTCTTAATCCAGCATTCGCAGCGTGCCCGGCCACGTGGCACTTTTGAGAACAGGCCTTCTATTTGTCCCTGGCGAACCAAGGCCACTATCCGCTTAGAATGGACACGCGCTGCCCTCTCGGCCTCTTCGGCGGGCATCCATTGCGAGTTCCGGCGTGTCGCAGCCGACAAGAAACGATGCTGGCCACGGACCAGGCCCCTCCAATCCTCGACTACAAAGCTCTCAAAGACCTCGTGAAGGAATCCAAACTCGCTACGGGGAAGAACACGAAACAAGTGGCGATAAAAGTTGCCGAAAATGTCGTGGAATCTGAGCTCTGCCGGATTATTGGCATCTTCCGGGAGCGTGCCCTTTAGCATTTCGCGAAGTGGCTGAGGCCAGTCTCTGAGGACTGCGACGCTAGCCTGACCAGCATGGATTGCGGCGACGGGATCGGTTCTGTGGAATGTCCGTTGTTTCCTGCGTAGCCTATTCTCTTCGCCGATGAGCCCTAGGAAACGGATCAGACGCAAGAGGGAGCCCAAAGCTAATCGCGCCAGCTCAGGCGGGAAGTGATAATTGTTCAATTCGAGTTCAGCCGCAGGGCCGGATGGGAACCCCGCCGCTCTGTGAATAACAGTGTTTATCGCCACCAAATCGGTATTCGCGACTTCTGTTGTCAGCGCGCGCAAATCGGTTCGGCAGCGGCATCGATCGACCGCTGGACGATGCCAGGCAAAATTCCTGCCGCAGGTTGGGCACTGATTGATGAGAAGGCAACGATGCCTGGGGCAGACTGCGACGAATGCAAGATCCCAGATTGCCCACCAGACCGACTGCTCATGAAGACAATGAGGGCATATTCGAGGACGGCGATAATTGAATTGGTCGGCGCGCACGATGTGGCCATGGAATGAGCGCTGCGCGAAGCGTTCGGGTCCTTTGACATGACGGTAGGATATGGCCAGCCATTCCTCGGGTTCGAGTCGGAGTATGTGGCCGATGCACGGGGCATATTGTTCCT
>Ga0335070_10005618_pt1 | contig 14750 bp, 14 predicted proteins | sample Lox_Sample_13_FD_206722 | JGI IMG/M metagenome (GOLD analysis project Ga0335070, IMG submission 206722) | Soil microbial communities from Loxahatchee National Wildlife Refuge, Florida, United States - Lox_Sample_1.3 | ecosystem: Environmental > Terrestrial > Soil > Wetlands | place: USA... | reverse complement strand
TGCCATTGCGCGGAATGAGATTGGCCGGTGTGGTAAAGGTCCGCGCGAGAGTGCCGTCGCGATTGAACTCATAGAGTGATGGGCCGTACTCGTCCGATACGAGAAAGCGACCCGTCTTGGGGTTGACCACGAAGCCCTCGGGGTCCAGGGCCTTCCCCAGCACATTCGTCGGCGACGGCGCGAGACCGTTGAAGTTCCCCAGCGGGCCCGTGAACTCGACGGTCTGGACGACCTGGAAGTTTGAGATCGCGCCCGTCGTCGGGTTGACGTCGAGGGTGAAGCGCTGCACGCGGGTGTCGTACGGCAGCGTCCCCCCGCCCGCGCCCCGATCGCTGAGCCCCCACCACTCGTTGCGGTTCGGATCGTAGTAGATGTCGGAGAACATTCCCAGGCGCTGGTTGAGCGCGATGGGGTCTCCCGAGAAATCCGTGGTGCTGGCCGGGACGGTGATGCCGTTCACGAACGCCGGCGTCGCCATCGCGGGAGCGGCGTAGCTGAGCGCAAGGGCAACAGCGGCGGCAAGGGATCGAGCTTTCACGGACGCCTCCTCTGAAGGGCTCGTTGTGAAGAAACAACGTGGATCGAGCCCTCTTGTATCAGCCGCATATTGCAGCGTCGTGAAGCGCAGATTGCGCTCCCGCTAAGGTCTACCTTGGACCATTCTCGAAACGAGTGCCGCACCCGCCGGCCGCCTGCCTCGCACGCCTCCGGCGACTGAGGCGCCCGCCCTCAGGCTCTGGATGCGAAGGCGGCGGGCTCCGGGATATCGAGGGTGGTGACACGACGGAGCTCGCGGCGGTACTTGGTGTCGTCGAATGGCCGGGCGCGGTGCATGGTGGCGCGATTGTCCCAGATCACCAGGTCGCCGACCCGCCACTCGTGACGGTAGACGAATTGCGGCTGCGTCGCGTGCTCGATGAGGTCGCGCAGGAAGAGGCGCCCCTCGGGCACGGGCCAGTCGATGATCCGCGAGGCGTGCGAGGCGACGTAGAGCGAGCGCCGGTGCGAGCGGGGGATGGTGCGGATGAGCGGATGGATCGCCCCCTTCAGCGCCTCCTGCTCTTTCTCGGAGAACTCGAAGCCGAGCGTCTGGCGCGAATGGGCGATCGAGTGGTGGACTCGCAGACCTTCGCACCGTGCCTTGATCTCCGCGGGCAGCGCGTCGTAGGCGGCGCGCATGTCGGCATATTCCGTGTCCGCCGCGACGGGGGGGACGATCTTGGCCGACAGCATCGAGTAGCGTCCCGCCGGATCCTGGAACGACGCGTCGGTGTGCCAGAGGCGGTTGCCCAGGGAGTACATGCGGCGGCGATTGTCGGAGCTGATGATCTCGCCGTTCTCGTCGAGGTTCGAGATGTCGCCCAGCGCTTCGTTCCCGAAGCGGTTCTTCTGGAGCGCGCTGATCCCCAGCTTCGTGTGCAGCTCCCCGTCGAGCCGCTGGGCGAAGTCGAGCTGCTCGTTGTCCGCGAACGGCTGGTCGCGGAAGACGAGGACGGCGTGCTCGTCCATGCCGGCCCGGATCCGGGCGAGCGTCTCGGCATCGTGCACCCGTCGCAGATCGACGGGGCTCACCTCGGCGACGAATAGCGGATGAAGCTTGCGAAATGTCAGTTCCATGGCGTCCCTCCCGGGTCAGATCTGCGTGGCCGGCGGCTATACGTTCATGAGCCTAGGGCGACCGTGGGTGGAGAGTCAAGCAGCCCGTCTATCCGCGAAAGTGACGGCGATCCCCGGCGCGGAGCCAGAGCCGCACGAGATGTCTCCGGCGCTCGGGCTCCTCGTGGTCCTGATACGGAGTCCGGCCATGGACGATGACGCGATTGTTCAGGATCTGGATCTGTCCCACGACGCCCGGCCCGCAACACCACGTTGCCGAATGCGGTGGCATCGCGTAATGTCGAGCTCCGATGCCCACCCTCCTCATGCTGCCGCCGCAGACGTCGACGACGCGGCTGTGGGCCAAGCGGTTGGCCACTGCCGTGCCGGAGCTGTCGGTGGTTGTCGCCGAGGACGCGGCCGAGTCCGCGCGGATGATCGGCGAAGCCGAGGCCGCGTACGGGACCCTCCCGCGCGCGCTCCTCGCGTCTGCCGCTCGGCTTCGATGGCTCCAGGCTCCCCAGGCTGCGCCGCCCGCCGGCTGGTACTATCCCGAGCTCATCGCTCATCCGGCGATCGTGACCAACTTCCGCGAGATCTACAACGACCACATAGGCGCGCATATCATGGCCTTCGTTCTGGCGTTCGCGCGCGGGCTGCACCATTACCTGCCGCGGCAGCTCGGGCGCGAGTGGCGTCCCGAGCCGCACGATACGGGCGTGGTTCACCTGCCCGAGGCGACGGCGCTCATCGTGGGACTAGGCGGGATCGGCGCCGAGGCGGCCCGGCTCGCCGCGGCCTTCGGCATGCGCGTGATCGGCGTCGACGCCCGCCGGCGTGAGGCGCCGCCCGGAGTTGCTGAGCTCCACGGGCAGGAGGCGCTCGACGCATTGCTGCCGCGCGCCGACTTCGTCATCCTCACCGTGCCCCACACGCCGGAGACCGAGGGGTTCATGCACCGGGCCCGCTTCCAGCGGATGAAGCGCGGCGCCTTCTTCATCAATATCGGGCGCGGCATGACCACGCGGCTCGACGACCTCTCCGCCGCGATTCAGGCCGGCGAGATAGCCGGCGCCGGGCTCGACGTCTTCGAGCAGGAGCCGCTGCCCGCCGGCCATCCCCTCTGGACCATGCCCGGCGTGCTCATCACGCCGCATACCGCCGGCTTCGGTCCCTATCTCGACGATCGCCGCTACGAGATCTTGCTCGACAACAGCCGGCGCTTTCTCGCGGGCCAGCCGCTCAGAAACGTGGTCGACAAGTCCCGCTGGTTCTGAGGAGCCGCCGATGCCCGTCCCCGTAGGTCTCAATGTCTGGTCCCGGCTCGTGGAGGAGCTCTTCCCCTACCTGGATCAGACAGTCGCGCCCTTCGAGTCGCTCTGGTTTCCCGACCACGTGCAGTACGGCGCGAACAAGGTCGCGGAAGGCTGGACGCTCCTCGCCTTCGCCCTTGCGCGCTATCCCGACAAGCTCTGCACCCATGAAGTGCTCTGCAACAGCTTCCGCAATCCCGCGCATCTGGCCAAGATGGTGTCCACGGCGCAGGCGCTCTCCGGCGGGCGGGTCATCCTCGGCATCGGCGCGGGCTGGAACGAAGAAGAGTATCGCGCCTACGGCTGGCCCTTCCCGCCCACGCCCGTCCGCATCGCACAGATGAGCGAGGCGATCGAGTTGATCCGACTCATGTGGACGACGTCTCCGGCGACGTACAAGGGCGAGCACTATCAGATCACCGGCGCCTATTGCGAGCCCAGGCCCAATCCCATTCCACCCGTGGTCGTAGGCGGCCACGGCGAGAAGTACCTCCTGCGCGCCGTGGCCAAGCACGCGGACTGGTGGAACTACAGCTTCCGCGACGACGCCACCTATGCCCACAAGCAGGAAGTGCTCAGGGGTCACTGCCGCGATGTCGGCCGCGACTACGACAGCATCGAGCAGGTGATCCGCGTCGGCATCCTGATCGCGGAAACCGAGGCCGAGGTGGAGCGGCTCAAGGGTCAGCCGCACATTCGGCCCATGCGAGACATTCGCCTGGCCGGCACGCCAGCCCAGGTGACCGACGCACTCCGCGCCATCATCAAGCGCGGCGCCCGCCGTCTCACAGTCAATTTCGCCGACGCACCCCTGCCGCACGGCACGCAGCTCTTCGCCCAAAAGGTCCTGCCCCACCTTTAAATAAGGCTGCTTGGACGATTCAGAGCGACACTCGTGCGACCGGGCGGGTGGTGCCAGCGGCGCGGGTGCGCTCCCCAGGACCGTATCTTCTGGGGAGCTTCTTCGAAGCGTCAAACCAAAATTTCGTGGCGGGCCAGAATGGTGGTGCGGAATGCGACTCAGCGTGGTCTGGGGAGCGCACCCCCGCCGCTGGCACCACCCGCCCGCCTCGCGCTCTTGGGTAGGTAACTCAGCTACCGCCGAAGCCGCCGATGGTCAACCATGAGGCAGCGATCCTGCACGACCTTGATGCCCGCCCTGGCAAGCGCCTCGGCCACCTCGTCATGGCTGATGCCGAGCTGCATCCAGACCACGCGCGGCTTGGCCGCGAGGATATCGGGCAGATGCGGCGGGACGTCGTGCGGACGGCGGAAGACATTGACCATGTCCACGGGCTCCGGGATATCCGCGACCTTTCGATACACCGGCTCGCCGAGGATCTCGAAGACGTCGGGGTAGTAGACGGGGACCGGCACGATCTCGTAGCCGGCCTCGGCCATGTACCTGGCGACATAGAAGGCCGGTTGTCCTTCCTGCGCCTCGGTCTTCATGCCGAGCACGGCGATGCGCTTCGTCTCCACGAGAATGGAGGCCAGCTCCGCATCCGAATCGATCAGGTTGTCCCGCCAGTCGCTCATGCCCCGAGTGTACCAATGTGCTAGCCTCACCGCAGGAGGGCCTCCACATGGCGATTCGTCTCACTCGCATCTACACCCGCACCGGGGACAAGGGCGACACTGCGCTCGTCGGCGGCGCCCGCGTTCCGAAGGACTCGCCGCGCATCGAGGCCTACGGCACCATCGACGAGCTCAACTCGATCGTCGGCCTCGCGCGCGTCTTCAATGCCGAGCGCCTCAGCAAGGGCAAGGCGCCGCGCTGGCTCGATGGTGTCCTCCGCCAAATCCAGAACGAGCTGTTCGACCTGGGATCCGAGCTGGCCACTCCCGACGACGCGGCCTACGAGGGCATGCACCGCGTCGGCGAGACGGAGGTCAAGGCGCTCGAAGCCCTCATGGACCAGTGCCAGAAGGACCTGGCGCCCCTCAAGTCCTTCGTGCTCCCCGGCGGCGGCCGCGTCGGCGGCTTTCTCCATCAGGCCCGCACCGTCTGCCGCCGCGCGGAGCGCCGCATCCTGGCGCTCTCCCGCATCGAGACGCTGAGCCCGTGGCCGCTGACCTATGTCAACCGGCTGAGCGACCTGCTCTTCGTGCTCTCGCGCTGGGTCGGCAAGAAGGGCGGCGAGACGGAATACCTCTGGGAGCGAGGGCTCGCCTCCCACACGCGCAAGAGGGCATGACGGCCGACTTCACCATCCGCCGCGCGCGGCCGGACGACCATCCGGCCGTCGCGCGAGAGCTTGCTGAGTACCTGGGCTTCATCGGCGATACGCTCGACGCCCATGGACTCGACCACGACATCGTCCACTGGCAGCAGGAGTACGACGGCACGTCGGGCGTGCTGCTGCTCGTCGTGGACCCCGCGGGCGAGGTGGTCGGCACCGCGGCCGTGCGCGTGCTCGAGCCCGGAGTGGGCGAGCTCAAGCGCATGTGGCTCCGTCCGGCCCTCCAGGGCAGGGGACTTGGGCGCAACCTGATGGACGCGTGCCTCGACGAAGCGCGGCGGCTCGGCTGCCGCGCGCTGCGCCTCGACACGCAGGCCAAGCTCGCCTCCGCGGTGCGTCTCTACCGTGCTTACGGGTTCAGCGACATCCCGCCCTACAACGACAACCGCCGCGCCGACATCTGGATGGAGCGCCCACTCTGAAGATGCTGGTGTCGCCGGTTCAATCTCGCCCCCGCGCTCTCCACGGTCTCCCCGCGAACGTCGACCCTTTACCTCGTACTCGACCCTAGAGCTTGCCTCGCGTCACCGCCGCTCGCGCCGACGGCGTCACTCGATTCTACAGATGGGTCTGCACGTGCGGGCCCCCAGTCATGATTGCGACATGCTCCGCGAGCATGATGACCATGATGGAAGAGATATCCATCGCTCGCATGCTCAGTGGTCGCTTCGAAGCCGATCAAGCGCCGAAGATCACGCGCGTGCCCGTCGAGGGCATCACGAGCTTCGCCGGCATGGCCTGGTGCACGGCGATGATGGTGTTGAGGCCGGTGCAGTGCATGGGAATGATGTAGTCGGGGTTGATCATCTTGAACTCAGCCACCGTCTTGGCGACGACCTCGTCGGGCGCCGGAGCCAAATGATAGCCGCCCACGATGGCGTGGACCTTCTGGATGCCGGTGACCTTCTGTGCCTGCCGCACCGAGTTGATGACGCCGGCGTGGCCACAAGAGGTGATGACCACGAGGCCCCGGTCCTTCACGAGGTAGGCGGTGGCATGCTCACCCTGGAAGCTGTCGTACGCCAGCTCACCCGGCTTGACCGCCACCTGCGTAGCTCCGAAGTGGCTGGACGAGCATGCCGAGTGCATGGGGCCAGCGAGCAACCGGCCGGCCGCCGGCGGCTTCTCGAAGTCGGTGAGCCGATCGATCTGGCCGGTAGTCATGGCGTGACCGGCCACCACCGCGGGCTGCTTGGCGAGCACGACCTTGAGGCCACGTGATTCGAGGCCCGGGCGGTCAAGCTGCCCCATGTCGACCGGTCCAGTGGGCAGGGCGACCACGCGCTGGCAGAAGGTATCTTCGCCGCCCGCATAGAGCGTCAACCCCGGCTTGATCACGGCCTGCTCGACCAGCGGTGCCAGGGCCCCATAGTGATCGACATGGCCGTGGCTCAGGATGAGGGCGTCGGCGCGGCCCGGATCGACCTTCAGCCCGCGGTAGTTATGGCTGAGATTCTTCTCGGTCAGGGCGAAGTCGAGCAGGATCTCCCGCCGCTCCGATCCGCGCATGGACTCGAGGTGATACGCGAGACCGTGCTCGGAAAGAAGGGTATCGCCCGCTCTGACGAACGGCGCCCGCTGCACCGTGATGGTGTCGAGCTTGCCGCCCTTGGCGAAGATGTCGTAGACATTGTCCACCACGACGGTCATGACGAGACGATCCACGGTGGGAATGGCTGCCGGCTGCGCGGTGGCCGTGCTCCACCAGCCCCGCGCAGGGCTTCCGACAGCAATGGCTCCGCCGGCCACAGCACCAAGCTTGAGGAACTGGCGTCGGTTCATGGACCCCTCCTTGTGTGGTGGAACGCGTCCACTGGTAGCGCAGCCTCTCTCGCGAGTCAAGGCTTCGGTCTGAGCCCATGCTCGGGGTCGATCATTCGATGACCTGATCGGCCCGAATCAGCAGCGACGTCGGGACCGTGAGGCCCAGGGTCTTGGCCGTCTTCATATTGACGACCAGCTCAAACTTGGTGGGCTGCTCGACCGGGAGGTCACCGGCTCTGGCGCCTTTGAGGATCCTATCCACGTAGATGGCGGCGCGGCGGAACTGTTCAGGCAGGTTCGGCCCGTAGCTCAAGAATCCCCCGGCCTCCGAGAATTCTCTGTACTGCGAGGCCGCGGGCAACCGGTGCGCTGCCGCCAGATCCAGGATACGGGTGCGGTGCGGAAGAAGCAGGGCATCTTCCCACACGAACACCGCGCCGGCACGCTTCTCGATGGCGAGCTTGAACGCGTTCGACAACTCGTCAAGGCCTTTCACTCCCAGAGGGTGGAGCTGGATGCCGACCCGTGGGCTTGCGCGCTCCGTCTCCTTGAAAAAGTGTGTGGCGGTTGGATTGGCGGAATTCCACAGGTAGGCTACCCGAGAGAGGCCGGGAAGAGCCTCCTTGAGCAACTCCAACCGTTTGATACTCAGCTCCGCGGCAAGAGTGGTCAGCCCCGTAATGTTCGCGCCCGGCCGCGCGAGGCTCGCCACAAGCGGAGCAGGATCGGCAACGTAGGTGAAGACAATGGGGATGGTCTTGGTCGCGTTCTTCGCGGCCTGTGACGCCGCCGTATTGACCGTCAGAATAACGTTCACCTTGAGACGGACCAGCTCCGCGGCGAGGTCGGCAAGCCGTTCCGGCTTCTCCTCATCGAATCGGTACTCGATGGCAATGTTCTGTCCTTCAACGTAGCCGAGTTCGCGGAGCCCTCGTCGAAATGCGTCCAGTATCCGTGACGGCCCAGGGAAGCCAGGGGAGAGAACGCCTATGCGGGGAGCCGGTGCAGGCTGCGCCTCGATGGCGTGCGGCACGGCGAGGAGAGCAAGAGCAAGGCAGAGGGCGGCGAGATGCGGGATCCACCTCCCATTCAGAACGACTCTCATGCTCGGCCAGCGGCCGGCTTCTCAGCCCTCCACGTGCCCCAGCGGCCGCTCTCGACTCCCGCGAGGAACTCGGCGACGTGGAGATTGAAGAGCGCGGGCTCCTCGATGTTCGCGGTGTGTCCGGTCATCGGCAGGACCACGAGCCCGGCGTGCGGGATATGACGCTTCATGAAGAGGCTGGGCTCGAGGCAAGGCTCATCCTGGTCGCCTACGAGTACAAGGGAGGGCACCTCGAGCCGCTTGAGCTCCGGCTCTAGCTCGAAGATGGTCTTCCGCTTCATCTGCACGCCCCGCAGCATGTGCGCTGAGCCCACCGGCGAGTGATCGCGCACCTGCTGGAGGAACTCCGCCCAGCCGCGCGGATCCTTCTCGGCGAAGCCGCGGCGCGAGGCGAGCCCGGCGAAGTTCCGCACCTTGGCCTCGATGCCCTCCGCGAGAAAGCACTGCGCGTTCTGCTCGCCCTGAGCGAGGAAGGCCTCGCGCTCCACCGTGCCGCTGCCACAGCCGCAGATGATGAGGCTCTCCGACATGTCGGGGTGCGCGATGCCGAAATTGAGGGCCACGTTACCGCCCATGGAGAGGCCGCCCACATGGGCGCGCTCGATGCCGAGGTGGCGCATGAGGGCGGCCAAGTCTTCGATGAGGATCTCGTTGCGGTACGCCGCGGCATCTTGAGAAACCTCGGAGGGCGGATAGCCACGGTAGTTCCAGGTGACGACGCGGTACCGCCGCGAGAAGTAGCGCACCTGCGGCTCCCACGAGCGATAGTCGCCACCAAACTCGTGGCACCAGATGAGCGGGAAGCCGCTGCCGGTCTCTTCGTAGTAGAGCGTGACGCCGTTGACACGTGCGGTGGGCATGCCGTGGTCTCCTCGCGAGAAGTGGGCCGTGCTAGACTTGCCCGGCTTCTAACACGCGCGGGGCGTCTCGCGCAAGGAGGCGGACCTGGAGATCGGCCGGCCGGTGACAATGTCGTTCAACGGCATGGTCTCCTCCCCGCACACGCTGGCCTCCGAGGCCGGCGTCGAGATCCTGAAGGCCGGCGGGTCCGCCGTGGACGCCGCCGTCGCCGCGAGCGCCGCGCTCGCCGTCATCTACCCCCACATGACCAGCGCGGGGGGCGATCAATTCTGGCTCATCTACGATGCCACGCGCCGCGCCGTGCGCTTCCTGAACGCGGGCGGCCGCGCCGCCGCCTCGGCGAGGCTGGACTGGTTCCACCGGCGCGGCCTCGACGAGATTCCGCTCCGCGGCATCATACCGGCGACGCTGACCACGCCGGGTGCCGTGGACGGCTGGTGCGAAGCGCACGCCGCGCTCGGCCGGCTGCCACTCGCGCGTGACCTCGCGCCCGCCATCGCCTTCGCGCGTGACGGCTTCCCGGTGACGAGTCGCCTCGCCGCGTGGACCGGGGCTAGGGCTTCGCTGCTCGCCGAGAGTGCCGAGACCGCCGCCATCTTTCTCCCCGCCGGTCGGCCCCCGGTGGCGGGTCAGCGCGTTCGCAACCCAGATCTGGCGGCGACACTAGAGACGATCGGATCACTCGGCCGCGCGGGCTTTTACGAGGGAGAGACTGCGCGCGAGCTCGCGCGCTTCTCCCGGGCCAACGGCGGCTTCTTCACCGAGGCGGATCTCGCCGAGCAGCGCTCCCGGTGGGCCGAACCGCTGTCCACGAGCTACCGCGGCGTGACGATATACGAGACGCCGCCGCCGACGCAGGGGCTCTCGGTGCTGCAGATGCTCAACCTCATCGAGCCCTATGATCTGGGCAAGCTCGACTATCTTGGCGCCGACCACGTCCACCTGCTCGTGCAGGCCAAGCAGATCGCCTTCCACGATCGTGATCGCTTCGTCGCAGACCCGGACTTCGTCAAAGTGCCGGTGGCGCGGCTCGTCTCGAAGGCATACGCGGACGAGCGCAGGCATCTCGTGGACCCGGCGCGGGCGCTACCGTGGGACCGCGTACCCTCGTACGGGAGCCTTGAAGGCGACACGGTTTCCGTCAGCGCCGTGGACAAGGACGGTAACGCGGTGTCGCTCATTCACAGCGTTTATGGCATCTACGGATCGGGGCTGGTCGCAGGAAGCACGGGCGTGGTACTCCAGAACCGGAGCGCGTACTTCTCTCTCGACCCCGCGCATCCGAATCGGCTGGAGCCGGGAAAGATTCCGCTACACACGCTCATCGCTTCGCTCGCCTTCAAGGGCGACGCGCTCTGGCAGGTCTTCGGATGCATGGGCGCCGACGGCCAGCCGCAGATCCACCTCCAGGCCTATACGGCCATGATCGACTTCGGGCTCGACGTCCAGCAGGCGGTGGCATCGCCCCGCTGGCTCTCGGGTCGATTCGCGCTGGGCGACCCACGCGATCTCCTCAACATGGAAGGCCGCTTCCCGGCCGCCACCCTCACCGAGCTCGAGCGCCGCGGCCACGTCATTCGCCGCTGGCCCGCCTGGGAGGAGCTGGCAGGGCACGCGCAGGGCATCACCATCGATCCCGACGCCGGCGCGCGCCTCGGCGCCGCGGATCCGCGCAGCGACGGCGCCGCCATCGGCTACTGAACATCCAGCGAATCCCTCTCCCCCAGTGGGGGAGAGGGTCGCCCTTCGAGCCGAGACGCTCGCTTCGAGCGACGAGGCGAGGGCTGAGAAAATGAGGGGGTACTTCATGACCACCACGTATCAGATCTACGCGCTCAAGTACGGCGAACGCGAGACCAAGGAAGGCCAGTTTTTCTTCCGCGAGGCCTCGCAGAAGCCGCTCACGCTCCACTTCTTCATTTGGGTCATCCTGGGCGGCCCGCACCCGATCGTGGTAGACACCGGCTGCACCGAGCCGGACGCGCGCCTCAAGGAGCTGCGCGCGTTCGTGAGTCCTGCCGACATGCTCGCGCGCGTCGGTGTCAAGGCGGCCGAGGTGCCCGTGACGCTGGTCTCGCACCTCCACTGGGACCACTGGGGCGGCTACAGCTATTTCCCGGGCAGCACCTTCTGGATGCAGCGCGAAGAGCTCGAGTTCTGGACGGGTATCGCGGGGCAGCACGAGAACTACCGCTCGTTCGCGCTGCCCGAGTCTCTGGCCCAGCTCGTCCGGCTCAACTACGGCGGGAAGGTCAAGCTCGTCACCGGCGAGGCTGAGGTGCTCCCGGGGATCAAGGTGCACTGGGTGGGCGGACACACCGCGGGGCTCCAGGTGGTATCCGTGCCCACGGCGAAGGGTACGGTGGTGTTGACTTCGGACGCCTCGCACTTCTACCGCAATATCGAGCGGCGCGATCCCGTGCAGATCATCACCAACCTTCCGCAGATGCTCGCGGGCTTCGAGACCATCGACGCGCTCGCCGGTTCGAAGGAGCGCGTGGTCGTGGGCCACGACCCCGAAGTCGCCGCGCGCTTCGATCAGGTCGAGCCGGGGATCGTCAAAATCGCGTAGAGGCCTTGCGGCGCTCGCGGTAGATCTCCACCGCGATAGGGATGCAGGAGAGCACGATGATGGTGATGACCATGACGTGCATGTACTTGGAGATGTTGGGCACGGCCCGGCCGAGAGCAAAGCCGGCCAGGCTCATCGATGCGACCCAGCCGATACCGCCCAGGACGTTGTAGGTGAGAAAGCGGCGGTATTGCATCGCGCCGACCCCGGCCAGCACGGGCGCGAAGGTGCGGATGATCGGCACGAAGCGCGCGATGACGATGGTCTTGGGCCCGTACTTCTCGTAGAAGTGCCGCGTGCGCAGCACGTGCTTGGGGTTGAAGAGCAGCGATTTCTCCCGCGTGAAGATGCGCGGGCCCAGGCGCGCGCCGATCGCATAGCCCACGCTGTCCCCGATGATCGCCGCCGCCATCAGCAGGAGGTTGATCCACCAGATATTCAGGTGACCCGCCGCCGCGAGCAGGCCGGCGGTGATGAGCAGCGAATCGCCGGGCAGGAAGCAGCCGACGAGCAGCCCCGTCTCCGCGAAGACGATGCCAACGAGGAGGACATAGCCGCCCCACTGGATGAGCGCGTCGAGCGAGTAGTGGCCGGTGAGGATGGAGACGAGGAAGTCCACTCGTGGGCACGTTAGCGAATCGCGGCGAGCCTGTCAACGTTCGCTTGTGTGCCCGCGTGGAAATATGTTAGCAATAGAGGCCCGCCGTGAGCACCACCGTCATCGCCGTCAATGCTCTCACCAAGCGCTACGCCGCCCGCACCGGGACGGTGTCGGCGCTCGAAGAGATCTCCTTTTCTGTTGGCGAGGGCGAGTTCGTAGCCGTGGTGGGACCGTCCGGCTGCGGTAAGTCCACCCTGCTCAAGATCCTCGCCGGCATCCTGCCCGCCTCGGCGGGAGAAGCGCGACTGCGCGGGACCGCGATCGCCGGACCACGAAAGGACATCGGCGTCGTGTTCCAGGCCCCGGTGCTCTTCCCGTGGCGAAGCGTGCTGGACAATGTCCTCCTGCCCATCGACGTGCAGGGTCTCGGGCGCGAGGGCCACCGGCAGGATGCCATGGATCTGCTCGCCCTCGTGGGGCTGCAGGGCTTCGAGGCGCGCTATCCGTGGGAGCTGTCGGGCGGCATGCAGCAACGGGTGGCCATCACGCGGGCGCTCGTGCACGATCCCGCCCTCCTGCTGATGGACGAGCCCTTCGGCGCCCTCGATGCCATGACGCGCGAGCTGATGAACGTGGAGCTCCAGCGCATCTGGATGGAGAAGAAGAAGACGGTGCTCTTCATCACCCACTCCATCCCCGAGGCCGTGTTCCTCGCCGACCGCGTGCTCGTCATGACCCCGCGCCCGGGCAAGATCCTGGAAGACGTGCGGGTGAAGAGCTCGCGACCAAGGAGCCTCGACATCATGAACACGCCGGAGTTCGGCGAGCACGTGCGGCGCATCCGGGCCCACTTCAATGTCAAGGGGGGGATCGACGCATGAGCCGCGCCCGCAACGTCGCCCTGTCGGTTGTCCTCTTCATCGTGCTGATGAGCGTGTGGGAGGCGGGCGTACGCCTTCTCCAGGTGCCGCAGTTCATCCTGCCCGCTCCCTCCAAGGTGGCGGAGGCGCTCTGGCGGGGGCTGGCCAGCGGCATCTATGTCGAGAACCTCTACTACACGCTCATCTCGACCGTGCTGGGATTTCTCCTTGGCTCGGCCCTGGGCTTCGGGCTGGGTACCGGCGTGGCGATGTCGCGCCGGTTCGAATTCTTCCTCTACCCGTACATCGTCATGTTCCAGTCGCTGCCCAAGATCGCGCTGGCACCGCTCATCGTCATCTGGTTCGGCTTGGGGCTGTCCTCCAAGATCGTCAACGCGGCGCTCGTGGCGTTCTTTCCCCTCCTCGTCAACACCATCGTGGGTCTCAAGTCGGCCGACGAGGAGCGGGTCAGCCTCATGCGGTCGCTGGCCGCCAGCGACCGGCAGATCTTCTGGATGCTCCGGCTGCCGAACGCGCTGCCCTTCGTCATGGCGGGGCTGGACGTGGCCATGATCTTCGCGCTCATCGGCGCCATCGTGGGTGAGTTCGTCGGCGCCAAGCACGGGCTCGGCATGCTGATCCAGAGCATGAACTTCACCATGGACGTCTCCGGCCAGTTCTCGGTCCTGCTCATCCTGTCTGTGGTCGGCCTGATCCTGAACCGCTGCATCTCGCTCATCCGGAAGCGGGTCCTCTTCTGGGATCCCTCCGAGAAAGAGAAGGTCGAAGCATGAGCTATCTCGCCGCCGCCCTCATGATGTTGCTCGCCCTCGGGGCCGGGACCACCGCTCCCGCCGTCGGGCAGACGACCAAGATGGCCGTCGGGTGGTGTTCCCGCACCATCTCAGGCGCCAGCACCCCATTCGCCATCGCCACCAAGATGGGCTGGTACAAGGCGGAGGGCATCGAGGTCGAGCTGGTGCCGCTGCCCGGCTCGGGCGACTGCGTCAAGAACGTGGCCACCCGCGAGGTGGTCGCGGCACTCCCGAGCGTGGAGCCGCTCGCGGTGGGCCGGCCCCAGGGCATCAAGGCCAAGATCTTCTATACCGCCTACCAGGGGAATATCTACGGGATCGCCGTTCCCGCGGACAGCCCAGTGCAGAAGTTCACGGACCTCAAGGGCAAGAACATCGGCGTGATCGCCATGGGCTCGGCGGGCGTGCTGATCGCGCGGGCGCTCGCCGCGACCAACGGCATGAATCCGGACAAGGACATCAATATCGTGGTGGCGGGCGAAGGCGCCCAGACGGCCGCGCTGCTCAGGACGAAGCAGGTGGACGCGCTTTCCCAGTACGACACGCAGTACGCGCTGGTCGAGAACGCCGGCGTCAAATTGCGCGTGCTCGACACCAAGGACATCGATCGCTATCCGTCGAACGGCTTCCTCGCCCTCGAGGAGACCATCAAGAACAAGCGGCGGGAGATGGTCGCCCTCGCCAAGGGCTATGCCATGGGTACGGTCTTCGCCATCGCCAATCCCGAAGCGGCCGTGCGTATCCTCTACGAGGTCTATCCGCAGACCAAGCCCACGGGCAAGGACGAGGCCACCGCCATACGCGACGACATCAAGGTGCTCCAGGCCCGCATCGTCAACTGGAAGCTGGAGAAGGCGGGGGTGAAGAAGTGGGGCGAAAACTCCGAGGCGAACTACGCCGCCTACACCGACTTCATGCTGAAGTGGGGCATCATCAAGGAAAAGATCGACTGGCGTGACCTGATCACCAACGAGCTGATCGACGACATCAACAAGTTCGACGCCGCGAAGGTCCAGGCCG
>Ga0335070_10005617_pt1 | contig 14751 bp, 12 predicted proteins | sample Lox_Sample_13_FD_206722 | JGI IMG/M metagenome (GOLD analysis project Ga0335070, IMG submission 206722) | Soil microbial communities from Loxahatchee National Wildlife Refuge, Florida, United States - Lox_Sample_1.3 | ecosystem: Environmental > Terrestrial > Soil > Wetlands | place: USA... | reverse complement strand
CGCAGGACCAGCGAACCATCAGGTCGTGCCACCACAGCGGTCAAGCGTAGCTGGCCGTCAATGGCTTCGGCGTAGGCCCCGATGGGTACCTGGCAGCCTCCACCCAGCGAGCGGAGCAGGGCGCGTTCTGCGGCGCACGCTTGTCGTGTCGGTGCATGGTCAAGGAACCGCAACAATTCCCTGGTCCGCGCATCGCCGGAGCGGCACTCGATCCCCAGCGCTCCCTGCCCCACCGCCGGGCAGACGATCTCGGGCGGGATGATCTCGCGCACCCGCTTGGTGAATCCCAGGCGATTGAGGCCGGCGGAAGCCAGGATGATCGCCTGGTACTGCCCCTCTTCCAGCTTGCGCAGCCGAGTGTCCACATTGCCGCGAAGCGGGTGGATGTCGAGGTCGGGCCGCACCGCCTTGAGCTGCGCCTGCCGCCGCAGGCTGCTGGTCCCCACCCGCGCTCCCTGGGGAAGCTCCTGGAAGCGGGCGTGCTCGATGGAGAGGAAGGCATCGCGCGGGTCCTCTCGCTTCATGACTGCGACCAGCTCGAACTGCGGCTGCAGCTCGGTAGGAAGGTCCTTGAGGCTGTGCACCGCCAGATCGACCTTCTTCGCTTCCAGGGCCTCCTCGATCTCCTTGGTGAACATGCCCTTGGTGCCGACCTTGGCCAGTGCCACCTCGGTGATCTTGTCCCCCGTGGTCTTGATGATCTCGATCTCGACCTGGTGCCCTTGACCTTCAAGTAAAGCTTTAACGTGGTTGGCCTGCCAGAGGGCGAGTTGCGAGCCCCGCGATCCGATCCGAAGCTTGGCCATGCCGCCTAGTTCTCCTCTTTTGAGCCGCGCAGGTTGAACATGCGGCGGATGACTGCGATCAATGTGCCTGCCTCCGGGTCCTTGGCCGCGGTCTTGAGGGTGGTGATGGGGGTATGCAGCACTTTGTTGACGATGCCGCGGGTGATGGCGTCCAGCGCCTGCTCCTGGTCCGGCGTGAGCGGGCCCAGCTTGCCCCGGGCGCGCTCGATCTCCGCCTGCCGGATGTCCTCCATGTGTTGTTGCAGGGAGACGATGGTGGGCACCACACTCAAGGTCTTCAACCGCTCCTCGAAGCGGTGGACCTCGTCGGTGACGATGGCTTCGGCGCGGTCGGCCTCGCGCCGGCGGTCGTCGATGTGCCGGCTGGCCACCTGCTGCAGGTCGTCGATGTCGTACACGAAGATGCCGTCCAGCTTGTTCATCTCGGGATCGATGTCCCGGGGAACGGCGATGTCGATGAAGAACATGGGGCGGTTCTTGCGGCGATGGAGGAAGGCCTCGCCGTGCTCGCGCCGGAAGATGAAGTGCGGCGCCCCGGTGGAGCTGATGATGATGTCCGCCTTGTCCACCGTGTCGTAGAGCTGCTCGAAGAGCACCGCCTGGCCGCCGAAGGCCTCGGCCATGTCCTGCGCCTTCTGGTAGGTGCGGTTGGCCACCATGATCTGCTCCGCCCCGTGCGCCAGCAGGTGGCGCGCCGCCAGTTCGCTCATCTTCCCCGCCCCGACCAGGTACACGACCTTGCCGGAGAGCTCGCCGAAGATCTTCTTGGCCAGCTCCACCGCCACCGAGGCCACCGAGACCGCCGAGGTCCCGATCTGGGTCTCGCTGCGCACCCGCTTGGCGACAGCGAAAGCGCGGGTGACCAGCGCGTCCAGGCGCGAATTGACCGCTCCCACCGAGCGCGCGGCGGTGTAGGCATCCTTCATCTGTCCCAGGATCTGGGGCTCGCCCACGATCATCGAATCCAGGCTCGACGCCACCCGGAAAATGTGCCGCACCGCGTCATCGTCGTGATACTCGTAGAGGTACTTCTCGAAATCGGTGGGATCGACCGAGAAGTACTGGCGGATGAACCCGCGCAGGTCGGCCTCGCTGCCGTTCTCCGGGTGGGCCAGAAACTCGACCCGATTGCAGGTGGAGAGGATCAGGCCTTCGGAGATGCCGGGATACTTGCACAGCGACTGCAGGGCATCCGGGAGCCGCGACTCGGGGATGGCGAAGCGCTCGCGCACCTCGACCGGGGCGGTCCTGTGGTTGACGCCGATGAGCCGCAGTTTCATCGCTCGACGAACTTGTGCACGGCGCTGAAGTTGTTGGCCACCCACACCACCAGCGCCGTGGTGAAGGCAAAAGCCGAGACGTAGGCCGCGCGTCGTCCGCGCCAGCCCGCGCTCCATCGCATGTACAGCAGGACCACGTACACCGCCCACATCAGCACCGAGAGCACGATCTTCGGATCGCGGAAGTACGCCGGGCCGAAAGTGGACTGGGCGATGACCGCGCCCGCGATCAGGCCGAAGGTCATGAAGGGGAACCCCAGGAGCAGGGACCGATAACCGATCTGGTCGATCGTCTCCAGCGCCGGCAGACGCGCGATCAGCCCCCCGGCCTGCTTGCTCTTGAGCGAGCGCTGCTGCATCAGGTACAGGAGGCTGGCGGCGAAGCTGAAGAACAGGGCCGCATAGCCGGTGAAGATCAGCGCGACGTGGATGAAGATCCACCCGCTGCGCAGCAGGGGCGAGGTGAACTGCGGCGGCTTCTGTCCCACCGCCGCGGAAAAGGTCAGCAAGAACACGACTGGGAAAATGAAGATGCCGAAGGCGTTGTTGCGGGAGCGCACGAAGGCCCCGAAGACGAAGGCCATCAGCAGAAAAGCCAGCAGCGACTCGGAATTGTGGATGGAGGCGGGAAACAGCCGCCCTGCCTCCAGGTATCCCTCGGCCAGGGAAACGAAGTGGAAGACGAAGCCCAGCCCCATGACCGGCATGATGATGCGGGAAAACGTCTCGTTGCGGCGGGTCAGGGCGATGAAGGCGTGGAGCAAACCCAGGCCGTAGAAGGCTGTCGCTACTCTGAGCCAAAGAAGCGGCATATCCGTAACCTCTAGCTTCGCCCCTGGGACGCCAAACCTACTGTGACGCCCATCACACCCTGATGTGTCGGTTGCACCGATTATAGGCGGGCGCGTACCTCGGCAGGCAATCCCGCATCCGCGCTCCCGCCCTTAAGCTACTGGCATGCGTACCGGGCTCCTGTGTTGCCTCCTGTTCCTGCTTCTGCCTCTGCCGGCGTCGGCCGCGACGCCGGAGACCGAGGTGCGGGCCGTCATCACCGCTTACCAGGATGCGCTGGCCGACCGCAACATCGCACACCTCCAGAAGACTGTTGGTAGCGACCTCATCTCCATCGAGAACGGCTCCCGGCGCGAAGGTTGGGGGCAGGTCCGCGACCGCCGCCTCATCCCCCAATTCGCCCGTCCTGCGCCGGCGGCGCGTTGGCAGATCGTCAAGTTGAGCGCCAGCGCTGATATGGCGTGGGCCTACACGAAGAGCCTGCTGGCTTCGCCCCACAAGGGGGACGCCGTCGTATGGACGGTGTTCGTGCTGGAGCGCCGCGGTAAGGAGTGGAAGATCGTGCTGGTGGACCAGTCCTCTTCGCACGCCCCGACGGCTACGCCCAAGCCCGCGCACCGTTAGTCCAACTCCAGTGGCGACAGGACCCCTTCGATCTCCTCTGCCCCGATCAGCAGGCGGAGGTGCTCGCGGATACCCTCCAGCTCATCGAATGCCTGCAGCAGGCGCAGCTTGGCCGCGGCGTATTGTTCCGGCTCGGTGAGCTGCCGGCCATGACCTCGCGCCCATTCTTCCAACGCAGTGTGCCGCAAAAGGACGCTGACGGCATACATCGTCTTCCGGTCGGGAGTAACGTCGAAGATGAATTCGGAGGCCGGCGTTGCCGGGTCGCTCTCCAGGGCAGGGCGCTTGCCGACAAAATAGTACTGATAGACGTACCCCGAAGCCCCGGTGTAGGTCTTCATCCGCCTGGGTGGCGAGGGATGGCTGCTGCGCTCCAGGGTAGGCTCCTACTTCTCCATCCAGACTTCGGTGTTCTGCCGGTCGGAAGCCTGGATGATGTGGGGCGTCACCAGCACCAGCAGCTCGTCGGCGGTATTCTCGTTGGTCTCCTCACTGACCAGCAAGCCCAGACCCGCGACTTGGCCGAGCCCGGGCAGGCCGCTCAGCGAGCGCTGCTCCGATCGGGTCACGTACCCCGCCATCAGAGCGGTCTCGCCATCCTTCAGGTTGATGGTGCCGTTGTACTCGCGATTGGAGACGACCGGCACCCCGTTGAAGGCCTGGCCGGTCAGGGAGCGCACCTGCATCTCCATCTTCAAGCTGATGTCATCGTTGGCATGGACCTGCGGTGTGGCCTTAAGGCTGATCCCGAGGTTCTCAAAGCTGAACGAGGGGAAGGGCTCCCGGAAAGAATTGTTCTGGATGACCTGCGCGATCGCCGGGGTGTTGTAGATCGGGCTGAAACTGGCGTTCAGGATGGGATACCGGGTGCCGATCAGCATGCTGGAGGTATCGCCCTGGCGCGCCCGCATGGTGACGTGTTCCAGCGTCTTCACGCTGCTCTCGTTAAATTGGAAGTGGCCGGTCATTGGCTGCGGCTGTAGAGCCATGAGCGTCAGGCCGCCGCCGAATGTGGCGACCGGACTGGACAGGATCGAGGTCGTCTGATTCTGCAGTTGCGCCAGCAGCGCCTGGATCCCCTGAGCGTTGGCCTGGTTGATGCCGCCGCCGGCGAAGAGCTGATTGATTAATTGCTGGATGTTGGGTTGATTCTGCAACTGGCTGAGCGCGCCGCCCAGACTGAACAATCTCCATTGCAGGGGGAGTTCGATGCCCAGGTCGCGAAGCGCGTCGCTGTTGACCTCGAATACCTTCACGTCCAGCATCACCTGGGGCGGTCCGCCCGCAAAACCATCGAGGAAACGGGTGACCGCATCCACCGTGTCCTTCGGCGCCCGGATGGTGATCATGGACTGGTTGTTCTGCGGCGAGATCAAGCGGATGTCGAACAGGTTGCGCAGCATCCCCACCAGCTCGCCGACCGCCCCCGGTGACGTGGCATCGGAGACGTAGTAGCTGCGGAGCGACATCCGCTCCAACCTTCGGCGGTTCTCGGGTACGTCGCTCGCCACCACAAACTGGTTTCCCGAGATCGGGGCCCAGAAGAACTTCCCCAGCTTGGCGGCCACGAACATGGCCTGCCGGAAGGTCAGCCTGGGGAGATCGACCTTCACCTGCCTGGTCTGGAAGGAGTCGTCGAAGACAGCGACGACCTTGAAGTTCGCCGCAATGTTCTCGACCAGGGTGCGGGAGTCGCCCCGGTAGCGCAGATCCATGGTCCCGGAGCCGGGCTGCAGCTGGACGTCGTCCGCCGATGCCACCAGCCGCAGGGCAGGTGAAGGCCGCGGCCCCTCGTCGCCCAGGGCATCTCGCAGCCGCTGCATGGCGAAGTCGTTCTTCGGATCGAGCTCGAGCGCAGCGCGGAACTCGGCCAGAGCCTGCACCTGCTGGCGATCCAGCATGAAGCGGTTACCCCGCTCCAGGAAGTCATAGACGAGTTGCTGTTTTGCGACCTCTCGGGCCGTGGCGTAGTCCACGTTGTTCGGTGCCAGGCGTGAGGCCCGCTCGAACGCATCGAACGCCTGTTCGTGGCGTTCCTGGTCGCGCAGCCAGACGCCTCGGTTGAAGGCCTTGCGGGCCGCCTTTTCATCCTCGGGAGTCGCAGCACACGGTGCACCTGGCGGGGCGGGACAGGCCGGGACCTTCGCGTCCGCTGCCCAGGCCGCAGCCGTCAAACACAGTAGCAGGAAGGTGGAGAACGCCCGCATCGTCGACCGATTGTACTCCGGGATCCGCCCGCGCCAGATCAAGTGGCGGCCAAGAGCTCTGTGCAGCAACTGAAGCAGGCGTCCGGCCCGTGCCGCATCAGTTCATGGTGTGGGAAGATGCCGGTCGCCAGGGCGATGATCGGCGCCCCGACCTGGCGCGCTGCCGCGATGTCGGACGGGGTGTCGCCCACGAAGTGGACGGCAGCGCCCGTCCCCAACCGGCGCCTCGCTTCCTCGATGCCGGCGCGGAAGATCTCCTCTCGCTTCTCGCGCCGGTCGCTGAAGCACCCGAAGGAGAAATACGGACGGAGGCCCGCCGCCTCCAGCTTCAACCAACCGATCCGTTCCAGGTTGCCGGAGACGACGCCGAGCAGTTTGCCGGCGGAGTGCAGGGAGCGCACCAGGTCCATCACCGACGGGCACAATTCCGGCCGCAACCCATTCTTGTTCTGCGCCACCTCCGCGCACATGTGCTCGACGATCAGGGGGAGCCGGTCCGTCACTTCCTGCTCCGGCACCCCTTCACGCGTCAGCACCGCGCGAATGATGCCGATGTCCGTATTTCCGTGCACCGGGACGTCATCGATCTTGGAGGAGATGAGGAAATAGCGGCGGACGGCGTTGTGGAATGCCCAGTAATGCACGCCATCGCGGCTGTTCAGCAGCGTGCCGTCGATGTCGAAGAGGAAGGCATCGGCGGCGGACCAGGTGAAGCTCGTCATCACTCTCCCCGGACGACCAGCCGCTCGATGGAATGCGCGCGCCCCGTGGTTTCATCGCAGTCCACCACCACGGCGCAGAGACGCACATCGCCGGTGGCGGGTTCGAACTTGGAAGGCATACTGGTGAGGAAGCGTTGCAGGATGAGCTCTTTCTCCACACCGATCACGCTGTCGTACGGCCCGGTCATGCCGACGTCGGTGATGTAAGCGGTGCCTTTGGGCAGCACGCGTTCGTCGGCGGTCGGGACGTGGGTATGCGTGCCGATCACCGCGGTCACGCGCCCGTCCAGGTACCAGCCCATCGCGATCTTCTCGGAGGTGGCCTCGGCGTGCATATCGACCAGGACCACCTTGGCCTGGATGCGCTTGAGCAGCGCGTCCGCGGTGCGGAATGGATCGTCATTCCCGCCCATGAACACGCGCCCCTGCAGATTGAGCACCGCATAGGCGGTCTCGTGGCGCGTCTTTCCCTCGAAGAGTCCGTGCCCAGGTGTTCCGGCGGGATAGTTGGCCGGGCGCAGCACTCGCCGGGCAGGGCTCTTGGGGTCGCCGTCCGCTGACCCCAAATAAGGGATCAGGTCGCGCTTGTCCCAGACGTGGTTTCCGGTGGTGAGGACATCGATGGGCAGCTCGAGCAATTCTTCCGCGATGGCGGGCGTCAGGCCAAAGCCGGCAGCGGCGTTTTCGGCATTGGCGATCACCAGCTCGATGCCGCGGGTCTCGGCGATGTCGCGGAGGTGGTCGCGCACTACATTCCGCCCCGGCCGCCCGAAAATGTCGCCGACAAAGAGGATCCGCACCCTGGTCCCACTCCCGAAAAGCGCTCGATGGTCGATGGTACCACGCGCCTGGCAGAGGTTACGGCGAAGCGGCGCGGGTTCGGCCCGACTCGGCGGCGCGTTTCACCTGTTGCAGGATGGCCCGGCGGATCAGTCCCGAGAACGGCTTGACCACGGTCCAGTAGGCGCGGAAGCTGACTAATGCCGCCCGTCCAAAGCACTGCACGCGCGTTTCTGTGGAGAGCTGGCACCCACCCGGGTTGGGCAGCAGGGCAAAATTCCACACAGCTTTGGCGTAGCCGGCGCGGTGGAACCCGGGGAACTCGCCGGCATCGACATCGAAGCACCGCCCGCCGTCCGGACGCCAGAATCGTCCGGCTATCCCGAGCACCACCTCCTGGCCCGGGACCTCTGCCAGTTCCAGGAAGCCTGTCCCGGCAAGGCGTTCGCGAATCGGCTTGCTCCCCTGCCGCTGGACCATGCGGCCCGAACGTACGGACATCAGGATGCGCACCAGAAAGGAGTCCGAGAAGTCGGTGCACACAAGTGCGCTCCAGACCTCCTCGGGCGATGCCCGAACCTGTACGCGATGGCGCGTGCGTACGTCATATGCCGGCATCAGTTCGTCGATCTTCATGTCGGACCTAAGGCGCCAACTCGGCCGTGCGCAGGAAGTCGTAGTTCCCCGAAGGGCTGATGGTCATGTCCGTCACCCGCGCCGAGTGCACCACCACGTTCTCGTAATACCAGAGGTTGATGTAGGGCAGGTCGGCGGCCAGGATGCGCTGCAGTTCCCCGTAGATCTCCCGCCGCTTCTGCTGGTCCAGCTCGCGGCGGCCGGCGTCGATGAGCGCATCCACCCGCGGGTTCGCATAATAACCGCGGTTGGCGCGCTGCGGCGGGATACTTTTCGAATAAAAGACGTGCTCGAAGATGTCCGGGTCCTCATTCCCGCCCACCCAGCGCAACGAGTACAGCTGGAAGGCGCCCTTCTGGACATCGGCGTAGAAGGTGGCGAACTCGAAGGTGCGGATGTCGAGAGCGATGCCCACCTCGCGCAGCTGCTGCTGCAAGACCGCCGCGAACAGCCGGGTGGACTCCTCGGTCGAGGTCTTCATGCTGAGATGGAAGCGTATGCCGTCGGCTCCCGCCGGGTGCCCCGCTTCGTCGAGCAATCTCTTCGCCTCGGCAGGGTTGTGGTCATAGGTGGGGACTGCCCCGTTGTAGGCCCAATGCTGCGGAGGCAGGATACTGTTGGCCGGCCGCACCTCGTCCCGCCACAGATAGTGCATCATCGGCCGCCGATCGATGGCGTACGCCAGCGCCTGGCGCACCCGGACGTCCTTGAGGATTGGGTCGCGCAGATTCATCGCCAGGTAGCTGTACACCGTTCCCGGAGACTGCCGCACCACCAGCTGCGATTCCTTCTTGAGGGTCTCGATCATGTCGGCGGTCAACGCGGTAAGCACGACGTCGGCCGACCCCTTGCGCAGCTCCAGCGCACGTGTCGTGCTATCCGGAACGACGTGGAATTCCACCCGCTGGATCCGCGGAACCCGGCCCCAGTAATCGCCATTGCGCTCCAGCACCACTTCCCGGTCCTGCTCCAGGCGGCCCAGGCGAAAAGGCCCCGAACCGATCGGGTGGGCATGGAAGTCCTTCGCGCTCCCATACGGCACGATGCCGATGGCGCCGTCGGAGACATTCCACAGCAGGGCCGCGAACGGCTCCTTGAGATGGAAGGCGACAGTGTGTTCGTCCGGCGTCTCGATACGGTCCACGAAGCGGAAGGTGCTCGACTTCGGGGTGATGACCGTGCCATCCATCATGCTGTCGAAGGTCCATTTGACGTCGCGGGCCAGCAGCGGGCGCCCATCCTGGAATCGCACATCGCGGCGCAGATGGAAGATGTAGGTCTGCGGATCGGGGACCTGCCAGCTTTCGGCCAGGCTGGGCTGCAGGTTGAAGTGCTCGTCCCGGACCAGCAGCGAGTCGAAGATCAGCTTGTAGATGCGCTCGGACTGAGCGTCGGTCCCGATGCGCGGGTCCAGGTTTGCCGGACTGGACTCGATGATCATGACCAGCGTATTGCGGTCTGGTGGCGTGGCACACGAACCGAGCGCGAGCAGGAATCCGGCCACAACCAGCCACCGCGCCAGGCGGCGAGCATCAGACATACGACACTTTGCCCAGTATGGCGGCCCGGCGCGCGCCGGTCGCGGCGGGAATACTGCCGGGACGGCGCCGCCAGGTCTGGTAGGCGAGAACGGCAAAGGCGACTGCCTCCTTGGCCGTGGATGGCACTCCGAAGTCCTCCGGATCGCGCAGGCGCAAGCCGAGGGGCGCGACCTGTTCCTCGAGCATGCCCATGAGCGTACGGTTTCTTGCTCCTCCGCCGGTCGCGATGTAGTCGCGAAACTTGCGTGGGACCGCCGCCCCCGGCTGTCGAATAACGAACCTGCGAAGTGCGTCCCCGATGCTCGCCGCGGTGAGCGCGGTGGCGGTGGCGACGATGTCTCGCTTCGGCGCGCGGCCGCACAACCGCATGAATCGCGAGACAAACTCCCGGCCGAACTGCTCGCGCCCCGCCGTCTTGGGCGGACGACGCCGGAAGAACGGGTGCCGGAGCAGCTCCTGGACCACATCTTGCAGAACACCGCCGGCGGCCGCGATCCGTCCATCCCGGTCATACTTGCGCGAGAACAGCCGCTCCGTGACTGCGTCGATCACCATGTTGCCGGGGCCGGTGTCGAAGGCCAGCACGTCTTCTGGCGCGGCTCGGGCAGGAATCGCGGTAAGGTTGGCGATCCCTCCCAGGTTCTGCACGATCCGGCCGCGCCGGCGGTGGCGGTACACCAGGTAGTCGAGGAACGGGACCAAAGGCGCGCCCTGGCCGCCGTTGGCCATATCGGCAGGGCGAAAGTCAGAGACCACCGGGACTCCCAGCCGAGCGGCGATTACCGCCCCTTCGCCGCTCTGCCAGGTGCATGCGACACGTTGCCCCAGGAATGGCGCCGGGGCCCCCTGGTGGTAGATGGTCTGGCCGTGGCAGCCGACCAGTCCCACGTTCATCCTGGCCCGTTTCTGCGCGCGCACGACAGCGCCTGCGTACAGCTCGCCCAGCAGGAAATTCAGGCGCGAAAGATCGGCCACGCTGGCGCTGCGCGCGTTCATCGCCTGCAGGATGGCGCGGCGCACGGCGGCGGAGTAGGCGAATTCGTGGTGGGAGAGCACTTCAAAGCGCGTCCGCAGTCCCCGCCCCAGACAGCGGACGATGGCCACGTTGATGCCGTCGGCGGACGTGCCGCTCATCACCCCGGCAACGATCATGCGCTCGCCTCTGCAAGGCTGGCGCTGAAGCGGGCAATCTCTTCGCGCAGCTTCCGCAAGGCGCGCTCCGAGGGTACAGCGGGAAAGCGCCGCAGCTCCTTATGCCGCTTCTTGAAGTCGATTACTCGCCGCGCTGCCCGCGCCACGAGCCCGGCGAATTTCTTGTCCCGCACCGCTTCCGCCAACACCGCCCGGTACGTCGCCCAGACGTGTGCCTCGTTGTGGCACACCAGGAACAGGTCGGCGCCCGCTCGCAGTGTCTCGACCGCGGCGTGCTCGATGGAGCCGCCCGCCAGTACCCCGCCCATTTCCAGGTCATCGGAGATGACCAGGCCGCCATAACCGATTTTCTCCCGCAGGATTTCGGAGATCCACTTAGGTGAGAGCGAGGCCGGAGTGCGGTCGCAGGTCACATCGGGATAGGCGGCGTGCGCCACCATGACGAACGGCAGCTCTTTGCGCAACTTGCGATAGGGATAGAGGTCCTCGCTCCAGAGGCGCCTGCCCTTCTTCTTGATCGTCGGGAGTTCGTGGTGAGTATCGAGGTTCGCTTCCCCCAATCCGGGAAAATGCTTGCCGCATCCCAGAATGTGGGCGTCGCTCAGGCCTTTCAGGAATTCTTTGGCGTAGGTGACGGTCTCTTTCGGTCGGGCGGAAACGGTGCGCGAGGCCAGCACACTGCGCGACGGTTCCAGGCCAAGATCCAGCACAGGAGCGAAATCCACGTTGAAGCCCAGTGCGCGGCACTCCTCCCCGATCAGCCGGCCATGTTGCCGGAACAGTTTCTTGCGTCCCGTCGCGAAGACGTCGGCCGCCGACGGCGCCGGTGCAATCACCGCTTTCAGCCGGTCCACCGTCCCGCCCTCCATGTCCACGCATAGGAACACGGGTGTGGCGGCCAGCGCGCGCGCTTCTTTGAGGAGCTCCCGGGTCTGGCGCGGCCCCACGATGTTGCGCGCAAACAGGATGATACCGCCCGGCCGAATGGTGGTAATGGCGCTGCGCAATCGCGCGCTCGGCTCCGTCCCCTCGAAGCCGAAGATCAGGAGCTGCCCGACGTGCTCGCGGAGATCGCGCATTGGCCTCAATCCAGTTGTTTCTTGAGATCGTGCAGCAGGTTGAGGGCTTCCAGCGGACTGAGGCGGTCGAGATCGGTCTGCTTAAGCTGGTCCACGATCTTTTGGGTGAGCGGCGTGAACATGGTGAGCTGCACCGAGGCTGGCGCGACCTCGTCGTACGCCAGGTGGGCGGTGACCCGCTGCTCCGCGTTCTCGTGCTCGGCGAGCACCTCGCGCGCCCGTGCTACGACTTCGGGCGGCAAACCGGCCAGCTTGCCGACCTCGATGCCGTAGCTGCGGTCGGCGGCCCCCGGCTCGACCCGGCGGAGGAAGGTGATTCCACCCGCAGTTTCTTTCACTGAGACATGGAAGTTCTTGACCCCGCTCAGCCGGTTGGCCAACTCGGTCAGCTCGAAGTAGTGGGTGGCGAAGAGCGTCTTGGCCCGGGTGCGGGCGTGGATGTACTCGATCGCTGCCCAGGCGATGGCCAGTCCGTCGTAGGTAGCGGTCCCGCGCCCCACCTCGTCCAGCAGGATCAGGGAGCGCGGCGTGGCCGTGTTCAGAATGGCTGCGGTCTCAGTCATCTCCACCATGAAGGTCGAGCGCCCGCGCGCCAGGTTGTCGCTGGCCCCGATGCGGGTGAAGATACGGTCCACGATGCCCAGGCGGCAACGCGCCGCGGGCACGAACGAGCCCATCTGCGCCATGATAACGATCAGCGCAGCTTGCCGCAGATAAGTGCTCTTGCCGCCCATGTTTGGCCCGGTCAGCACCAGGATGGCCTGCGTGGTCGAGTTGAGAAAGAGGTCGTTGGGCACGAAGCGTTCCGCGCTTTGCATGAGCTCCTGCCGCTCGATGACCGGATGCCGTCCCTGCACGATCTCCAGGTCGGCGGAATCGTCGAATTCTGGGCGGCAGTAGTCGCGGTTGGCGGCCAGGTGGGCAAAGCAGGCCAGCACGTCCACCTCGGCCAGCCCCAGCGCCGTCTGGCGGACGCGTTTGGCCTGGCCGGCGATGAAAGTCCGCAGCTCGCCAAAGATCCGTCGCTCGATCTCGACGATCTTCTCCTGCGCTTCCAGGATCCTGGTCTCGTATTCTTTCAGCTCCGGCGTGGTGAAGCGCTCGGCGTTCACCAGCGTCTGTTTGCGCTCGTAGTCCGCCGGAGCCAGGTGCAGGTTCGGCTTCGAAATCTCGATGTAGTAGCCGAAGATGCTGTTGAACTTTACCTTGAGCGAGCCGATCCCGGTGCGCTGCCGCTCTCGCTCCTCGATGCGGGCGATGTATTGCTTGCCGTTCAGGCTCAGATCGCGCAATTGATCGAGATCGGCGTCAACCCCCACTCGCACGACACCGCCATCGATGAAGCTCAGCGGTGGCTCCTCGACCAGGGTTCGCTCGATGCGGTCGCGGACGTCCCCAAGCTCGTCCAGTGAGCCGTGCAGCGCGCTCAGTCTCGCAGCCGCGAGCCGAGCAACCGCCGCTCGTATGCCCGGGATCCGCCGCAGGGATGCCGCCAACGCCAGCAGGTCGCGCGGGTTCGCCGATTCCAGCGTCACCTTGCTCAGCAGCCGTTCGATGTCGAGCACGCCGTCCAGGGCGCGACGCAGCTCCTCGCGAGCGATGGTTTCCCGCACTTGCGCCTCGACCGCGTCCAGCCGGTCGCGGATCTCAGCCGCGTCCACCGACGGGCGCAGCAGCCAGGTGCGCAGCAGGCGCTTGCCCATGGGCGTGACTGTGGCGTCCAGCGTACGGAAGGCGGTGACGTCTTCCGAGGTGCCGGCAAAAAGCGGTTCGACCAGTTCCAGATTCCGCACCGTCACCGCATCCAGCACCAGGCAGTTCTGCCGTTCGTAGTAGCCGATGCGGTCCAGGTGCTCGAGCGTGCCGCGTTGGGTGGAGCGTACGTAGTGGAGCACCGCGCCCGCCGCTGTGGCTGCTGCCCGCCGCCCGGTCAGCCCGAAACCCTCGAGCGAAAGCACGCCCAGGTGGTTCTCAACCAGCGGGATGGCATAATCCGGGGCGAAGACCCAGTCTTCCAGCGGTGTCTCGGCAAAGGCGGAACCGGGCAGCAGCTCCGACTTGCGCTCGAACAACGGCAGCGACGAGGAATACAGCAACTCGCGCGGCCGCAGCATCTGCAATTCTTCCCACAGCCGGCGCTCTGCCTCGATCCCCTGGAATTCCGTGGCCCGAAAATCGCCCGTCGAAAGATCGAGGGCGGCGAATCCCACTGCGTCTCCCACCCGCGCGACCGCCGCCAGGAAATTGCTCTCCTCCGAGCCCAGTGCGCTGTCAGCTGCCGTGCCCGGGGTCACCACCCGGGTCACCTCACGGCGGACGATGGTCTTCGCCTTCTTCGGATCTTCCATCTGGTCGCAGATCGCGACCTTGTAACCCTTGCGGATGAGCTTTGCCAGGTATCCTTCGGCGGCGTGGTAAGGGACGCCGCACATGGGAACGGCTGTGCCTTTTTCCTTGTTGCGGGAAGTCAGTGTGATCTGCAGCTCGCGGGCGGCGATCACCGCGTCCTCGAAGAACAGTTCGTAGAAATCGCCCAGCCGGAAGAAGAGCAGCGCGTTGGGATGCTCTTTCTTGATCGCGGCGTACTGCCGCATGAGCGGGGTGGACGGCTCGGTCATCACCTTGGAGTGCCGGTGCGCGGATTATAGCAACCGGGGCCTCGGGCCGATTGTGGAATTCCAGCCTCCGCAGTTGACGGCGCAATCCCCGGAGTGTTTTCCTATCGGGACGCCATGGAATTGCGCAAGGACCCCATCACCCGCTCCTGGGTCATCACCGGCGACGACCCCGCCGAGATGGACGCGCTCTCCGAGCAACCCTGCCTTTACTGCGCCAACGCGCCCCGCCAGCCGCAGGTGATCTCCTCCATGCCTTCACTGGATGGCGGGTCGTGGTCGGCCCGCGCCGTCGTCCATCCCAAGGCGCTCTACCACGTCGAGGGTGATCCCCAGCGCCGCGGCGAGGGCCTCTACGACCGCATGCGGACGGTCGGCGCCCACGAGGTGCTGGTGGAGAACCCCAGGCACGACCGCCAGCTGTGGAATGCCAGCGACGCCGAGATCGAGCAGTTCCTCCAGTTGACGGCGCAGCGCATCCAGGACCTGAAGAAGGACCGGCGGTTCAAGTACATCA
>Ga0335070_10005616_pt1 | contig 14751 bp, 16 predicted proteins | sample Lox_Sample_13_FD_206722 | JGI IMG/M metagenome (GOLD analysis project Ga0335070, IMG submission 206722) | Soil microbial communities from Loxahatchee National Wildlife Refuge, Florida, United States - Lox_Sample_1.3 | ecosystem: Environmental > Terrestrial > Soil > Wetlands | place: USA... | reverse complement strand
GTGGGTAGGCCGGCCAAGGTTAACCGGCCGGTATCCGGAAAGAAGGGCCCCTCTCCCCGTAAAAACCAATTATATTCGTCTGAATAACAATTAAAAGCCTCTGACAAAAATCAAAGAATTTAAGTATCCATGTACATTTGGTACCATTGGGAGTGGTGGCCCTGGCAGATGTCCCGGAGGACAAAACTGGTTTTCTCGAGATGGTACCCCTGCCCGCGGTCGTGCTGGACCTCCAGGGGGTCATGGTCGGGCACAATGCACGGTTCCTCGGTCTCGTGGGCGGTGCCACCGGGAACATGGAGGGGGGCGGAGGGTTTTCCTTCCTGGATCCCGCCGACCGGGAGATGGCAGGGTCACTCCTCGGGAGGATGGCCGGGGACGGGAGCCTCACGCTCAGGGCCTCGCTCATGGGAAAGGATGGGGAACGGGTGAAGGTGCTCGGCTTCTGGTCCCTCCTCGCCCCGGCCGGGCCCCGCCCGGCCCGGTACATCGGTCTCTTTGTCGACATCTCCGACGGGGATTCCGGAGGGCATCAGCCCGAGGAGGACCCAACGGGGCAAAGCCCCGGTGGTGAACAGCCGGATCTCACGGCGGCAGGATCCCGGGCGGACCCGGCGGCCGCCTTCCTCCAGGCAGGGGAACAGGGACCCGGCCAGGCCGACCAGCCGAGGCGCGACCAGATCCATACGATAGTCTTCCATGATGCCAAGAACCGGCTCGCCGCACTCCACGGTTATGCCTCCCTTCTCAGGGAGGGCCTCGCCGGCTCGGAGTTCCTCTCCTACCTGGACAAGCTCGACGAGATCGCCTCGGAGGTCGAGCGGGACCTCGGGGTGGCCTCCATACTCTCCCACATCGGGATCATCACCCCCCGGTGGCAGAACCTCCGTGGGATCGTCATGCGAGCGGCCTCCCGGGAAAACGGGGCCAGGATCTCCCTCGACGGGCTCCCGGGCTCGCTCTGGTGCCTTGCCGATCCACTCTTCCCCCGGGTGTTCTCGAACCTCTTCGAGAACGCGCGCCGGCACGGGGAGCGGGTGACGAGGATCCGGATCGCCGCCCGGGAGGAGGAAGCCGGCCTCCTCATCACCGTCGAGGACGATGGGATCGGGGTACCCTTCGAGCACAAGGAGCTCATCTTCGAGCTCGGGTTCGGGAGGCACACCGGGTATGGCCTCTACCTTGCCCGGGAGATCCTCGCCATCGCGGGGTTCTCCATCCGCGAGACCGGCGACCCGGGGAAGGGGGCGCGGTTCGATATCCGTATCCCGAAGGGCAGGTACCTGATTCACCCGAAGGAAAAGGAACCTGCCTGGATCCCGGCCACCTGAAACCCTGCCTCCGGCGGCTCTGCAGGGAACCGCCCCTCCGGTCCCGCCTCCCCTTTCCTGCGGTTGCCCTGCTGTTGTCCAACGTAGGACAGAAAGGCAGACATTATGACAGGGGGAGAAGATAGGATTCGCATCGTATGAAGGCCGGAGCCCTGGACGGCATCGAAGTCCTGGAGGGGAGGACCTCCCTCATGGCCATCTTCCTCCTCCTCTTCGCCATCCCCTGTCTCATCGGTATTCTCGGTGGCGTTTCCATCGCGGCGGTCCTCGGGTTCCTCCTCTCCACCTTCCTCCTCCAGGGCTTCGCCCCGGCCGCCGGGATCGGCCTCGGCTTCCCCGTGTACCTCCTCCTCCCCTTCCTCGTCTCGGTGGCGGCGGGGGTTATCCTCGGTATCTTCCGGGTCTGCGACCTCTTCTCCGAGAAGTCCCCGTGGGTCGCGGGGCATATCGGGAAGGTCAGGGACCTCATGGAGCGCCACGAGATCCTGAAGGCCTACGGCGAATATATGCTCATCCCCCTCATGTGGGTCCCCGGCCTCGGCCTCTACGGGACCCCCGCCCTCGCCTGGATCCTCCACTGGCGGAGCATACGGTCCGTCCTCCTCATGCTCACCGGCTGGATCATCGCCTGCCTCGCGGTCCTTGGACTGGTTGAGGGAATCCTCGCGGTCTTTTTCTCGAAGATCTGACGAGGGATAGAACGTTTCAGGCGAAGAAAAGGTTCCGATTATGATGTTCTCATCGTATCCCGCATGGATGTCTCGGTTACCTGGGAAATTCACACCCTCTCCCTGAGCTTCTCGAAGAAGCCCGGGCCGGTCGTTTCCTCCTTCTTCTCGCCAGAGAACTCCCTGAGGAGCTCCTTCTGCCTCTTCGTGACTTTCTCGGGGATGTGGATCACGACCTTGACGAGCTGGTCCCCCCGGCGAATCGAGTTCAGGCCGGGCATCCCCTGGCCCTTGAGCCGGAAGACCGTGTGGCTCTGGGTCCCCGCCGGGATCTTGAGGCTCGCCTTCCCCGTCATGGTGGGGACCTGGACCTCGCCCCCGAGGACGGCGGTGGCAAGGTCGATGGTCGTCTTGCAGAAGAGGTCCTTCCCGTGCCGCTCGAAGACCGGGTGCGGGGCCACATGCACCACCACGTAGAGGTCGCCGGGCGGCCCGCCCCGCTCCCCGGCCTCGCCCTCACCCCCGACCCGGAGGTACTGGCCGTCATCGATGCCCCTCGGAACGGTGACCTCGATCTTCGCCACCTTCGCGAGCCTCCCGCCGCCATTGCATGTCGCGCAGGGCTCCCCCGCGACCTGTCCCGAGCCCCCGCACTGGGGGCAGGTGGAAACCTGGACCATCTGGCCGAAGGGGGAGCGGCGGACGCTCCGGACCTGGCCCGACCCGCCGCAGTTCGGGCAGGTCTTCAGGGTGCCGGGCTTCGCCCCGCTCCCGTGGCAGGTCCGGCAGGTCACCGAGTGGGGTACCTGGATCTCCTTTTTCACCCCCCGGAAGGCCTCCTCGAAGGAGATGTCAAGGTCATACCTCAGATCCGCCCCGGGGCGGGGCCCCCGGGGCCGCTGTCCCCCCCGCTCTCCCCCGAAGACATTAAAGATGTCCCCGAAGCCGAAGTCCCGGAAGAGGTCCTCGAAGGAGGTGGCCCGGAAGCCTGCGAAGTCCTCGGGCCGGAAGGCCGCATGGCCGAACTGGTCGTACTGGCCCTTCTTCGTGGGATCGGAGAGGACCTGGAAGGCCTCGTTCACCTCCTTGAACTTCTCCTCTGACTCCTTGTTGCCGGGATTCAGGTCCGGATGGTACTTCCGGGCGAGCTGCCGGAAGGCCTTCTTGATGTCCTCTTCGGAGGCGTTCCTGGGTACCCCGAGGACCTCGTAGTAGTCCCTCTTTGCCATGCGTCGGCCGGAACCCGGCTAGTCCTCCTTCACCTTGAAATCGGCGTCCACCGCGTCCTCGGTCCCTGCAGGCCCCTTCTTCTCCTCCTGGCCCGCGGAGCCCTCCCCGGCGCCCGCCTGCTTTGCCGCCTGTTCCTCGGCGTACTTCCTCTGGGCCTCCTGGTAGACGATGGCCCCCGCTTCCCCGAGGACCTTCTGGAGGTTCGCGGTCTCGGCCTTCAGCTTCTGGATGTCCTTCCCCGCGAGGGCCTCCTTCAGGGCCTTTTCCGCCGCCTCGATACGCCCCTTCAGCTCGGCAGGGATCTTCTCCCCGAGCTCGGAGACGGTCTTCCCGGCGGTGTAGACCAGGGTGTCCGCCTCGTTCCTGGCCGTCGCCTCCTCCTTCTTCTTCTCGTCCTCGGCGGCGAACTGCTTCGCCTCCTGGACCATCCGCTGCACATCCTTCTCCGGGAGCTTCGTGGAGGCGGTGATAGTCATCTTCTGCTCCTTGCCCGTGCCGAGGTCCTTTGCGGTGACGTTCAGGATGCCGCTCGCGTCGATGTCAAAGGTCACCTCGATCTGGGGCACCCCCCGGGGCGCGGGCGGGATCCCCACGAGCTTGAACTTCCCGAGGCTCACATTGTCCACGGCCATGGGGCGCTCGCCCTGGAGGACGTGGATGTCCACCTCGGGCTGGAAGTCCGCTGCCGTGGAGAAGATCTGGCTCTTCCTCGTGGGGATGGTGGTGTTCCGCTCGATGAGGGGCGTCCGCACCCCGCCGAGGGTCTCGATGCCGAGGGTGAGGGGGGTGACGTCCAGGAGGAGGAGGTCCGTCACCTCGCCGGCAAGGATAGCCCCCTGGATGGCCGCCCCCATGGCGACGCACTCCATGGGGTCCACCCCGCGCTCAACCTTCTTCCCCACCCGGTCCTCGACGAACTTCTGGACAATGGGCATCCGCGTCGGCCCGCCCACGAGGATGATCCGGTCAACCTGCTCAGGGGAAAGCTGCGCGTCCGAGAGGGCCTGCTCGAGGGGGTGGACGCACCGGTTGATGATGGGGGCGATGAGCTGCTCGAGCTTTCCCCGGGTGATCTTCAGGGAGAGGTGCTTCGGCCCCTCCCTGTCGGCGGTGATGTACGGGAGGTTGATCTCGGTCTCCACGACGGTGGAGAGCTCGATCTTCGCCTTCTCGGCGGCCTCCCGCACCCGCTGGACCGCCATCCGGTCCTTCTTTAAGTCCACGCCCTCCTGCTTCCGGAACTCCTCGACGATCCAGTCCATGACGGCGTTGTCCATGTCGGTGCCGCCGAGCTGGGTGTCCCCCGAGGTGGAGAGGACGGTGAAGGTCCCATGGCCGAACTCCATGATGGTGACGTCCAGCGTCCCCCCCCCGAGGTCAAAGACGAGAATCTTGTGCTCCCCGCCCTTGTCCAGGCCGTAGGCCATCGAGGCGGCGGTGGGCTCGTTCACGAGCCGGACGACCTCGAGGCCCGCGATCTGCCCCGCGTCCTTTGTCGCCGTCCGCTGGTTGTCGTTGAAGTAGGCGGGCACGGTGATGACCGCCTTCTTTACCTCCTCCCCGAGGAAGGCCTCGGCATCTTTTTTGATCTTCTGGAGGATGAAGGCCGAGATCTGCTGGGGGGTGTAGTCCCTCCCCTGGATATGGTACAGATGTCCGGTCCCCATTTTCCGCTTCGCTGCCATGACCGTCCCGTCGGGGTTGCTCACGGCCTGCCGCCTGGCAGGCTCCCCGACGAGGAGCTGCCCGTCCTTCGTGAAGGCGACCACCGAGGGGAACATCTTCCCCGCGACGGTCACCCCCTCGGCCGAGGGGATGATGACGGGCTTCCCGCCGAGCATGACGGCTGCCTGGCTGTTCGATGTCCCGAGGTCGATCCCGATGATCTTCTCCTTACCCATGGTTTTCCTCCCTGCATTCTCCGGATTGTTCGGCTATCTTCACCTTCGCGGGCCGGAGGACCTTTGACCTGAACCGGTACCCCTTCTGGTACTCCTCCAGGATGGTCCCGTCCCCCGCGGTGCTCTCTTCCTTCGAGATGGCCTCGTGGAGATCCGAGTCGAACCGTTTCCCGAGGCTCTCGATGCTCTCCAGACCATGGCTCCCGAGGATCTTGTAAAGCTTCCGTGCCAGGAGCTGGAACCCCTCCCGGTTCTTCTCCTCCGAGAGGGAGGGGAGCGCTTGGTCGAGGTCGTCGAGGACCGGCAGGAGGTCCCGGACGAGGGACTCCCCCGCGAGCCGGATCACCTGCTCCTTCTCCCTCTCGAGGCTCTTCCGGTAGTTGTCGAAGTCGGCCTGGAGGTACTGGAGCTTCGTGAGCCGCTCGCCGGCGAGCCGCTGGGCTTCCGCGAGTTCCTGGCGGAGGCGCGCGAGCTCCTCTTGGGAGGCACACTCCTGCCCGCTCTCCTCACCGGTCATCCTGTATAATATCGGCTATCCTCTCCTAAACCTTTTTCGCGGATGGGGGATGCCCCGCGGTCCGGCACGGGACAGGACATGAGCCACCCGGCAGCGCCTTCACGCGAGGATAGCCCGCTTGGGATCGAGGAGGATGGCGTTGTCGAGGCCGGCGCAGGAAACGGCGGCGATGGCGCCGATGACCCCCCTCCCCCCGGCCATGAAGATCCCATGCCGCCGTGCGACATCCTCCGCCTCCCCGCGGGTGACCGTGCCTGTCCGGGCCCGGTTCCCGAACTCCCGGAGGTCCCGGGGGACGGTGAAGCCCTGCTTGATGCCGATGCCCCACTCGGGGGAGAGGGCCTCGTCCGCGACGAACCGGAGGCTGTGCTCCCGGATCTGCCCGCAGAGGGCCGGGTCGGCGGCGAGCTCGATGAAGCTCGCCGAGTTCCCGGCGGTCCGTTCCGGGTGGTCCGGGTTGAGCATCACGATGTGGTGCCCGATGGGCATGACCCCCCCGAGGGTGGAGAGGTGCTGCTGGAGAGCGAGGGCGAGGGCGAAGGTCGCGCCCCCCTCGGCGGTGTCGGTGTCGTCGACTCCGATGGCGAGGTACCGCATCGCCAGGGAGGTGACCTCCCCCTCGACGAAGGGGCCCGAGCGCACGATCCTCACGTCCTCCACCCCATCGGCATGGCCCATCATGTCGGTGAGGGAGTAGGCCGGGCCCCCGACGCACCTGATGGTCTGGACGAGGTACTCCCCCTCCCGCCGGAGGCCGGTGACCCCGACGGCCGGGTCCGGGAAGAGGCCGATGGAAGCCTCCCGGTCCCCGAGGAAGGCCTGCTCCCTGAGGAGGGTCCCGTCCCGGGAGACCCGGGAGAGGACCCCCCCGGCCCGCTGGTGGTGGAACCTGCAGTAGGCCGCGCAGGAGGCCGACAGGCACTCATGGTAGATCTCCACGGCATCCCCGTCGATGGTGGTGAAGATCCGCCGGCAGGCGCTCGAGGGCATGGCGCTCCTTGCAAGGTAATGGGCCGGGGACCTGCCACGCTTCTCCTCCCGCACCACGAGGCACCCCTCGGCGAGGAGCCGGTTGATCCAGTCCTGGGCCGTGGACCGGGGGAGCCCCGTGCTTCCCGCGATGTCCGAGACCGTGAAGTACCCCCGGTCCAGGGTGTACTTCCGGATGAGCCTGAGGATTTCCCGGCGACGTTCAAGGACGCCTGTCATACTGCTCCCTGATGGAGAGGAGGTCCCCGATGACCGCGCTCGCGGTCTCGACGGCCCCCGCCCCCTTCCCGATGAAGGTGAGCTCCCCGGCCATGTCTGTCACCACGGTCACGGCGTTGAGGGTCCCCTCCACGAGGAGCGGGTGGCTCCGGGGGATGATCCGGGGCGAGACCCGGAGGAGCTTCCGTGACGGGATGGCCTCCCCGATGAGCCGGACGGCCACCTCCTCGTCCATGGCGAGCTGGATGGCCTGGGGGGTGATGAGATCGATGCCCGTCACGTCGACGTCCTCCAGTTTTGCGTCCATCTCCCAGACGGTGTTCGCGAGGATGACGAGTTTGATGGCGGTGTCGAGGCCCTTCACGTCGTAGGTTGGGTCCTTCTCGGCGTACCCCATCTCCTGGGCCTCGCCGAGGGCCTGATCGTAGGTGAGGCCCTCGTCCTCCATCCTGGTGAGGATGTAGTTGCAGGTCCCGTTCATCACCCCGAAGAGGGCCTTCACCTCGTTCCCGAGGAGGCCGTCCCGGAGGGTCCTGATGATAGGGATGGCCCCGCAGACGGTGGCCTCGTACCGGAGGGCGACTCCCTTCCTCGCGGCGAGGGCCGTGAGCTCCCGGTGGGCGAGGGCGATGGGTCCCTTGTTCGAAGTGACGACGTGCCGGCCGAGCCCGAGAGCTGTCCGGATGTGGGTGAGGGCGGGCTCCCCGGTCTGCATGCTCGTGGGGGTGACCTCCACGAGGGCGTCGTAGGCATCCGATCTCACGATGTCGAGGGCGGTGACCTCCGGTCCCTTCGCGCCCTTCGGTCTCCCGGGCTTCCCACAGCGGCCGGTCTTCTCCTTCCGGGAGAAGACCTCCGGAAGGGAGATCCCCTCCGGGTCGATCACCCCGCCCTTCGAATCGGCGATGGCCGTGATGGTAAGGGGAAGGTCCTTTTCCCCGAGCATCCGCGCCACCCCCTGCCCGACGGAGCCGAAGCCGAGGAGGGCAACCCTCATGCCCTTCATGCCATCTCCTCCAGGGGCTCAACGATGAGGAGATCCTTCTTAGCCGCGACCTCCCTGAGAATGGCGACGGCGCTCTCCATATCCTTCCGGTTCGCGGTCCTGAGGGTGATCCTGGCGGAGGATCGTTCATTGATGGCGGGCATCATGAGGGAGAGCTCCGAGACCTCGGCATATCCCGTCCGGTCGATCTGATCCACGGTGTCGCTGATGTCTGTGTGCATGATGTGGCCGATCATGATGAGGGCCCGCTTGTGGAGGAGGCGCTCCTCCCCGATCCGGAGGATGTTCACCCCGAGGCCCTTGATCTGGTCCACGACGGCGGGGAGGCTCCCCGCGGGGAGGTCGAGGACGATCTGGACGTCGAGGGTGTCGGACTCGGACTCGGGGTCCCGCTGGTGGATCACCGCGATGATGTTCCCCCCGCACTGGGAGATGGGCTCGAGGACCCGGACGAGCTGCCCCGGTGTGTCCTTCATCTCCAGCTTCATGGATACCTGCATGGTCGACCACCTGGTAATCGTAAGGTTGCACTCCCTCCCTGATAAGAGTATAAGAACCGGCCGGGGCGGGGCCGGGGAGGGATAGCCTCTTTGGGGCATGGAGCAAGCTCTCCTTACGGAAGGAAACAGGAATGAGGGTCCGGGTCATCGCGTGCGGGAACCCCTTCATGGGGAACGATGCGGCAGGGCCGGCGGTCCTCGCCCTCCTTGCCAAGGAGCATCCCGGGATCGACGCGGTGGATGGGGGGACCGGCGGCCTCGGGCTCGTCACCCTCCTGGAAGGGTACGACCGGGTCGTCATCGTAGACGCGACCTCGGGCAGGGGGAAGCCGGGGGAGGTCCGGGTCTTCCGGGACCTCCCGGCAGGCGGGATCCCCGGAGGGATACCCGGAGGGATCCCCACCCTCTCCCTCCACGAGATGGGAATCCCCGAGGCCCTTGCCCTCGCCCGGACCCTCGGCATCGCCCCGGAGGTGGTGATCGTGGGGATCGAGGGCGGCCGGATCCGGGCCTTCTCGGGGGAGATGGACCCGGCGGTCAGGGCTGCCATCCCGGAGGCTGTCAGGATTGTCCTTTCCGAGGTGAAAAGAGGGGGATAGGACCGGGATTACTTCGATCCTGGCGCCGTCATCACGATCCTGAGGGCCGCGGCGATCTCAGGGAGGAGCTCGGCGGGGATCCCCATGACCATCTCGTCGTCGGCGATTCCGGAGAACCGCCGGGAGCCGTCGCAGCCGAGGGAGAAGTTCGGGGTCCCCGTCAGGTAGGGCTGCGCCGTGGCATCCGAGCAGACGGACTGGATCCCGGCCATGTTCGAATCGATCCTGCCGCCGAGGCGGTAGAGGCTCGCCTGGGCGAGCTTGAGCATGTTCCTCGGCGTCGTCACCACGAGGACGACATCCGGGTCAAAGGGCGTCTTCTCCAGGGGTGCGTAGATGGTGGCATAAGTCTCGCCGGTCCGGAGGTGGGGAATCCGGTCCATGGTACGCCGGCAGGCAGCCATGCTCTCGAACTTCCCGAGCTTGTAGTAGAACTCTCCGCTCTGGAGGGTGGGGGTGATCTCCCGGAGACCAAGGGCCCACGCGCCGCCGTTGCACTGGTGCTTTGCCGAGGTGGCGAAGAAGACCGCCCCCTCCCGCCTCGCCATGTTCACCATCTGGCAGTGGCGGACGGTCTCCTTCTGCTCGGGGATGCCGGCGGGGATCTCCTCTTTGCCCTTCGCAAGCCTCACGGCGACCGGAGAGCCAGCGAGGGAGAGGGCCTTCCTCAGGCCCTCCGAGATCTCGGCATAAGGAACCGCAACCTTCATCTCTGTCATGTCCATCCCTCGAATTACGAGAACACTCTCCCCTCATCCCAGATAAGGCTTGAGATGCGGGAAAGGGGTGTTACAGCCTGCGGAGCTTCTGGTCCACCTTGTCAAAGAAGCTCTTCCCCACGTCCACGAAGAGGGCCGGGTCGGGCGACCGGTGCACGGTGAGGACCGCCCCCCGGGCGAGCTCCGTCGTCCGCTGGCCGTCGAGGACGAGCTTCGCCGGCTTCTCGCTCTCGAGGGTGATCCGGAGGACCCGGTCCCCCCCGATGACGATGGGCCGGGAGGAGAGCATGTACGGCGCGAGGGGGACGAGGAGGAACCCGTCGACCCGGGGGTCCATGATGGGCCCGCCGGCGCTCATGGCATAGGCGGTGGAGCCCGTGGGGGTGGAGACGAGCGTCCCGTCGGCCCGGAAGCGCTCGGCGAGGATCCCGTCCACCTCCACGGTGAACCGGAGCATCTTCGCCGGCCGGCTCGTGACGATGACCGCCTCGTTCAGGGCGTCCCCGAGCCGCTCCCTGTCGAGGGAGATGGCAATCCGCATCCGTCTTTCCACCCGGAACCCCTCCCGGAGGTTCGCGAGGAACCCGGGGGCCTCGGCCGGCTCGAGCTCGGCGAGGAAGCCCACCTCTCCCCAGTTGATCCCGAGGACCGGCACCTGCTCCTTCAGCCCCTGGATGGTGTGGAGGACCGACCCGTCCCCCCCGACCACCACCACGAGGTCGGCTCTCGCCTCCCCGAGGCCCGTGCCATGAAACCCGAGGCGCTTTGCCAGGGCCTCCTCGAGGACGACCCGGTGGGAGAGCTCCTCGAGCTCGCCTGCCAGGCCCGAGGCATAGCTCACCGCCCGATCGTCATCCGCCCGGGACACGACGAGGATTCTCATGGCTGCCACCTCCTCACCCTCTCACCTCAGATACTCAATGACCTTCCCGTGAAGGGTGCCGTTGCTCGCGACGAGGCACTTCCCCACGGTGACCTCGTCGGGGAACCTTATCCGCCGGCCCTCGAGGTCAGAGACCTTCCCCCCGGCCTCCTCGCAGATGAGCATGCCGGCCGCGGCATCGGTCACCCGGAGCGTTGCCCGGAGATCGATGAACCCATCAAGCCTCCCCGAGGCCACGTAGCAGAGCTCGAGGGCCGAGGCCCCGAGGAGCCGCCACCGGCGGATCTTCTGGCCGAGGGAGAGGACGGGGGCCGGGTTGAACTTCCGGCCATAGACGGACATGGCGCTCTCCTCGAGGAGGCCCGTCCGGGACACCCGGATGGGCTTCCCGTCCAGGAACGCCCCCGTCCCCCGTTCGGCGGTGAAGGTCTCGCCATGGGCGAGGTCCCGGACGAAGCCCTGCCGGACCGTCCCCTCCTCGGCGTAGGCAATGGAGAGGGCGTAAAAGGGGATCCCGGAGAGGGCGTTGTGGGTGCCGTCCACGGGGTCGAGGAAGATGGTCCCCCGTTCGCCCCCGATATCCTTCTTCCCGCACTCCTCGGAGACGAGGGTCCTGCAGAGGGCATGCCGGGTGATGGTCTCCGCGACGAAGTCCTCGGCGGCCTTGTCGATGCGCCTCGTGGGGGTGCCCGCCGCGCCGATCCGGATGATTTCCTTCCCCTCCGGCGACCCCGCCAGGTCGTGGACAATCTCCTCCACCCCCCGCGCCATTTCCGCACAGCAGGCCAGGAATTCCATGCTCCACTGCGTGCTATTTATGGTATGCCATCCAGATAAACTATGAGCACAGGAGAGAGGACAGCCGAATGAAGGAACAGACAGAGGTCGGCAAGCTGAAAGAGGGCAGATACGTGGTCATCGATGATGAGCCCTCCAAGATCCTCGGGATCGCAACCTCGAAGCCGGGGAAGCACGGGGCCGCGAAGGCGCGGATCGACGCCGTTGGCATCTTCGACGGGGTCAAGCGGTCCATCGTCTCGCCCGTATCCGCGAAGATCTACGTGCCGATTGTTGAGCGCAAGGGCGCCCAGGTCATCTCCAAGGCGGGAAACATGATCCAGCTCATGGACGTCAAGGACTTCACCATGTTCGAGCTCACCGTCTCCGAGGAGGAGGCCGCGAAGATCGAGACCGGGAAGGACATCACCTATATCGAGTCCATGGGAAAGCGGAAACTCGACTGAGGAGGATACGGGGGGAAGGAACCCCCGTCTTTTTTCGTGACGGTATTCCCTGACCGGGAGGTGCCCTGATCAGAGGTATTCCTGCGGTACCTTGATGGTTATCGTGTAGGACTTTATGAAGGACGTGTCGATCCGGAAGTAGTAGGTCCTCTTTCCCTCGAAGACCTTCTGGGTCCAGGGGTTCTCGGGCGGCTCCTCGTAGATGGTCTGCTTGATGGGGGTGATGACCACCCGGTTGGGGTTCTCCACGTCAAAGACCTGGATGATGATGACCGGGTAGGCATCCGGCGGGAGGGCCAGGGGTTCGGCGGTATATTCCAGGACCCAGTAGGGGGTCGGGATGTAGACGTTCTCGGTCATGCCCGACCACCTTCCCGAGATCTCGGCAAAGTTGACGAGTTCGCGGGTCCGGTTCGGCTGCTGGGGAATCGGGGGGTTCGGGGCAAGGGTCGCCTGGCCCTCCGGCTGGCCGATGAACCCGACATTCTTCACCGACCCGTCCCAGGCCGGGGTTGCCGTAGGGGTGGGAGTGGGCGTGGTCTGCTTCATGGTCGGGGCAGCCACGGGACGCGTCGCCGCCGGGGTCACCGTGGGGGTGAGGGGCCCGCCGGAGGGAGGCCCGGCCTGCCGGCCGCTTACCATGGGCATCACGACCAGGGCAAGCACCGCGAAGGCGACAATGGCGATGACGACAACGAGGATATCCTGTTTCTCCATACGGGGGTCCCGGAAGGTTCTCTCAAGCTGTATATGGGGAAAGGTATGGGGAAAGGAGGTAATAAGGGTTCTTTCCGGGCCACCTTTCCCGGGAAGGGCCCGTCCCGCATGAGTTATGACAATTTCTCTCTTCCGGAGGTGTCCAATGCTTCCCCGGAAAGAGCTACTATAAATAGCACCCATGGGAATTATTTCAGAGATGTCCCCCCACAAGCCGGTTCACCAGGGGTTACCTGGCAGGGAGAGCGGTTTCCTGAGGCCCTTCATCATCCTCGTCTTCACCCTCCTCGCCCTCCTCCTGAACGGGTATGCCCTGGTGAACGCCGGGGACCCCGTCGTCCGGCAGATCTCCCAGCTCCTCCCGCACCTGTACTACATCCCCATCATCCTCGCCTCGGTGTGGTACCCCAAGCGGGGCCTCCTCCTCATCGGCCTCGTCGTCGGGGTCTCCCTGGGTATGTTCTTCTACAGCCTCGCGAGGGGGACCTTCAACCCCGTCATCCTCGTCTACACGGCCATCTACGTGTGGGTGGTGGCCATTATCTCGGTTTTCACCCTGGAGCAGTGGAAGAACCTCTCCCGCCTCCTCCCCTCAAAGAAACGGGGCCGGTCGGGACCGGGTGACGGGACGGGAACGGCAAGTACCTGGGGGCCGGGGGACGAGATCCCCGGGGCGGTCCAGGACATCGAATCGCTCCTCCCGATGCTCTCAACGGAGGACAACCGTGTCAGGGTGGCGGCCATCACCTCCCTCGGGAAGACCGGGAACCCGCAGGCGGTGCGGCCCCTCATTACCCTCCTGGGGGACGGGAACCGGGGGGTCCGGGAAGCCGCGGTCCGGGCCCTGGGGGCCCTCGGGGGACTGGCGGTGGAGCCCCTCATCGCCGCCCTGGGGGATGGGGACTGGCACCTCCGGGTGGGAAGCGCCATCGCCCTCCGGATCATCGGGGACCTCAGCGGGGTGGAACCCCTCATCCGGGCCCTCTCGGACGAGAACCGGTTCGTGAGGCGGGAGGCGGCGAAGTCCCTGGGGAGGATGGGGGACCGGCGGGCGACCGATCCGCTTATATCCCTCCTCGGCGACGTGGATACCGGCGTGAGGGTCCGGGCGGCGGCGGCCCTTGGCAGGATAGGGGACCCGGGGGCGATGGAGCCCCTCATCCGGGCACTGGGGGACGGGAATCCTGAACTTGCTGAAGCAGCGGGTGAAGCCCTATCCCGGTTAAAAAATACCATAACTTCATCCGATTTATAAGGAATTCCCCCGGTTTATAAGGAAAAGTATTTATAGAGATAAGAAGATTTAACTGTGAGTATACCTGGAGAGATTCGGGATACTGACAGGTGTAGTCTATGAAACGTCTACTGAGTCGTGAAGAAGCCTTCACCGGCCTCGAGGCGGCCATCGTGCTCATCGCCTTCGTGGTCGTGGCTGCGGTCTTCTCCTACGTGGTGCTCGGTGCCGGGTTCTTCTCCACCCAGAAGGCCCAGGAGTCCGTGCATACCGGCGTCCAGCAGGCAAGCTCGAGCTTCGAGATCCTGGGGGACGTCTACGGGCTTGTCCTTCCGCCGGCAACGAACCAGATCAACTGGTTGAACTTGACGCTGGGAGTCGTGCCCGGTGGCATGGCCATCGACATGACCAAAGTGACCATGGTATGGTCGAACGCGAGCTGGCGCCGTGAGCTCAACTTGGCCAGCAGTACCGCCTTCGTGGAAAACCCGCCGGGAGATACTTGGTCCATCTACCAGGATATCAACGGGAACAAGAACTTTCAGCTCGAGGCAGGTGAGCAGATGGATATCCGTGTTCACCTCCAAGATGCCAGTGCGATATCTCCACGCGACGTGTTCTCCCTTGAGATCAGGCCGATTGTCGGTTCCTCCCTCACCATCACGCGAACCGCGCCGGGCGGGCTCGACATGGTGAACAGGCTCTACTAGGAGGTGCATGAGATGAAGAAATACCTGAAATCTGAGGCCTTCACCGGCCTTGAGGCGGCCATCGTGCTCATCGCCTTCGTGGTAGTTGCTGCGGTCTTCTCGTATGTAGTACTCGGTGCCGGGTTCTTCACGACCCAGAAGGCCCAACAGGTGGTCTATTCGGGTGTCCAGCAGGCTTCCTCGAACATCATCGTCCTTGGCGAGGTCTACGGGAACTCCACGGTGAATCCCCCCGTGATCGACAAGATCTTCTTCACCATCGGCCTTGCAGCCGGGGGGACGT
>Ga0335070_10005615_pt1 | contig 14753 bp, 13 predicted proteins | sample Lox_Sample_13_FD_206722 | JGI IMG/M metagenome (GOLD analysis project Ga0335070, IMG submission 206722) | Soil microbial communities from Loxahatchee National Wildlife Refuge, Florida, United States - Lox_Sample_1.3 | ecosystem: Environmental > Terrestrial > Soil > Wetlands | place: USA... | reverse complement strand
TCACGACGTCTCTCGCGATCGCATTCAGATCTCCTGCTTTATTTCGCCCCTGCCTGGACCGTGATAGCCTATGCCCTGCAGGGGCGTCGGAAGCCGGCTTACAGCCGCCCTCCACCGTTCCCGTTCCGATCCGGCATGGGGCCCGAGCCTAAACCCGCCAGAAGCTCCGTATCTCCCTCAATCACAAGGAGTTCTGAGTCTCCCCAGAACGCCCCGGACACGCAACTTTCCCCCAGCGACGGGGTTGAAGAAGGTGTGAGCACGGCTGCACTCGATCCCGGCATGCTGATGGGTGCGACGGTACAGCCCTCGGGCATATTCCCGGGTGAGGCTGGGCCAGGGGAAATCTCGGACGCGCAGATCATGCTCCGGGTGAAGGCTGGCGACCAATCCGCCTTCAACTACCTGGTCGAGAAGTACCGGCGCCCGATGGTGAGCTTTATGTATCGCATGGCACGCAATTCGGCCATCGCCGAGGACCTCGCGCAGGAAGTCTTTTTGCGTGTGTACCGCTCGCGCGAGACCTACGAAGCCAGCGCCAAGTTCACTACGTGGCTCTACCGGATTGCGACCAATCTGGCGGTCAATCACGCGCGCGACACGCGCCACGAGCGGCCGGAAGTAACTGTTAGCCTGGACGAGCCGGACGAGGAAAGCGGTACGACCATCGAGCTTCCCGACGGTCATTTGACCGCCGAGCAGGCCATGGTGCAGCGTGAGCGGTTGCTGGCGATCCGCCGCAAGGTGGAGGCATTGCCGGAATTGCAAAAATTAGCTGTCATCATGCACAAGTATCAGCAGATGGATTACAAGCAAATTGCCGAAGTATTGAAGAAGAGCGAGTCGGCCACGAAGTCGCTGCTCTTCCGGGCGTACGAGACTTTGCGGGAACAGTTAAAAGAATATATTTAGAAGTACTTTTTTCTTTGTGAGCGAATTGGCGAGATTGAGGGGAAGCGGTTATGAACTGCGAGGAAATTCGCGATCGCATGCTCGATGTGGCCGCCGGAGTGAGCGAGCCCACGGCAGACGAAAACAATCACATACACAGCTGTGCCGCCTGCGCGGAACAGTTGCAATCGTTGCGTTCGACCATGATGTTGCTGGACGATTGGCGGGCGCCCGAACCTTCACCTTATTTTGACGTGCGCTTGCAAGCCCGTTTGCGGGAAGAAATGGCGCGGCCGCGGGCGGGTTGGCTCAGTTGGTTCCGTCGCCCTGTTCTGGCTGCCGCTCTCACTGTCCTGATGGGCGTTGGCGTTGGATTATTTTTCACCGAGCACAGTGGCCTTCGTACTCCCGATCCAGCCGTGGCGGAAGCCTCTGAGCCCGGGTCGGCCGTCAGCGACCTGCAGACGCTCGAAAAAAACCATGACATGTATTCGGATTTTGAGTTGCTCGACGATCTTTCTGTGCAGCAGGATGTAACGGCGAATCCGTAAATTGCGCGAGCGGTTCGCGGACGGACGTCATCGCGATAAGGAACAACGTGAAAACGGGGAGGAAGATTACGCTCGGGCTGGCAGTGCCGGCGATGGCGCTGGCCATCGCTCTGCCTCTCCAGGCCCGTCCCCAGCGGGGCGGTGGCTACCGTCCCGTTCAGCAGAGACACGCACCCCCAAGCTATCAGCCACCCCGGGCGCAGGTAGCGCGCCCGTCCACACCGCAGCCGCAGGCACGAGGTCACGCCGGAGACTGGCTGCGCCGCTACAAAGACCTCCCTTCCGCCGAGCAGGAACGCGCGCTGCAGAACGATCCTGGCTTCCGCAGGCTGCCGCCCGAACGCCAGGAACTTCTGCGCCGACGCCTGCAGCACTTCTCCAACCTGCCTCCGCAGCAGCAACTGCGCATGCTCAACCGCATGGAGACCTGGGAGCACCTGACGCCTGACCAGAAACAACAGGCGCGCCAGATCTTCGGACAGATGCGGCAGCTTCCGCCCGACCGCCAGCGCCAGGTCATTACGGCCGTTCGCGACCTTCGGGCCATGGCGCCCGATCAGCGCGAGCGCATCATCGACTCCGATCGTTTCAAGGGCATGTTCTCCGACCAGGAGCGCGACATGATGCGCGGAGCCATCCGTCTCCCGTTGGCTCCCCCGGAAGGTGATGGCCGCGGCCCGCAGGAATAAAAATCTCGCGAGTAGAGGAACTTCGATTTGTTCTGCACTGTCCCAACCTGAGGCGGCGCACGCCCTGACGTGCGGCAAATCACAGTCGCCTGCCGATACCTGACATAGGATCAGCCGTTCCTTGCGGATAATCATTTGCGAGGCCTGCCATGCCCGTCAAAACCATCATCGAACCCTTCCGCATCAAGAGTGTCGAGCCTATCCGATGGACCACGCGCCGCGAGCGGGAACAATTGCTCGAGACCGCGCACCGTAATCTCTTTCTGCTGCCCGCCGAAGACGTCCTTATCGATTTGCTGACCGACTCCGGTACTGGCGCGATGTCCACGCATCAGTGGGCCGCGGTGATGGAAGGCGACGAGAGCTACGCCGGAAGCAAGAGCTTCGATCATTTTAAGAACTCGATCCAGGACATCTTTGGCTACAAGCACGTGATTCCCACGCACCAGGGCCGGGCCGCCGAACGCATTTTGTTCGGAGTTGCCTGCGAGAAGGGTGACGTCGTTCCCAATAACACCCATTTCGATACCACTCGCGCGAACGTGGAGTTCGTCGGAGCGGAAGCGGTCGACTTGGTGATCGAGGAAGGGAAGCATCCCGCGTCGACGCATCCCTTCAAAGGGAATATGGACACCGCTGCCCTGGAGGCTCTTATCCAGCGGGTCGGTCGTGAGCGCGTTCCCCTGGTGATGCTTACGGTTACCAACAACTCTGGCGGTGGACAGCCGGTCTCAATGGAGAATGTTCGTCAGGTGAGCGCCGTCTGCAAGCGCCATTCCATTCCTCTCTACTTCGACGCCTGCCGCTTCGCTGAAAACACCTGGTTCATCAAACTTCGCGAGAAGGGATACGAGAACAAAACGCCGAAAGCAATAGCCCAAGAGATGTTCCGCCACGGCGATGGATGCACCATGTCTGCAAAGAAAGACGGCATGGCGAACATCGGAGGTTTTCTCTGTACAAATGACGATCTGCTGGCCCAGCAGGAGAAAGATCTCCTGATCCTTACGGAAGGCTATCCCACATATGGCGGTCTTGCAGGTCGCGATCTTGAAGCCATCGCCGTGGGCGTGCAGGAAGCGCTTGAAGAAGACTATCTGCGCTATCGCATCGCCTCCACCGCTTACTTGGGCAGTCACATCGCAGGTCAGGGTGTGCCCATCGTGCAGCCGCCCGGCGGACATGCCATCTATCTCGATGCCCGCGCGTTCCTGCCTCACGTCCCGCCAAGCCAATTTCCCGGCGTGGCTCTGGCCTGCGAACTTTACTTGGAAGGCGGAATCCGCTCGGTAGAAATCGGCACGTTGATGTTTGCCGGGGCAGCCAAAATGGACTTGGTGCGCCTCGCGATTCCCCGGCGTGTCTACACCCAGAGCCATATCGACTATGTCGTCGAGGTCATCCTGGAAGTCTGGAGAAATCGCGAACAGATTTCCGGGATGAGACTGACCTACGAAGCTCCTTTCTTGCGCCATTTCACCGCCCATCTGGAACCGCTCAAGATAGCCGTGCCCGCTCGCAAGTAGGCCCGGAATCATCCCCTGAGAACTCAGGGCACGCCCTCTGAAGACCCAGCCACGGGTGCTAACATTGAAATCAACCGCCCACCCGGCGATGAAAGGTTCTCCTATGTCCGAAGCCACGCTGCAAGCGACCGCCCCCACTCCGCTCACTCACCTGACCGAAGACGAGATCCTTTTCCGCGACAACATTCACCAGTTCGCCGACGAAAAGCTCCGTCCTCTCGTCAAGGAAATGGACGAAAAGGGCGTCTTCGACAAGTCGCTGATTCACGAATTCTTCCAGCTTGGCCTGATGGGCATCGAAGTCCCCGAGCAATATGGCGGGGCCGGCGGCAAGTTCTTCGAAGCCATCCTGGCGGTGGAAGAACTGTCTCGCGTGGATGCTTCCGCCGGAGTCATCGTCGATGTCCAGAACACGCTGGTGAACAACGCACTGCTGCGCTGGGGGAACGAGGACCAGAAGAAGCGTTACCTGCCGCGCATGGTATCAGAACTCGTCGGCGCTTACGCTCTCAGCGAAGCCGGATCCGGTTCCGACGCCTTTGCCCTGCAGACCCGTGCCGAACTCAAAGGCTCAGACTACGTGCTCAATGGCCGCAAGCTGTGGATCACCAATGGCAAAGAGGCCGGCCTCTTCGTCTTGTTCGCGACTCTGGATCCCGCTGCTGGATATAAAGGCATCACGGCTTTCCTCATCGAAAAGGATTTCCCCGGTTTCAGCGTCGGCAAAAAGGAAGACAAGCTGGGCATCCGGGCCTCCTCCACTTGCGAATTGATTCTGGAGGACTGCCGCGTTCCGAAATCCAACGCGCTGGGAGAACCCGGCAAGGGGTACAAGATCGCGATTGAGACTCTCAATGAAGGCCGAATCGGAATTGGCGCGCAGATGATCGGCATCGCGCGCGGGGCCTGGGAGTTTGCCGCCAGGTACGCGCAGGAGCGCAAGCAGTTCGGCAAGCCGATCTCGGATTTTCAGGGCGTTCAGTTCCAGATCGCCCAGATGGCAACCGAGATCGAAGGCGCGCGCCTGATGGTATATAACGCGGCCCGCATGAAAGATGCCGGCGTGAATTTCGTGAAAGAAGCCGCCATGACGAAACTCTTCGCCTCGCAGGTAGCGGAGCGCGTGACTTCACTCGCCATAGAAATCTACGGCGGCTATGGATTTACTAAAGACTACCCAGTGGAAAAATTCTGGCGGGACGCTAAGATCGGCAAGATCTACGAAGGCACATCGAATATGCAGCTCGCGACCATCGCCAAGCTGGTGTTGGGAAAATGAGTTTAGCGAGTCTCGCGGCTACTCCGTGCCAGGACTGAAGTGAAATTCCAGCGCTTCCCGCGACTCTCCCGGTCCGGGAGCATACTTCCATTTGGCCACCGCGTCCCGCGCCGCCTGGATCAGCAGCGGACTGCCTCCCACGGGTTCTACCGAGGTCACCTTGCCATCCGGCGCCACGACCGCCACTAGCTTCACGGTGCCCGCCAGATTCATCCGCTTCGCAACCGACGGATAGGTGGGGACAACCCGCTGAATCACCTTGCGTCCGTCATTTCCTGACATCTGAGTCTGGCCGACTGCGGATATTTGCAGGAACATCGCGGAAACAGCCGCAAGCAGTGCGATGTATCGCGTTTGCATGGAGGAGTCTCGAACCCCGTGATTTTCCTTAATGTTAAGCGCTTTGATCTTAGGGCGTAGAGGACTCCCTTGCGAAGGTACCCGAGGTAACCAGCCACGAGCTGCGCTTGGCAGCGAATTTGCCTGCCCCCCCAGATGTCCCAAAATGCCTGTCCAGCTTGGGTTTGCGGGCCGAGTCACTAGAAGTGACAACAAATCCTCCTTGCTCATAATGTGCATCGAGTTGCACTTCCGCCTTTGTGCCGCAACTAGTGAATCGCGCCCAAGGTCCTTGTTATCAGCTTCTTGGCGGAAACATCCTCGATGGCGAGTCGGGTGCATTTCTCCAGTCAAGCCCGCAAGCAGGGGCGCAGACTAGGGGTGCCACTTGACGACGTTGTTCACCAGCACGGAGATTACAACCGCAGCCCCCATTGACGCACAATCGGCCCCCAAGCGACGCGGCTGGCTGCCCTTGCTCACCGTACTCTTCTGCGTCTCCTACGCCTTGATGACCATGCTCATCGTGGAGCAGGGATCGACGATCGAGTCCCAGCGGACGCTGATCAAAGAGCTTTTGCGCGACAGCACCGAATTGTCCGCCACCAAGATGAAGGCAATCCAGAATCAAAGAGCGGCCCAGGCTCACAATCAGTCTGGACCTCAGACATCGACCCAGAACCCGTCAACCCAGGCTCCGTCGACCCAGGCTCAGGCGAATCAAGCCCCGTCTTCCCAGGCGGCTCCCCAGCAGCGTGCAAAGAATCAGAACCAGAAGCAATTTGAAGTGCCCTCGCGGCCGGCCTCCGACCTCTCAGACAGCCGCCGTGCTTTGATCAAGATCTAGCAACGCAAGACTTGCTGGTAGGTAGGCGAAACAACAACTTAGAGCGAACGCATGAAGGTCCTGACCCTAGCCTTGATGTTCAGCCTGCCAGTTCTCCCGCTGGCTCCGAAAAAACCGCTGCCGCAGCCGGCGGCCCAGCTGGCCAAGCACGCGAAGGGCGGGCGCTGGTATTTTGCGGAAAGCGGCCACGCCGTCTACTGCTACGGGCCGGTCATGACCGTGCCCCGCGCCAACGGTGGACTCCAAAAGGTAGCTACCTTCTGCCGCGACGGGAGCCCCATGGTTCCCCTGAAAGAATAGGCTTCAGTCTTCGTATGCAGGCACAGCTCCCGTCTGCCTCTCATCCCAGAGGAACACAAATCCGCATGATATAAATCGTGCGGAGAGGCCGATTTGGACGCTGTTGGCAAATTGCACAACCGGCTGGTGATCAACCGCCGGGTCGACGTTCTTGCGTCATGGTTCGCGCAACTCGCCCCGAGACAGGCTCGAATACTCGATGTCGGCTGCGGCGACGGCTTGCTGGCCTCGCTTTTGCTATCGAAGCGTCCCGACCTGCAACTCCAGGGCATCGACGTTCTGGCGCGTGAGGATACCGCCATTCCCATCGCAATCTTCGATGGCGATCACATTCCTTACGAGAGCAATTCCTTCGATGCTGTGCTTTTCTCTGATGTGCTCCATCACACCGATGACCCAACGATCCTCTTGCGCGAAGCGCACCGAGTCGCCTGCCATTGCGTGCTCCTGAAAGACCATTACCGCAAAGGCCTTGCCGCTTTTTCCCGGCTTCGCTTTATGGACTGGGTGGGAAACGCTCGGTTCGGCGTCTCGCTGCCCTACAACTACTGGACCGAAGATCAATGGAGAACTGCCTGGCGGCAAATAGATCTTGAGCCCGAGAAAGTGGTGACGAGCTTAGGCTTGTATCCCGGCCCGGCCGACTGGATTTTCGGAGCGCAACTCCATTTCGTCGCCAGGCTTCGGAAGCTGCCGTGATCAGACCGCTGTAGTCCTACCGCCGCCGCATCCCCAACACGCTAAGGAAGAAGCTGGCCAATACCGTCTGCGCCCCCAGCGTTAAAAGCAGCGAGGCCGGGATCACCAGGCGCATGGTGTGGGAGTAGTCCATACTTCCAAAGTGGCGAGCGCCCCACAAGCTAACCGCATAAATCGAAGCTCCCAACCCGCCCATCCCGAGCACCGCACCCGCAAGCAGCCCCACTTCGAGCGTGATGTAGCGGAACAGTCGGTCCAGCACGGGATCGGGCGGCAACAATCCCTCAGAAATGGCGAACAATTTCGTGAACACGGCAAAGGCAACCGCCTGGAATCCCAACAGAACAAACACCGCCGCGTAGAGCATGGTGTGCACATCGAAGCTGACCGAACCCACCACTCGATTTCCCGGCAACAGCCATACCCCAATCACCGTTCCCAATAGCATCAGCAACAAGCCCGGATAGAGAAACAGCCAGCGCGGGCTATACAGAAGGAAAAATCGAAGCGTGCGCCAGCCATCGCGGAATGTCCTCAGATGTGGCGCCCGTGAGCGGCCGTCCGGAGAGAGCGTTGTGGGAACCTCCGCGATCTTCATCTGGAACAAGGTCGCTTTCACGACCATTTCCGTCGCGAACTCCATGCCGGTCGTGCGCAGGTCCATTTTCTGGTACGAATCTTTTCGGAAGGCGCGCAGCCCGCAATAGAAGTCTCCAACTCCACTGCGGAAGAACGTGCGCCCCAGCCATGACAGCGCCGGGTTCCCGAAATACCGGTGCAAGGGCGGCATCGCCTGCTGCAGAATCCCCCCCCGAAACCGATTGCCCATCACCAGATCGGCTCCGCCGCGAAGCTTCTCGACGAATCGTGGAATATGCCCGAAATCGTAGCTGTCGTCGGCGTCGCCCATCAGAACATACCGGCCTTGCGCCGCTCCGATCCCACCCATGAGCGCATAGCCGTATCCCTTGGACGGCACGTGTACCACGCGCGCTCCCAGCTTCTCTGCAATCTCCACCGAGCCGTCGGTGCTGCCGTTATCGGCCACGATAATTTCACCGCGGATGCCCGACTCCTCCAGCGCGCGCTGTGCCTTCTGGATACAGGTGCCCAGTGTCTCGGCCTCATTGAGGCAAGGCATGACGACCGAAATCTCGATCGGCTCGGGATTTTTCTGAGGTGAAGGCGTGACAACGGACTCGGCCCGTAACGCTACAGCCATGATTCCTTCCTGTGTGTTCTCTGGCTGGGGTTGAACGTGATTGCCGAGCATCATAGCAAAAAATCCACACCGCTCCGCGTGATATTGTGGGGCGGCGCCGCGGGACTGAGAATCCCGGCCATGTTCGTCTGATGCGCTGGATTTGGCTTCATTCCTGTCAGCGGACCGGTCTTCGTCGGTGTTCTTCTCAGGTTCCATGTCGCACCTTAACCTGAACGCAGTCATCGTGTGTGTGCTGCTTGCGCTGGGCGTTATCGCTCCGCGCTTCGGCGACCGTTTCTTTCGCCGTTTCGAATCATGGGCGTCTGGCTTTTCCCGGCGGAAGAAACTCGTTGTCTGGACGTCCGCCCTGGCAACGATCCTGATTCGCGTGTCCCTGTTGCCGTGGCTCCCTGTGCCGATTCCTGAGATCCACGATGAATACAGCTACTTGCTGGAAGGCGACACGTTCGCGCATGGGAGGCTGGCGAACCCACCTCATCCCATGTCGCTGTTCTTCGAGACCTTCCACGTGCTGCAGCATCCGACCTACGCCTCCCAGTACCCTCCGGCTCAAGGTGCGGTGTTGGCATTCGGAGAGATTTTGGGACATCCATGGCTTGGCGTGTTGCTCAGCATGGCATTGATGACCGCGGCCGTCGTCTGGATGCTGCAAGCTTGGCTCCCTCCACAATGGGCCCTGCTCGGCGGTCTCTTCGTGCTCATCCGCCTCGACACTTTCAGTTACTGGATCAGCAGTTATTGGGGCGGCGCCGTGGCGGCGACCGGCGGCGCGCTCGTCCTAGGCGGATACCGACGCCTCATTCACTCGCACCTTCCGCTTGATGCATTCGCACTAGGGATTGGAGCTGCACTCTTGGCGTGCAGTCGTCCCTTCGAAGGTTTCATCTTCTGCGTGCCGATCGCGATTGCTTTGCTCGTCCGGTTACTTTCCGAGAGAAGTTCCCCCCAACATTCCAGGGCGCGGATCTTATCGCCGGTCGCTGTCACGCTGGCGCTGGCCATCCTATTTCTCGGCTATTACAACTGGCGGGTTACCGGCAATGCGATAACCTTCCCGGAGTCACTCACTCAACGCACCTACGAAAATCAACCTCTTTTTGCGTGGCAAAAGCCTCGTCCGCAAATCCAATATTCAAATCCGCAATTCACCGCATTCCATGCCATGCAGCGAACTCGTTACGACGGCTCTTTTTCAAAATGGATGACGCGAAGTTGGGATCGCCTGGGGAGTTGGAGATATTTCCCGGGCAGCGCGCTCATGCTGCCGTTCATAACACTGCCGTGGACGTTTCGCGACCGCCGCATCCGCCTGCTTTGGATCATCTCTTTCTGCTGCACTCTCGGGTTGTTAGCGGTGGTCTATTTCGAATACCACTACGCCGCTCCCCTGACCGCGGTGGTGATGGTATTGGTTGTGCAAGCGGTGAGGCATTTGCGGCAGTGGACTTGGGGGCGCAGGCCAATTGGCATCGGCCTTTCACGGGCCATCGTCTTAGCAGCCATCGTAAATGTCGCAATCTTGACCTCAGCCACTGCACGGCATCCCAGCGTTCAGCCGTGGATCTTCAGCCGAGCCCAGATGATTGCTCAGCTGAATAAGCTGCCGGGTTATCACCTGGTGATCGTTCGCTACAGCCCGCAACATCCGCCCTACGCAGAATGGGTCTACAACCGCGCCGATATCGACCATGCCAAAATCGTCTGGGCCCGCGAGATCCCGGGAGTGAACATCCAACCCCTACTCGATTATTTTCATGGTAGGACCGTATGGCTCGTGGAGGCCGACGCCTCCCCGCCACGCCTTAGTCCGTACCAACGCTGACCCTGACTAGGTAGAAACAGCCGGCTTGGCTGGCCAGCGGAGCGCAGCTTCGCCAGCGCGAGCACAACCCTCGGCGTGCTATCGGCCCGCGCTCGCCTGCGGATTCTCGTAAAGCCGCCATTCCCACGCGTGATCGTCCTTGTGGCGCCACACCACTGGCCAGGTTTGCTCTACCACCCGCATGGGCTGCCCCGCAGGCATATCGTCGAAGATGGATGAAATGAGCACATACCGTAAGCCGCCCGGCATGGGCACGTCGTCTCGCGCGATCCAGGGAGCCTCCTGCACCTCCCAGTTTACGGGAGTGCCGGTCAGCTTAACGTAAACGCCGAAGGCAGGCGTGTTGTACACCATCGCGTTCGCGTTCTCATCGAGCCGGTTGCGATTCTCGCTCAGAAAAGCTCGAAACCCGGAGGTCGCAAAATAAGGAGTGTACCTGCTGCTTTGCGATAGCCATACAAAATTAGCGGCTGCAGAGATCAGGACCAGCGCCGCGCATATTCGGACGCCGTTCGGCACCGCCGCGACCGCTTCGTCGAAGAACGCTCCCGTCCCGAGGCACAAGAGCCCGAGTAGTTGTAGAAGGTTTCGCGAACCCGCCAGGTGGGCGGCCAGGGCAGTAATCAGGAAAAAGCCCAGCCAGATCGCAAGATAGCTGTGCCTTGCCGACCAACTCCTCGTTCGAATCGCTTTCCATCCCGCGAGGAAGAGAATCGCGGCCGAAGAAAGCAATATCGGCGCATCCAGGTGCGAGAGCCAGTACAGCGCAGCCGAGCGCGGCGCATCCTGCACCAGGCGATTTCCGACCAGGGTCGTGGCGTGCGAATAATGCAGATACCAGTGAAAGTTGCTCAGAATCACGTGCTGCAGCACCCCTGGCGGCCACAGCACCAGCACGAAGAGAATTGCCGTCGCTGCCATGATAAGAACTGCCGGGGCAACTTTGAATTTTGCAGGCTTGACCTCGACCCATTTTCGGCCGGCGATACTTACCGCGATACCCCAGCACAGTCCGGCTGGGATCACGTAGGTCATTGACAAAGCACCAAATCCGACAACCGCGCCGAGAACCGTCCCCGATGTCCAGCCGGGCCGGTCCAGCCAGCCGTAACCCAAGCCGGCAAAAGCGAGCGTGCAAAACAGCATCAGGTGATGTGGCCCGACAACATTGGTCTCCTCGAGGCGGATCACGCTGAGCAACAGTAAACCAGAACCCATCAGGGCCGCGGCCCGTGAGGTATGAAAGGATCGCCTCAAAATCCAATAGAGGAAACCGACTCCCGCCGAGCCCACCAGCGCGTCCATAAATCGAAGCCGCGTTTCAAACGGCAGTCTCGAAGGCAAAATCTCCCGGCCCAATTTCGCCAAATAAATTGCCATCGGACCATGCCCGTGCCGGTTGTAGTCTGACCTGCTCCACAGGACCCCCCAACTGTTATCGGTGCTCGCAACGTAATCCGCTTCATCCCAACTGAACTCGGGTGACGTATAAACGAGCATCAAGACAAGCGACGCGGCGGTCAGCACGCCCGAAATGGCCAGCGTTACGAGCCTTTCTGAAGAAGATTTTTCCGGCACTTGGGCCCTCAAATTCATGCGCCGGGAAAGTATAGGCGATCGTTTGACCCCTCAGCGCGCCACCTCGTAAAATGAGGCAGTTCTCTGCTCATCTCGGCGCGGCCATCCTGCCAATGGCCAGTGTCCTACTGCAAATTCAGCGGGAGGATCTCCTGAGTCGGTTTTCGGTACTTGGTCTTCGTGCCTTGTCGGTGGCTGTGCTCGCCGCCGCGCTCGCCCCCCTGTCTGTGGCGCAAGCAGATAATCCCGCCACTCCTGCGGAAACTCCAGCAGCCCAGGGGGCCAATCCCACTGCCCCGGCGGAAAATCCTGCCACCCAGGGGAAAAGTCCTGCGGCTCCGAAGAACGCTCCGAGTTCCCAGGCGGAGAACCTGGCCCCTCAGGGGAATCCGATTACGCTCGACACCAATGAGACGCTGTTCGCCGTCCTGACCGCAATGAATACGTGCGGCTACGACAGCGATCTGAATATCTCCGACGCGCAGCGCCTCAACGTCCGCGCCGAGGTGCAGCATAACTTGCGCGGTTCCGACGAGGCGCAGGCCACGATGGCCACAATGTGCGATTGGTATCTGGCGCACCGCGGCAAGGATCCCTCGCATGATCTGTCGCAATTCGTCTCGCTCGCGTTGTACCTGCAAGGGCCCCCGCACTTCCTGCCCAAGGTGAAAGAGGACGAGATGCCTCCCGATGCCGCGCCCATCGCGGCCTTCGGCGCGCTGCTCGAGCGCTTCTACGACAAGGCTGGATTGCACTCGATCTGGGAGCGCCATCGCGCCAATTACGCCGCCATGGTCGAGCGCTACCATGTGCCGTTGGCGAAGATGATCTTCGACAACAACATCTATCTTAAAATTCAGTCGGGCGGCTACCTGGGACGCACCTTCACGATCTATCTCGATTTCATGGGTGACCCCGACCAGGCGAATGCGCGCAACTACGGTGCCGACTACTACGTGGTCGTATTTCCATCTCCTGACCCGTCCTCCCGGGCTCCCCTCAAAATGGAGGAGATTCGCCACGCCTACCTCCATTACCTGCTTGATCCCATGGCCGACAAGCACCCCGGTTCCATCAAGCGCCTGGAGCCCCTCTTGCAGTCCGTTAAGCGAGCTCCGGTTGAGGAGACTTTCAAGACCGACATCTCACTCCTTGTGACCGAGTGTCTGGTGCGCGCCATCGAGATCCGCACCACCGGAACGAAGCAGACGCCCGAACCGATGCGCGAGCAGGCAGTCGACAACGCAGTCAAGCAGGGTTACATCCTGACCCGCTATTTCTACAACGCGCTGCTCAAATTCGAAAAAGATCCCGCCGGATTACGCGCCGCCTATGGCGAAATTTTGGAAGGGATCGACCTGAAGCAGGAGCAGAAGGCCGCCGCTGAGGTGCAGTTTGCCAGTGCGACTGCGCCCGAGTTGGTGCAACTTTCGCGGCTCGAAGACCGGCGCATGCTGGTCACTGCCGAACAACGTTTAGCGGCAGGCGACCCAAAAGGTGCCCAGCAACTCGCGCAACAGGCGCTCGACCGCAAGATCGGTGATCAGGGACGTGCTTTGTTCATCCTCGCGCAGGTCGCCGTTGCCAACAAAAACCGCGAGGGTGCCCTCGAGAATTTCCAGAAAGCCATTCAGTCGACCAAAGATCCGAAGGTCGCCGGCTGGTCCCACGTTTACCTGGGACGAATTCTCGATATGAAAGAGGACCGCGAAGCCGCCATGAACGAATATCGTGCGGCTCTTACGGTGAGCAATGATTTGCCGGAAATCAAGGCGGCCGCGGAGCACGGCCTTGAGCAAGCGTACGAGCCTCCGGCCAAACCTCCAGCCAACGGCAAGCAAACGCCTTAGGGACCTTGCTTGCGGATCTGTCCCGCCGGGCAGCACCAGAATTCCTGTATTCGTGCGGTAGAATGCTCAGTTGACGAAATCCGCAAGCAGAACCAAAGGGAGAATCGAGGAGAGTGGCATGAAGCGAGCAGCGATTATCGTTGCAGTGCTGGGCATGTGTGTGTGGAGTTTCGCGCAAGACAAGGCAGCGCAGAGCACCCCCGCGGCAGGAGCGGCACAAACGGCGCCTGTGGGGAAGCGCCCGCCTCAGGCGAAAACACAGCCGGAGTTCGATGCGTACAAGGCCGCCATTGCCCTTACCGATCCCGATGCGATTGAAAAGGCGGCCACCGATTTCGCCACGAAGTATCCCGACAGCGAGTTGCGCGTCGTGCTCTTCAAGGCAGCGATGCAGAAATACCAGCAGGTCAATAATGCTGACAAAATGCTCGAGATGGCGCAAAAAGCTCTGACTTACGACCCCGACGATCCCGAGGCGCTCCTCGGAGTTGCCCAGGTTCTCGCCGAACGCACACGTGATACCGATCTCGATAAGGATCAGCGCCTGGCCGAAGCCAAGAAGGACGCCGAACACGCTCTTTCCACCATCGATACCGACCTTCCAACCGTCGGTTACCCTCCGGATCAGCTGAACGCGTTCAAAGGATTTCTGCGATCGGAAGCCTACGCCGTTCTCGGGACGCTGGCCTCCAACGCCAAAAACTGGCCTGATGCCGAGACCAACCTGCGCAAATCCATCGATGCTTTTCCGCAGCAGGTCGACTCCGTAGCGGTTCTTCGTCTGGCTGTCGCTCTCGATATGCAGAGCAAGTACCCGGAGGCTCTGAAGTACGCCAATCAGGCTGTGGACCTCACCAAGGATCATGCCGATTCTCCGGCGGGCAAGGCAGCCCGGGCGGAGCAGGATCGCTTGACGAAGCTGAATATGGGATCCGCGCCAGGCCAGAATGCGGCACCGTCCGCCCAGAACGCGTCGCCTTCAGGCCAGAGTTCTGCGCCCGACAAGAAGTAGCGCTTTGCCATGTTGCTGCTTCGTGGGGACGGCCCGATCCGCCGGTCCCGAGGATTACTGTCCCCGCCTATGAAGGAACGAGAAATCTCGGCATTGGAAGAGGCTCTGAGCTACCACTTCCGGCGCCGGTCCGTGATCGAGCAGG
>Ga0335070_10005614_pt1 | contig 14753 bp, 9 predicted proteins | sample Lox_Sample_13_FD_206722 | JGI IMG/M metagenome (GOLD analysis project Ga0335070, IMG submission 206722) | Soil microbial communities from Loxahatchee National Wildlife Refuge, Florida, United States - Lox_Sample_1.3 | ecosystem: Environmental > Terrestrial > Soil > Wetlands | place: USA: Florida... | reverse complement strand
GCATGGCTTCGGAATTGAACGAACGGCTGTGCGGGAACAGGCCCTCTTCCAGGCCGGCAAGAAAAACAAACGGGAATTCGAGGCCCTTCGCGTTGTGCAACGTCAGCAGGCTCACCTGCGCTCGCTCATCCACGGTGTCGGCATCCGACACCAGCGCTGCGTGGTCCAGAAACTCCGTGACGCCTTCGCCACGCTCGGCCGCTTCGGCGGCAGCGCTCGCTAGTTCGTCCAGGTTCTCGATCCGCCCTTCCGACTCGGGCGTGTTCTCCTGCTCCAGCATCTTGCGATAGCCGGTCCGCTCTTCGACGAAGCGCAAGCCATCGTGCAGCGGCAGAGCGGTCAGAGCTTCGGCCAGTTCCTGGATGAGCTTGCGGAAAGCTTCCAGCGCCGCGTGTGCGCGCGTCGCGAACTGGTTTTCCTCGAGCATACGGCCGATGGCCGTCCAAAGATCGAGATTGTGATCGAGCGCGTACCGCTCGATCTGTTCTACCGTGGTCTTGCCGATCCCGCGCGCCGGCGTGTTGATGATGCGCAACAGGCTGATGGAGTCCTGCAGCGAAACCGCCAGCTTCAAATATGCGATGATGTCTTTCACTTCGGCGCGCTGATAGAAGCTGAATCCCCCCACCACAATGTATTTGCGGCCGTACCGCCGCAGCGCTTCTTCGATTTGCCGCGATTGGAAATTCGTGCGGTAGAGCACGGCCACGCGCTCGCGGGGATTCTCGGACAGCAGCCGCTCGATCGAATCGGCGATGAACAGCGCCTCGTTTTCGGCGTCAAATCCCGTGTACAGGCCCAGCGGTTCGCCCGCGCCGGCGTCGGTCCAGAGCCATTTCCCTTTGCGCTCTGTGTTGTGCGCCACCAATTGGCTGGCCGCCTCCAGAATATTTTTGGTCGAGCGGTAGTTTTGCTCAAGCCGGATGGTCAGCGCGCCCGGATAATCGCGCTCGAAGTCGAGGATGTTGCGAATGTCGGCGCCGCGCCAGCTATAAATCGACTGGTCCTCGTCACCCACCACGCACACATTTTGGTGCGCCTGGGAAAGCAGGCGCATCAATTCGTACTGGCTGCGATTGGTGTCCTGGTACTCGTCGATCATGAGGTAACTGAGGCGCCGGTTGTAGCTGGCGCGTGTGGCCTCATCGTGATACAACAGGCGGACGGTTTCCAGCAGCAGATCGTCAAAATCCAGAGCGTTCGCCTGCCGCAGCGCCTTTTCGTACTCCTCAAAGATCACCGCGATCTTGGTCACGTTGGGGTCGGTAGCTTCCTTGTACAGGTCTTGCGGGGTCTTCTTGCAGTTCTTGGCATGGCTGATACGCGAAAGCACGGCTCGCGGCTGCATGAATTTTTCGTCGAGGCCCAGATGCCGGAACGCTGCCTTGATAATCGCGAGCTGGTCCTCATCGTCGTAAATCGAAAAACGGCGTGTGAACCCGGGCCGGATCTGCGCCAGCGGATCGCCATCGCGCCGCAGCAGCCTTACGCAAAACGAGTGGAACGTCGAAAGGTTGGGCGCCGAAGGTAGATTTTCCCCCTCAAGCAGCGCGGCAACGCGCGTGCGCATCTCATCCGCGGCCTTGTTCGTAAAGGTGACCGCAAGGATGGCAGACGGCGGCACGTGATGGCGGCTGATGAGGTGCGCGATGCGGTGGGTGATGACGCGCGTCTTGCCGCTGCCTGCGCCGGCCAGGATCAATAGCGGACCCTCGGTATGGACGACAGCTTCGCGTTGTTGGGGGTTTAGCCCTTGAAGAAAATCCATCTGCTGGGGGGTCAATTCGAATTCTAGCACGCCGGGTTGTGCGCCCTGATTCGCGATGCCCGGCTCGAGACGAAGGCACAGGGTCTTTCCGGGCCTTACAAAGCGCCATAAATCCCGTTTTCCTTCACCAAAGTAAGTATTGGCTTTGTTCTAACGCTTTTCGACAATGAAAGAGAAGGGCTTCTCTGACTGTGCGTTGGACAGGGGTCGGCAGGCGGACGTGTCTACGGCCGCTAGCGGTAATCGGGCTGGTGGTGACCCTAGCTCCGCCCTCTCTCCTCGCCCAGCGCTACCGCTTCAAGTACTTCAGCCATGGCGATGGCTTGAATGACACAGAAGTTCATTGCCTGTTGCAGGACCATACTGGCTTCGTTTGGGTGGGCACGTCTTCAGGACTGTTCCGGTACGACGGCATGCACTTCGCCGGTTTTCTGCAATCCCGCGATGGCACCAGCTCGATAGACGCACTCGCGGAAACAGCCGACGGAACAGTGTGGGTCGGAACCCACGGCGGCTTGGCGCGCCTGCGCAACGGCCAGATGGAATTCGTTGATCCGCCCGGATGGATCCGCATCAGCGGGCAGGGCAGTCTCGCTGCTGACGCTCACGGTCGCCTGTACGTGGGCACCAGCAAAGGCTTGTATATCGGGGAGAGTCAGAGTCCCGATCTGAAGTTCCGGCGATATCTGAACCCCGTGCCGCTCGCCGATCAGGCGGTCTATGGAGTGCACGTGGATCCCGCCGGCGTCGTCTGGTTCGGCTGCGGCGACAGCTTGTGCGAACTCGACAATGGGCACATGGAAGTTCTCGCTCGCGATGCCGGAATTCCCCCGGACCAATGGGACGCCATCCTGACGGATCACGAAGGCAATCTGTGGATCCGCAGCCTCCACCGGCTTCTGGTGCGGCCGAAGGGCGAGCAACAGTTCACACCGCGCGATCGCGGACTGCCTCCCGCCACCATTTCCGCCGCGCTGCAAATGGATCGCGAAGGCCGCGTGTTCGTTCCCACCGAATCGGGACTTAGCCATCTGAGGGGCGGGATCTGGGAAAGCATCGGCATCGAGCAGGGTCTTCCCACCAATCCCACCTGTTGCATCCTCCAGGACCGCGAAGGTTCGGTCTGGGTGGGACTCGCTGGCGCTGGACTGGCGCGCTGGCTCGGCTATGACCAATGGCAATCGTGGACCCGTGCGGAAGGACTGGCGGGAAATAATCTGCAGGCGATTCACCGCGACCTCTCCGGAACCCTGTGGATCGGTACGGAGCGCGGCATTCAGCGGATGGGTGGCGACGGCAAAATATCGCGGGCGTGGACGGACAAGGACGGGTTGGGCGGCATCAAAGTGCGTGCCATAACGTCGAGCGCGGATGGCGCGATTTGGGTGGGAAGTTCCCCCGGCGGTGTTTCCCGGCTGGATCCACGCACGGGTAGAGTTCGCTCCTACAGGTTAGGCACGCTGGATGACGACAACTCCGTAATCGGGCTGGTCCTGGATTCTGAACAGCGCCTCTGGGCCGTCACTCAAGGTGCGCTGTTCCGAAGCACTCCGTTGAATCGAACGGTAACGTTCGAACGCGTAATCCTGCCCGGAAGTTCCGCCGCCGAAACTTTCGGCCAAATGCTGATCGATTCGAAAGGGAGCTGGTGGTTTGCAGGCTCCAACGGGTTGCTTCGCGTGGATCAGGGAAGGCATTTGAGATTTACGGCCAAAGACGGCCTGCGCAGCGACGCCGTGGACTCCCTGACGGAAGCCGCGGACGGCAGTATTTGGCTCGCGTATGTCGAAGCGCTCGGAATTTCCCGATTGACGCTTCAACAAGGCCGGCCGCAATTGCGGCACTTCTCGGAGGGGAATGGCCTGAAGTCCAACGAGATTGCTTCGCTCCAAACCGACAGTCGGGGATGGGTGTGGGCCAGTTCGAATGACGGCGTCGATGCTTTTGACGGCCGGAAATGGCATCACTACGGTCAGGCGCAAGGTTTGCTTTGGGAAGACTCCGTGAGCCGTTCGCTGTATGCAGATGCGGACGGCAGTATGTGGGTGGGCACCAGCCGCGGACTCTCTCACTCTCATCCACCATCAAGCCCGATGGGCAATGTCGCGCCCCCGGTGGTGCTGACGTCCGTACAGTTCGGAGACTGGTCTGTGAAAGCGTCTCCCGGCATGAAGATTCCATATCAGCACCATTCACTGATGGTGGAATTCGCGGGGCTGAGCTTTGTCAACGAAAAATCCGTTCGTTTTCGATACCGGCTGAAGGGCCTGGAAGACGGATGGGTCGAAACCGGCCAGCGGGAGATCCGCTTTCCAAGTCTTCCGCCCGGAGCGTACACGTTCGAAGTCCTGGCCTGCAATCCCGAAGGAGTCTGGAGCACGCAAGCTGCGAGCTTTGCGTTTCGGATCCTTCCGCCGTGGTGGCGGTCCTGGTGGGCGCGCATAATTCAAGGGGCTCTGACCATGCTCCTCGTGGTCCTGGTGTGGACCTGGCGTGTCGCTCACTTGAAGGAAGAGCAGCGACGGCTCGAGATCGCCGTCGATCAGAGGACGCAGGAGTTGCAGAGGGAAAAGGCCAATGTACTAGTGCAAAAAGCTCGCGCGGAAGAGGCCAGCCGGTTGAAGAGCGAGTTCCTGGCCAACATGAGTCACGAGATCCGCACTCCCATGAATGGCATTCTGGGCATGACCGATCTGGTTCTGGATACCGAGCTTTCATCCCTGCAGCGCGATTACCTGTCAACGGCGCGAACCTCTGCGGAGGCTCTGCTTTCCCTGCTGAACAATGTGCTGGATTTTTCGAGCATCGAATCCGGACAAATGGAACTGCGTCCGGTCGATTTCTCCCTGCGCCAGTGTACCGAAGATGTAGTCGCAACGATGCGCCCGCCCGCTAATCAGAAGGGCGTCACACTCAACTTCGAGATCCCCCCCGAGGCGCCCGATGAACTCCACGGAGATGCTGCGCGGCTTCGGCAGGTGTTGCTGAGTCTACTGGACAACGCGGTGAAGTTCACGAGCGCGGGTTCGATCGAATTGCAAGTCAGAGTCGAGGATGGCAGCGGTCAAACGGTCACGTTGCACTTCTCGGTTCGCGATACTGGCATCGGGATACCAGCCGACAAGATGGAACTGATCTTCGAAGCCTTCCGGCAAGTGGACGGTTCCCACACGCGGAGATTCGGCGGCACGGGACTGGGGCTCACCATTTCATCCCGACTGGTGGGGCTGATGGGCGGCCGCTTGTGGGCGGAGAGCCAGCCCCGCCAAGGCAGCACCTTTCACTTCACCGTGCCGTTTGAAGGTGCAGCCACAGCGCTAATGCCCGCGGCCGGCGACTCTGAACGGCGCTCTGACCGCGGCAGCGCTCCGAAATCGTTTCGGATCCTGCTGGCCGAGGACAACCTGACCAACCAGAAACTGGTTGCGAAGCTGCTGGAAAGCAAGGGCTACGCAGTCACCGCGGTGGCCAACGGACGTGAAGCTCTTGCGGAGATCGATCGCCAGAAGTTTGATCTGGTGCTGATGGACATCCAGATGCCCGTGATGGATGGCTATGAATGCACCACCGAGATCCGCAGCCGCGAACAGAAGACCGGCGGTCACGTGCCGATCATCGCTCTCACCGCGCATTACACTGCAGAAAACGATCCGTGCCGCCCCAACTGCGGAGTGGATGACTACATCATCAAGCCTTTCAGTCCCAGGCAGCTCTTCCAGGCGATCGAGGCGTCCATCGCAAAGAACTGCGATCTTTCGGGCGCCGTGACCTGATTTCAGGTCCAGTAGCTCCGATCCAGGCTGCGATATTGCACCGCTTCGGCGAGGTGCTTGGCGGAAACCGTTGCTGATTGGTCGAGGTCAGCAATGGTGCGCGCCACCTTCAGAATGCGGTCGTGCGCACGGGCGGAAAGGCCCATCTTGCGCACCGCCAATTCGAGCGTGCGCTCGCCGGCATCGTCGAGCGCGCACTGTTTGCGAATCAGCCGCGACGGCATGCGGGAATTGAGAAACCCCCGCTCGAGCTGCAACGCCTGCGCTCGCTCCACGCGGTCACGGATCTCAGCCGAGGATTCGCTGGCGCCGTTTCCACGCAGCTCCTTGTATGGAACCGCCGGCACTTCGATGTGAATGTCGATGCGATCCAGTAGTGGCCCGCTAATCTTGCTCAGATAGCGCTGAATGATGCCGGGTGTGCACCGGCACTCGCGTGTGGCGTCACCAAAGAAGCCGCACGGGCAGGGATTCATCGCAGCGATCAGCATAAAACTCGATGGAAAATGCAGCGTCATGGCCGCGCGTGCAATCGTGACCGAGCCGTCCTCGATCGGCTGGCGGAGCAGGTCGAGCACGTTGCGCGGGAACTCCGGAAACTCGTCCAGGAACAGAACGCCGTTGTGCGCCAGACTGACTTCGCCCGGCCGGGGCATGCCCGAGCCGCCGCCGATCAAACCGGCATCGGAAATACTGTGATGCGGTGCGCGAAACGGCCGCTCGCGTAACAGGCCTTCGCCTGAAGGCAGAATGCCGGCAATGCTATGGACTTTGGTGGTTTCGATGGCCTCGGCGAAACTCAGGGGCGGCAGCACACCGGCTAGGCGTTTCGCCAGCATAGTTTTGCCCGAACCAGGCGGGCCGATCATCAGCACGTTGTGAGCGCCAGCCGCCGCCACTTGTAGTGCGCGCTTGGCTGTAATTTGCCCGCGAACGTCATGAAAATCGAGCGCCGAGATTTCTGGTGAGAACTGCGGCGCATTCAGCGGGATAGCCGGCGAAAATTCTTCGGGCCGCGAGATCAGGGCTACGGCCTCGGCCAGGTGCTTGACCCCGAACACGCGCACTCCTTCAACAACCGCTGCTTCGGCGGCATTCTCAGCCGGCAGAATCAGGTTTCCGATACCTTGGGTCCGGGCGCAAACCGCCACGGAAAGAGCGCCGCGGACAGGCCGCACAGCGCCGTCGAGCGAAAGCTCGCCCACCAGTAAATGATGATCCAGCCCGCCAACGGTGCCCATCGCGCCGAGAATCCCAAGGGCCATAGGCAGATCGAATCCGGCTCCCTCTTTGCGCACGTCCGCAGGAGCCAGGTTGATGGTGACGGCTTTGTTGGGGAAGCCGAACCCGGAATTGATCAACGCCGATTTGATGCGTTCGCGACTTTCGCGAACCGCGGTATCGGGCATGCCGACGGTAATGAAATCGCGCGCCGTGCCAGACTTGTACATGTCGACTTCGACATCGATCAGATGAGCATCGATGCCGTATACGGCGGCGCTGCGTGTCTTGAACAGCGCCATGCAGGAAGGCTCGATCACCAGTATAGCGAATGCGAGGTTGCTATACTGAATTCGACCTGCTCGCGCTGGAGTGGCGGAACTGGCAGACGCACGGGACTCAAAAACCAAAATAAAGAATCGCCAGGGGTCCAAAAGTTAGCGCTGTCTATCCTTTATCTGCCTTCTGGCTAAGCCTGGGTAACGCACATTCACCGCTGAACCACTACAAAACCACTACAGTCATCTAGCAAACACACAGGCATCCGTGCAGATAGCAATTGGTGCATTGAGCGCATCTACCGGCCGCCAACCAGGTGGGCTGCTTGATTCGCAGCGAGGCGCCCTTCAATTAAATCGACGTCCGTAGTCCGTCCTAATCACAAAAGAAAAGAATGAGTCGTGGGACCGCTCGGCCATTGCCGCCGGCACTCGCCAGTGTGCGGCGGGAGACAACCATGAGCCAAGCAATTCATCCGGCCTTGGTTCGCCTTAGCAAGGCCAAACAGGCGCTCTTACAGGCGAAGGACCTTGACGAACTAAAGCACATCATCGACATCACCGAGGCGGCGCGTGTGTATATCCGGGCCGCCGGGCTTGGAGAGGAGGCTGCCCAGTATGCGGCGGAAATCAAACTGCTCGCGCAGCGCAAGGCCGGCGAATTTCTGGCGAGGCTGGAAAAGCACAACCGCGGCGGGGACAGAAAATCACGGGCGCAAGCGTCGCCCGTGATTTCACCATTCCGTGAGGCTCTGGAAGATTCTGGGATCACGAAGGACGCGGCCAAGCGTTACCAACAAGTGGCAGCCATTTCCGAGGCGCGATTCAATGCGTACTTGGAGGAAAAGAAAGCTAATGGTCGGGAATTAACGACTGCAGGTCTGTTGAGGGAAGCCAAGAACGGCGTCCACTTTTCCAGTGAGTCCGACGAATGGTACACACCTTCTCATATCCTTGAACGCACGGTGAAGGTGCTGGGTTCTATCGATATTGACCCATGCGCGAATGCCGGGAGGAATGTTCCGGCTGGTATCCACTTCACGAAAGAAGATAACGGTCTGGCGCACGAATGGCAGTGCGGATCCTCGGGCTGACCTTCTTGCCAGGACACGAAAATGCGGCGAACTCGGTTCACGCGATTGTCACAGATCCACCCTTCGGGCTCCGGGAGTACACGCAAGAGGAGAAGACAAAGTTGCGTAGCAGGCGGGGTGGGGCCTGGAGAATACCGCCGTCCTACGATGGCTACCAGCGCAACCCAGTCCCTCGCTTCACCGTCCTTACTGAGCGTGATCGCGCGCAGATGAAGCAGTTCTTCGCAGCATTCTCGCAACGCGCTATCCGAATTATTGTGCCCGGCGGCCACGTCCTTATTGCAGGTAGCCCATTACTCCATTACTCTCTCACCTTGTTTACCAGCCATTGATGGAAGCCGGATTCGAGAAGCGCGGGGAGATTATTCGGCTTGTTCAGACACTTCGTGGTGGAGATCGACCCAAAAATGCCCACGATGAGTTCCCTGATGTTACGGTCATGCCCCGATCCTGCTTTGAGCCCTGGGGTGTATTTCGCAAGCCCTGCGAAGGCCGGGTTCAGGATAACCTTCGGAAATGGAAAACTGGCGGACTCAGGAGACCGTCTGCGGAGGTGCCTTTTTGTGACGTTATTGCATCAGCTCCCACACGCTCAGAGGAGCGCAAGATTGCCCCGCATCCATCTCTGAAGCCCCAGGCTTTTATGAGGCAAATCGTACGCGCAAGCCTCCCATTGGGAGAAGGCATCGTGCTGGATCCCTTCATGGGGGGTGGCTCGACCATAGCTGCAGCGGTTGCTGTTGGCTACCCGAGTATCGGAATTGAATCCGATCCCACTTTCTTCGAGACCGCAATAAGGGCCGTCCCCGGTTTAGCAGCCCTATCCGTGAACGGTACCACTATAATATCGAGAAAGCATGATGTATCCTTAACCGGAATGGACAGGCAGCTTCCCTTCTTCCGATGATGGTTTCGACAACGCAACCGCGTCGACGAGTTGATTATGAGCATCGCCGGGCAAGTTTCGCAAGCCATGCTCTCGCCTTACTCCGACGTGCGAATGGAAGCGAAGCGGCGTGCGCTCGACCAGATTGCCACGCGGCAACGTGCGGCTGACGAAAAACGCCTGGAGCCAACCAAACTGCGGCAGGCGGTTGGGTCGCCTTCGGATTCACTAGCCCTTCAGTAATGAGTGAGGGTCCCTAGAGAACAAACAAACTTGAGTTGGCGCGCCTGATGAAAACCAGAGGTTCTTATAACCGGCGGTCCGCCAGATACACTGCGCGTGATGCGCCGGCCGTTTTCTCTCAGCACGCGTCATATACACGCGTCATATAAAGCTCGTCGCCATCTGCAACCTCCCGTTTGGACTGAATATGAAGTTTATTTGGCATTTGTTAACTCCGCGAGCAACTGCGCAGAGGCGAAATTGTGCTTACAGCTTCTCTATCTGCTTGCGGAAGTCGCGTTCAGCCGCTCCGGCTTCCACGCCGGCGTGGCTTCCTCGAACTGGTTATCGGTCAACTGCCTCAGGTCGGTGCCATCGGTGTGCATCATATATAAGTCGCCGTACGGCTGCGGTCCCCATTCGTCCACCAGGGCTTCGTCTTTGAAGCCTTTGCGCGAGCTACTGAACAGGATCCAATTTCCATCTGGCGACCATGCTGGATGTGCGTCATTGCCGTGACTATTGGTCAGCTTCTTCACATCGGTGCCGTCGGGCCGGATGGTGAAGAGGTCGAAATCGCCGTCGCGAAAGCTGCAAAACACGATGAGATCGCCGCGCGGTGACCACATAGGAAACGTGTCGTAGTCGGTGGTGAGGGTCGTTATCTTGCCGTCGTCGATGTTCATGATCCGCAGTCCCTGGTGCCCATCGCCCATCACCCGATACACGATCTGTTTGCCGTCCGGCGCCCAGCTCGCGAATCCACTGCTGAATTTTCCCTCGGTTAATATACGCAACCCGGATCCGTCCGGCCGAATGATTCCGAGTTGCCCCGGCGTGACCGGCCGGTCGAAGAAGCCGCCAATCCCGAATACGATCGATTTGCCATCCGGCGACCACAGCGGAAACGTGATCACTTTACCGTTGTTGTCGAGCACCTGGTGCATGTTCGTTCCATCGGCGTTCATGATCACCATGGGTTTGCCCACATTGGGGGTCAGCACTACTTGGTCGCCATTCGGAGAATAAGCCGGCATGTCACCTCTGGTTGAGAGCAGCTCTACGCGCCCGTCAATGCCAAAAGCTGGCCTTACGTCAACCGCGTCCCGGAAGTTCTTTTGATAGAGCACGGTCTGGCCGTCCGGCGACCAGGAGGGATGGCGGATCTCGTCGACCGGCCCGGAACGCCCGCTGGTGAATCGCAAGCCCCGCTTCTCCTGATGAGCCAGAACGTAACCGATTTCATCTCCGTTCGTGTAGCGCGGCGATACTTTTAACCCCTGGCCGGATGTGTGTGTTTGCGTGGCACCCGTCTCCACGTCGATCGACCAAATCTGAGACGTCGCTGTCTTCTCGAATCTTCCCGGGTACACATCCTTTGGAGCGGTTTGGTGGAACACGATGCGCCGCCCGTCGTGCGACCATTGTGGGCTGCCCGCGTAGCCGCCCAGTTCGGTCAGACGCCTGAGGCCCGTGCCGTCGGGATGCACGATGTAAATGGCCGTCGATTGCAGGAGCTCCCACGATGGCTCCGCGCGACCCGGATGCGTGTCACGCCCCGAGCTGAACGCGATCCAATTGCCATCCGGCGACCAGCTCGGCCGAAAATTGCCGCCAGGGTTCTTCGTCAGGTTCGTGTACTCGTGCCGCGCAATGTCCAGCAGCCAGACGTTTGCGGTGCCGGCGTCGCGCGTCGAGACAAACGCCAGCGTCTTGTCGTCCGGTGAGAGTGCCGCCTGGTCGTCGTAACTGGGGCCGCTCGTGAGCTGTTCAATCCCCGAACCATCAGCGTGCATCCTATAGATGTCCGCCGAGCCGGCGCGCTCCGACGTAAAGACGATCCACTTGCCGTCGTACGAATACGACGCATTGTAGTCGAGCCCCGTCGCCGGCAGCAGCGGACGCTCGTTGTTGCCGTCGCCATCCGCGATGAACAAGCCGCTGCGTTCCGGAGCCAGCCGGCTGAAGAGGATCTGCGGCCGCTCGCCCGCGCCAGCCGGCAACGCGCTAGCAACCAGTACCGCACCGGCCAATAGATATCTGCTGTGTGTCTTCACCGAGGCACCTCACGTAACAAAAGTTACGACAGATGGTACATCAATTGCACTTGCTTGCAATAAGGGCATGGAACGACTGCGCAGGGAGCATCGGTGGTGCGGAGTGCTGGACCAGCAAACATTTGCCCACGGTTTTCATGAAGGAGCTTTATGGGCCCTCCGCACTTTTGGCACTGGAAAAACACAGTGGTGTCCGCCTTCATCCCGGAATCCTGTTCCGCCGGGCTGTTCGTGCGGACGCTCGGCAAGCTGCGCTAGAATTGGCTGACATTTCAACTACTATGCTGCTTTCCGCCGGCACTCTCCTCGGACCGTACGAAATTCAGGCTCCACTCGGAGCGGGAGGGATGGGCGAAGTATACAAGGCACACGATACACGCCTAGGCCGGGATGTAGCGATCAAAGTGTTGCCCGGCCCGTTCGGAGACGCGGCTTCGAGAGACCGTTTCCAGCGCGAGGCGCGGGCGGCATCCTCGTTGAGCCACCCCAATATCTGCGCCATCTTCGATATCGGCGAGTCCGGCGGGCACCCGTATCTGGTGATGGAATTGTTGGCGGGTGACACTTTAAAGCAGCATATCGGCGGTCGGCCGATGGAGCTGCGTACCGTGCTCTCGCTCGCTACACAAATAGCGGACGCGCTGGCCACAGCGCATGCCAAGGGAGTGATCCACCGAGACATTAAGCCGGCGAATATTTTCGTCGACGAGCGCGGCCAGGCGAAGGTCCTGGATTTCGGCCTGGCCAAACAGCTGAGTGCCGCGGATACGGATAAAGAAGAAACCGAGCAGCTAGGCGCCACGCTCACGACGCCCGGCACCACGATGGGCACGTATGCTTACATGTCGCCGGAGCAGGCGCGCGGCCAGCAGGTGGATGCGCGGAGCGACCTATGGTCGCTGGGCGCAGTGCTCTATGAGATGGCGAGCGGCAAGCCTTGCTTTGCGGGCGAGACGAGCGGGGCGATTCTGGAAGCGATTTTCACCAGGGAACCCGTGCCGATCCGGACGCTGAATCCTCAAGTAACGCCCGAGCTCGAACGCATTATGACCAAGGCGCTCGAAAGGGACCGCGACCTGCGCTACCAATCGGCGGCGGACCTGCGGAGCGATCTGAAGCGCGCCGAACGCGAAATCAGCGTGGGCAACGTTCAGGCGGCTGCGGGCGCAAGTTCCTCCCACGTGAGTTCGGCTCCGGCACAGCAGGCTACTGCGAGCGCGCCGACTTCTGCGCCGTCAATCCCGGCGGACCAGACGAAGTCCCGCGGGTGGATAAAGTATGCGGCGGGAACGGTCTTGCTGCTGGCGGGCCTCGGCGGCGCCTGGTTCTATTCCCGGCAGAAGAAAGCCGCCGCCGTCCTCACGGACAAGGACACAGTGGTCCTTGCCGACTTTAACAACACGACCGGCGACGCGATTTTCGACGGCGCCTTGAAGCAGGCGCTGGCAATTCAACTGGAGCAATCGCCCTTTCTGAAGATCAAGTCCGAGGGCGAAGTGCGCAACGCCCTGAAGCTGACCGGCCGCTCTCCGGATGAGAAACTGACGTACCAGATTGCCCGCGAGATTTGTGAACGCGATGCGCACAAAGCGATGATCGCCGGCTCCATCGCCACCCTCGGAAAGACTTACCTGGTAACCCTCGAGGCCGTAAACTGCGCGAGCGGCGAGAATCTGGCACGGGAACAGGTAGAAGCCGACGACAAAGAGCATGTGTTGAAGGCGCTATCGACGGCGGCGGCCAGTCTGCGAGCCAAACTAGGGGAATCGCTCGCGTCGATTGAAAAGCTGAGTTATGAATTCAAGCAGGCGACCACGCCGTCGTTAGAGGCTTTCAAGGCGTACTCGCTGGGAGAGGCGCAGAAGAGCCAAGGGCTGTGGCTGGCGGCAATACCCTTTTACGAGCGGGCGACCAAGCTGGATCCTAATTTCGCCATGGCGTATGCGCGCGAGGCGGTAGCGTACAACAATGCCGGCGAAAGGGGAAAATCGGTCGCGCTGGCCAAGAAAGCGTATGCGCTGGTGGACGGTGTGAGCGAACGCGAGCGCCTCTACATCACCGCGCGGTACCACGACACAGCGACACGCGATCGCAACAAGGTGATCGAGACGTACGAACTGTACAGCCGGACCTATCCCCGCGACCTGACTCCTCACGTCAACCTGGGCAATGCCTACCTAGAGGTAGGTGAGTTAGAAAAAGGGGCTCAGGAGTTCCTGGAAGCCATGCGGCTTGAGCCACGAGACGCGGTCTCGTATACGGACCTTGTGGGAGCGTATACGCAGCTGGACAAGTTCGCCGAGGCTAAGTCGGTGGCCGAGAAGGCGATTGGGCTGCGCCTGGGCTCGACCGATGCGCACATGGGGCTGCTTCGCATCGCCTACCTGGAAGGGGACAAGGCCGCTGAAAACCGGGAATTGCAGTGGGCGACGGGAAATCCCGACGAGTACAAGAGCTTGCAGGAGCAGGCGTTGTACGCCGATTACGTCGGCCAGCGGCGCCGCGCAGCCGACCTGCGGCGCAAATCGGCGAGCATAAAAGAACACGAACTTCCGGGCTTCGCGGCTTCCGCAATGGCGAGCGAGGCCGATTCTTCGGCCATGACGGGGAACTGTACGGCCGCGCGAAGCCTGGCCCGATCCGCGGCCGCATTGGATCGCGACACATCAACTCTAGGTGGAGCTGCGCTGTCCCTGGCGCTGTGCGGCGACAGTGCGCAAGCGCTCAAGTGGAATGAAGAAACCGCCAGAACGTTTCCCCTCGATACCCTAAACAACTCACTCTTCTCGCCGATGATCCGGGCCGCCATCGATTTGAAGCGGGAGGCGTGGCAAGCGGTGATCGACGGGTTGCAACCGGCCATCCCCTATGAGCGGGCCTTTGCTTATCCGGTCTATTTTCGCGCACAGGCTGCTCTGCATCTTGGCAGGGCGTCAGAAGCGGCAGCAGGGTTTGAGAAGATTCTGGCGCACCGCGCCGCCTATTGGGGGGACTCGATTCTTCTGCCGTTTTCCCAAGTGGGCCTGGCGCGCGCCTTGGCGCAATCCGGCGACAAGCCCAGAGCGCAGCAAGTCTATCAACAGTTCCTCACTCTGTGGAAGGACGCGGACCGCGATCTTAGCATACTCGGAGAAGCCCGGAAGGAAGTCGCGGCTCAATGACGGCGCATTCGGACCCTTTGCAGTCCCCCCAGAGTCCCCCCAATTCCGGTGAAATCCGGCGCATCGCGCGTTTAAGTGGTTGTGTTTGCAACTCCAGGCGGCTACAAGGGTTTCGGCTGTTAACCGAAGGGTTGTAGGTTCGAGTCCTACCTGAGGAGCCAAAGTCTCGCTCGGCTGCCCGACCCCCAACATTTTCAAAATTCCGGAGCGTTGTTAACAGCAGCGATCTGTTACGCTCAGGCGAGATGAAGCTGCCCGGAGGTGAGTTCGCTGTCGTGGAAATCGCCAAGCTA
>Ga0335070_10005613_pt1 | contig 14754 bp, 17 predicted proteins | sample Lox_Sample_13_FD_206722 | JGI IMG/M metagenome (GOLD analysis project Ga0335070, IMG submission 206722) | Soil microbial communities from Loxahatchee National Wildlife Refuge, Florida, United States - Lox_Sample_1.3 | ecosystem: Environmental > Terrestrial > Soil > Wetlands | place: USA... | reverse complement strand
CGTTTGTTTGGTGTCCCGTGGGGACGAGACCGACCAGATCACCGAAATGAACCAGAGCACCCTGGCCATGCACGAACGACGAATATCACCGGCCGGGGCTGAAACGGAGTTCTACCCCTTGTACGACGAGTCTTCCTGTTCTCTCTGCGCCGACAGCGGGGCGGCAATGGATTCAAGCGACCGCCCCTCGGTCTTCACGCCCAACCACAGTTCCACGAGCGCGCCGGCGAGCATCATGCCGGCTCCCAACAGATAGCCGTAGAACACGCTCGTGGCTGACGTTTCGATCAGTTTGCCGTACAGCCACGGAGCGACAATTCCGGCTCCCTGCGCCACGACGAAGAACACTGCGATGGCCATTGCGCGGATCTCCAGAGGAAAGATTTCGCTGACGGTCAGATAGGCCGCGCTGGCGCCTGCCGAGGCGAAGAAGAAGATGGACGACCAGGCCAGCGTCTGCGTCACCGATGTGAACGCGCCTTGCCAAAAGAGAAACCCCGTCACAGCCAGCAGACCACCGGCGACGGCATAGCTCGTGCTGATCATCGGCTTCCGGCCAATGGTATCGAAGTAGCGGCCGAGCAAAAGCGGACCCAGGAAGTTGCCGAGCGCAAACGGTAGGATATACAGGCCAATGCTGCTGCTCGGCACATCATAGAACTTCGAGAGCACCATCGGGTAGGTAAACGAAATCGCATTGTACAGGAACGATTGCGTGGTCATGAGCACGATGCCGAGTGTCGCCCGCCTGGGATAGGCATGCATGAGCTGGCGAGCCACCGTGCCGAACGTCACGTGCGATCGGGCATGCACGGTGATCGACCCTTCCGGCATTGGCAACGGGCCCACCCTTGCGTCGCACGAGACCTGCTCCTCGATGCGGGTGACGACTGCTTCTGCTTCGTCCACCCTCCGATGGGTCATGAGCCAGCGGGGACTTTCCGGGATGAGCCGCCGAATGAGCACGATGCCCACGCCCAGGACGGCTCCAAAACTGAAGCACAGACGCCATCCCAGCTGTTCCGGGATGAGCTGAGGGTTCAGCAATACAATGGTGAGCAGCGCGCCGGCTGCCGTGCCCAACCACCAGCTGCCGTTGATCGCCAGGCTGGTTTGCCCGCGCCAGCGTGCGGGGATGAGCTCATCGATGGCGGAGTTGATCGCCGCGTATTCACCGCCGATGCCTGCACCGGTCAGGAAGCGGAAGAGCATGAAGCTCCATAGATTCCAAGATAACGCCGTCAACACCGTGGCGGTCAGATAGAGCAAGAGCGTGATCATGAACCATTTCTTTCGCCCCTGCCGGTCGGTGAGATAAGAGAAGACGACGGCACCAAGCACGGAACCGGCCAGGTATGCCGATGCGGCAAGCCCGACTTCGGATTCCGTCAGGTGCAACGTGGTAGTGTGGGTGAGAACGGGACCGAGTGCGGCGACGATGGACACCTCCAGTCCATCCAACACCCACGTGACACCGAGGGCCGTCACCACCAGCCAATGCCATCGCGACCAGGGTAACCGGTCCATCCGCTGTGGAATGTTCGTCGTAATGGGAGAACCCAGTGCGGCAGGCATTGTCCCTCGTATCATCGATCGACACCAAGCACGACGGGCGCGCGATCGATGAGCCCTCGTGAGTCCCCTCAATCGGCCCGGCTCACTCCCCTTCTGTTCTGCTTGCTCACGACAGTCCGTGCTGTTCGCGCCCGATTCGGCCGTCGTACCGGTTGGTAGATTTGAAGAGTTCGAACCGCCCGTCCTGTGCGAACGGCGCGACACGGGCGCGCAATGCATGCGACTCGGCGGCGGTCATCGGCGTGAAGCGTCTCACGATGTCGAGATTCTGTCGGAGCACGTCGCGGGAATCGATGCCGCTGACGACCGAGGCTACCGGCAGGCTCAAGACATAACGGAGGGCCTCCTCCACGGTGACGATCCCTTTCTTGATCGGATCGGCGTTCCCGCTCAAGCTCTTCATCGCAAGCGGCGCGATGCCGCGCTGGTTCAAGACCGGCAGCACTTCTTGCTCGAAACTGCGATACGTGCCGTCGAAGACGTTCAGTGGCATCTGACAGGTGTCGAACGGAAAGTCGTGCGCCAGCATTTTGAGATGAATCCGGGGATGTTTGTGCCCCGTGAATCCGATGAATCGAACCTTGCCCTGGCGCTTGGCCTCGAGCAAGGCGTCGACGGCACCGCTTGGCAAAAAGTGCAGGTCCGGATCGTCGTCATACACCACCTCATGTATCTGCCAGAGGTCGAGATAGTCGGTCTTCAGGCGACGAAGGGACTCATCCAGTTGTTGCAAGGCGACCCGTTTGTCGCGCCCATGCGAGCAGACTTTGGTCATCAGAAACACTTTCTGTCGTCGACCCTGCAATGCCTGTCCCATCAACTCTTCAGATCGTCCGCCGTTGTATTCCCAGGCGTTGTCCAGGAACGTGACACCGGCATCGATCGCTTCCTGCAACACCCGGATGGCTACTGCATCGTTGTCGAAGCGCCCTAAATGGGCGCCGCCGAAACAGAGAACCGAGACCTTGACGCCGGTTTTCCCCAACGCACGCTGAGGGATGTCTCCCACTGCGGCGCTCGGTGCAGCCGGCGCTTGCGCCAACGCCTGGGCCAATCCTCGAGGACCAATCAGGGCCAGAACCGACCCTGCAACACCGAGCGTCTTCAACAGCTGTCGGCGATCGAGCCGTGTTCTCAAGAAGTCTGGTGATGCTCGTCTCATTCTGACCTCCCCCTCGGGGCCATTCCGGTTTCTCACGGAAATGGTCCTGCCGAGCCTGCTGATTCCTGCCCTCCTCAATGCCGCTATTCAAACAGTTTCTTAAACCCAGCTTTAATCTGATCCAACTCCTTGCGCAACTCGGCCTCCAAGGTATCGGCCTTGGTCTGGATCACATGGCGCCTCTCGTTCAGTTGATTTTTGTACACCTGCAGCTTGGCGAGCAAGTCCTGCTTCTTCGACTCCAGCACGGCCTGCTGCTTGACTTTCTCGCTCTCGAAGCGGCCTTTCAGTGCTTCGAATTCCGCTTCGAGGGTGCTGGCCCGCCCCACAAGATCTTCCCATAGCTTGCCCGATTCAAAGGCGGCGACCTTAAGCTTCTGATCAGCAATGACTTCGAACTCATGTAAAGCCTTGATGATCTTCGCGCGTTGCTCCTCGACTGTATCGCGGGCGTCCGCTTTGCCGAGAGCTAATTGGACTTGGAGGTGTTCGAGCTTCGCCTGGACCTCGCCCTTCGTCTGGTCCGCGATCTCTTTCGATCTCTGCACTTCGGCCTGCACCTGCTTGAGGACATCTCGCAGCTGCTGCTTGCGCTGGTCGAGGCGCTGGAGGGCCTGTTCCTTTGTCTGAGTGAGTTGTGCCTCCAGTGCCAGTGCCTGGTGCTCCAATGCATCCAGCTTCTTGTCGAGTGACGCCCTGAGATCTTTGATGCGCGACATGGGATCCTCCTGTCGATAAAATTGAAATGAGAACAGGCTACGGGCTGCCGGAAGCTGTGTCAATGCACCGTTCTCCTCGTCTCCTTCTGTAGCAGAACGCAACAGTAGCCTCACCTTCTATATGGGATGAACGCCTCACTGCCCATCTGGCGCGCATCTCACACTTTTCGGGCTTCTCTCTTCAACTGAGCAATTCTGAAGATGATTTCTCGTATCGACGGGACGGCTGTGGTGCTGGCACTGATCCTGCTGATAGCAGCTTCATCGTCACACTTCACCGATCACATTCAACAGGAGGATCACATGCAGCTGAAAACGAAACGGACCGAAACCCAACGTTTCCAACATTGCGGACACCTGATGATGCTCGTGCGTCTCCCGCGTTTACAGCTCCAGAGCCACGCGCAGAGTCAGGCAGGGCTGTGCTGCACGTGTTGCGGGAAGATCGTAAGCCTGTCAAGCCGGCCTCCCATTACATGGAACTAATTGTTTATTCCGACTGGGGGGAGTACCAGAGCTATATCGAATGGAGGGACTAAGAATGGGGGTGGTATCTCAGACCAATCCTCGGCACAGACTTCGATCACGGCTTCTTTGCTGGCCCGTCGATGTGCTCCCTGCCAGGCGAGCCATCGATCGCCCGAAAGAACGCCTGCGCAGCGCTCAAAGAAAGCGCGTATGCGGGAGCCTCGCTATGGCCGACACCTCTGGCTCGACGGCAGACAGTACGATCGCCTTGTGTGAAGCTCTGTATGGCCGTAGCCTGACGCGTGAGGAACAGGAGGATGCGGAAGAGATCTGGCGGCAGATCACACGATCACAGTGATGCGAAGATGGACTTCCATTCTCTGAGACCAAGCCGAAGAGCAACGTCGATCAAGTTTCCTCTCGCGACTGCCTGGGCGCTGGTGTTGACTTTCGCGAGCCTTGTCGGCTGCCCTCCTCGCCATCCTCCCCACACCCCGCAGCCGTTGTCCGAATCTCCTGTTCACCACGTTCACCGATAGGCTTGACTCGCCTCTTCGTGTGTTCGAGCGTTCAGCGAGGAGAACGGGCAATCTGGTTACTGTCTCCGGTTCTTTGCTACTCTCATCGCCATGCCAGCCGCTCTCATAGCTTTCATCGCCATCTTCGTCGTTGGCGCGGTTCTCCGGTTTTTTTCGTTTCTCACCAAGGCTCACGCGGAACGGCTGGCTTCTGTCGTGTTTTCAGTCAGCCTGCCGGCGACGATCCTTGTGTCGTTGGACCAGGCCTCGTTCGCACCGATGGCCTGGAAACTTCCGCTGGCGGCTTGTCTCGTCACGCTCGCGATGCTTCTCTGCTCATGGCAATTGAGCCGCCTGCTCCGGCTGTCCCGCCAAACACGGGGCGGGTTTTTGATCGCCACGGGTTGCATCAATTCGGTGTATTTCGCCTATCCTGTTGTCCTCGCAACGTTCGGCGACGAAGGGTTGGCCCGAGCCGTGCTCTTCGATCTCGGCCAAACCACGCTCACCCTGACCGTCATCTATGCGCTCGCAGTCTGGCATGGTGCAAGCTCCTCGTCGGCACGATCGGCGCTGATCCGATTCTTTTCTGCACCGCCACTATGGGCGCTGGCTTTCATCCTTCTCTTGAAGTTCTTCGATCTCCATCTGGCGTCGTGGCTCCGCGCGCTGTTGATTCCGCTCCACCTGACCACGACACCACTCGCGAGCCTCGTGCTTGGGCTTTCGATTAGTTTTGACGCGGTGTGTCGCACCTGGCGGCTGACTGCCCTGGCCATTGTCATGCGCATGGGCGGTGGCTTCTTGCTCGGATCTGTCGTGGTGTGGCTGCTGAATTTGACTGGACTGGAGCGGACTGTGGTAATCCTCGTCAGCGCGATGCCGTCTGCGGTCACAGCCGTGATTTTCGCCACGGAGACGCATCTGGATGAAGACTTGGTCGCATCCGTCGTTGCACTCTCGATCTGCCTCGGGGTCGCGGTGCTCCCCTGGTTACCTCAACTTGCCACAACTCTGTTGGGCTGACCCTGTGGACCGGCTTCCTCCGCGCCTTCAGTGAGGGTTGACCAAGAATGCGAGCGAGCGTAGCATATCGATCTGACGTTCCAGTGACGGTGGCTGCGGTCTCTTCCGCACGCTCTTGCCCGTCATCTTCTGGGCTGCATCGCCCTCCGGTCTCCGCCACTCCGACGCCAGGCAGTTCGGCACCAGCGACATGCTCCTCGATGTGGATCCTTTGGAACGGGGGTCCCATGACGGCCGTCAGTCGATCAACGTTCAGTCTTACATCGGCCGTGATCCTTGCGCCTGTTTTCTATTGTCTCCTCCCTTCGACACCAGTTCTGTCCGCTGATCATCCTTTGTTCTTGCTCGCAGCCGCAGCGCCGGCTGACCGGCCACCCAAGCCGCCGACCTTGGCGGATGACCTCGAACACCGGTTGTCGACCTATTTCAAGCAGAAATATCCGTCCTACGATTTCACACCCTACGCCGAGGAATTGGATCGAGTACGAGGCGCCATTACCCGGGGGGATCGGTGGGCGATCAAACGCGAGATGGGCGTGTTTCTTAAAATGCTGTCGACTCGCGCCTATGGTCTGGAGGACGAAGCGGCCGAAGAGTTGATCGGCCTTGCGCAGCAGACGATGCCGGCCGAAGAGTTTGCCATCATTTATCCCGGATCGATGGCCGAAGCGCACGCCTTATGGATTGGGGCATAACCTCGCAGTGAGCGTCCGCACAAGAAAGGGAGGGTCCGCATATGACTTCACACTCAGCCGTTACCAACCGCATCCTCGGAGAAGTGAAACGCACGCACGGCTGCGATCTCGATACCCTGGCAGACAGTCTCCCCGAACTCTCTTGGAACCAGGTCTTTCTCGAGATCGATCGGCTGAGCCGGCAGGGACAGGTGCTGGTGACGTTCGGGACCGGAGGCCGCTATATGATCCGGCTCCCTGGGGCCAAGACGGAATCTGCGACGCACCACACTCGAAAATGATCAGGAGTGGTTAGGCGCGCAGTGAAAGCACAGCTCATGACACTCAGTGCCGCTCCGGCGGGACGCGGCCACTTCATGCTTAGCCAATCGTTGTTCATTTTCCCCCTTCGCATGCAGACTGACGCACCGTAACCCTGTACATTTCCCCGATTTGTATTTCGCTCAGAAGACTCTCCTTTCTTGCCATAAGCGCTATGCCCTCAGCCGTACGCTCTTGCGCCCCGGCGAAACAGCGCCCTGTCCTAAAATCCTACTGACGCCCCCACCGTCCCCAAGAGCGCGGCGCGATCGGACGGTCCGACGAATTCGGTGCCGAGTCCGCAATCGAGGACAATGCGCGACGTGAGCTGATGGCGGAGACCGATCTCGACACCGGTGTTGTTGTTTTGCCCACGCTGGTCCGATTGCCTGGTATAGACGCTGGCAATCAGGGTGTCGCGGAAACTCGTGGGATAGCCCAAGGGATAACTGACTGCTGCGACGGCGCGATAGGCCCCCGGTCGTTGGCTTCCCTGCGGCGAGCCGGCGACGGTATAACCCGCATTGAGATGCGCACGGAGTCTCCCGAACGAGCGGGTGAGGATTCCGGTGAACTGTGTATCCACACCTCTCGAATTCACGCCCGTCGGCAGATCAACCTCGGCTCGGACGGCGAACGCCGGCAGGATCAACGTTTCGGTATTGAAGTTATAGAGGACGCCCACATGCAGGTCACCGGATTTGTCGGTGCCGGTCACCGTATTTGGGTCTGTGATGACGTCGCTCTGAATTTCAATTTGCGTGTTGTCGAACGCGCCGTAGATGATTTGTGGTTGGAAGGTGACGCGAGTCGGGCCTTGCCGCTGATCGTTCATCCGCACGCCGGCCTCCAGACCGATCTCGCCTTTGGGAACGGCGTAGGCATCCTCCATTCCGATCGGCCGATTCGGGTCGAGATTGTCATGGTCCAACGCCGCAACGAGCCCCGGCCACAGCCCCGCCCAGAGGAACATGATCGATTGGAGGATGGTCGGGCCTGATCGCCGGTTCAATGGTGATGCTCCTTGTCCGTAACAATCATGGGATTCGTCCCATCAGCGGTCGCGAGATAGTAGGTGTTCACGATGCGATAGATTTCCGCCCGCTTCGTCTCCCACGCCGGCAGCTGTTCACTCGTAAGGATGTCGCTGATGTTGTCGTGCAACATGTGGAGGTTGTCGAAGATGTTGGCGATCTCTGGATAGGCCTTGGCAAAGTTCGGACTGTACTCCGCCGTAAGCGGCATAAAGGTCCACTGCACCGGCGGCTTTTCGAGATAGCCGCGATAGGTTGCGAGAATAGGCCGTACCGCCAGGGTCTTGGCGTTGAGATCGCGCGCGGCTTGCAAGGGATCGTATACGGCGACTTGCAAATAGTGATACGACCAGATTGTCGCGTTGAAGAGCGGGAATCGCTTTCGGAACGATTGCGAATACGGAAATTGATCGAGGCGGTGATGGTCCAATCGTTTGGACGTGATGGCATAGGCACTGTCCTGGTAATAGGCCAACACGTTCCGGATCGCGCGGTCTTTGTCTGGTTCGTCGGATACGAAGATATCGTAGGTCGCCCGGTGCAAGGCGTGGGCCTCGTCGAAGGTGTTTTGCGCGCGCCAGGCCAGCTTCATGTACGTGGGGGCAATGGCCTCTTCGTTGGGATTGAGCCTGGGCTTGGACGCGATGAAGGCCAACGTCTGTTTCCGCGCTCTCTCCTCGATGGCCGGGACGTCCGTGCCACCGGTGAGCAGAAGATTCTCGTAGAGGTTGGAGTGACCGAAGTCGACGCCGTTGAACTCACTGTCGAGCTCGGCGAGATCCTCACGCAGCGCGAAGTTCCAGAGCGCCCGGTAGTAGAACCGCTTGTCACGAGGTTCAAACTGGTTGCAGGACCCGAGCGCAAGGGCAACCGCGACCGTCATCACGATCGTCGTCACGTGGAAGTATGTGTTGATCACGATCCCGGCAGGACGCGACCAGTTCCCAGTAGAGGGTCTTCTATCAATCGATGCTCGCTTCAAGCTTGTCGCTGATTCTCTCGTTGAGGAGGGTATCCCCGTCATTTCACGTGCGGCTGCCACGCACATGCAATCTTTCCAAGTTTGCTCGATATCTTGGCTCTCTCTGGACGATTGCGAAGTCTGCAAGCGGGTGGCGCCGAATGGGCTGGCTGGCGACAAGACCCGTATATAAAGCTCCCCGCTCGCTCGTACTTCCCCTCCTCCTTGGCGATGGGTGTAGCCTTGTTGGTCTAAATACGCACGACGAGAGAGCACTACCCTTGATTAGAGAACATGATGGACTTCCGGGTGCGTTTTCCGGGAGCACAAAACCACCAAGGTTGCCGCCATCCTCCTCTATCAGTCTTCCGGAACCTCAATCGGCCCTGCCCACTCTCCATTCGTCAGCTTCACTTCCTGGTAGCCGCCATCGGGCCATTGAAACTGTCCCACTTCATCCACCTGCACGATGAAGGGATCTGCCTCGTGTGCCAGCCCCCGAAACCAATACCAGCCTGCTTCGGTTGGTTTTGTCTTTGTCCAGTGATAAGAAGGCATGTATCCGCGTCCTTTTCGTCATTATGTGCAGTCTGTTACAGTCTCAGTGCGACCATGGAACCTATCACGTTGCGATTGCCAATAGAAGATGTGCTCCCCGCGCTTCTCGATGCGCTGGATCACGGCCGCAACGCGCTTCTCACCGCTCCACCCGGCGCCGGGAAAACAACGCGTGTCCCGTTGGCTCTGCTCGATGCGGCGTGGTTGGACCGCAGAAAGATTCTTCTCCTTGAACCGCGTCGGCTCGCCGCCCGTGCTGCAGCCCATCGCATGGCGAGCACGCTGAGTGAGCCGGTCGGGGAAACAGTTGGTTACCGTATGCGGCTGGACACGAAGGTGGGCTCAAAGACGCGGATCGAAGTCGTCACAGAAGGTATTCTGACACGCCTGCTGCAGCAAGACCCGTCGCTCAACGCATATGGCATCGTCCTCTTTGATGAATTCCACGAACGGAGCTTACAGGCGGATGCGGGACTCGCACTCTGCCTCGAAGCTCAGCGTCTCTTTCGCCCGGACCTGCGGCTCCTTGTGATGTCGGCCACGTTGGACGTGACGCCGGTTGCTGATCTCTTGAACAAGGCACCCGTGATTTCGAGCGAGGGGCGGCTCTTCCCTGTCGAAACCCGCTATCTCGATCAGCCCCTGCAAGGTCCTCTTGATGTCGCTGTCGGGCGGATAGTCCGACAGTCTCTGGCCCGCGACGACGGTAGCCTCCTGGTATTTCTCCCGGGAATGGCGGAGATCCGGCGGGTTGAACGAAAGCTGCTCGATGCGGACCTGGGCTCGACCGTGGTGATCGCCCCGCTTCATGGAGACCTGCCGCAGGAGGCGCAGGATCGTGCCATCGCACCGGCGCACGCTGGCACGCGGAAGATCGTGCTGGCAACGTCGATCGCTGAAACGAGCTTGACCATCGAGGGCGTCCGGGTGGTGATCGACGCCGGCCTGCTCCGCACGCCGCGATTCGAACCGCGCACCGGACTGACCAGGCTCGAGACGATTCGTGTGACGCAGGACTCCGCCGAGCAACGACGTGGGCGGGCCGGTCGGCTTGGACCAGGCGTCTGCTATCGGCTTTGGACCTTTGCAGAACATCAATTGTTGTCACCGAAGAGGACGCCTGAGATACAGGAGGCCGATCTCGCGCCGCTGCTGCTCGATCTGGCCGTGTGGGGGACAACCAACCCCTCAGACCTCTCATGGCTCACACTCCCGCCGCCAGGGGCGGTCACTCAAGCCAGAGAGGTACTGTTGCGGTTGGGCGCATTGGATGAGGCGGGGCATATCACACAGCAGGGCAGACAGATGGCCGAACTGCCGCTCCATCCTCGCTTATCCCACATGCTGCTCAATGCCGTCCCGCTCCAGCTCGCCGGTCTTGCGTGTGAGGTGGCCGCGCTGTTGAGCGAACGAGATATCGTGCGGGGCACGGCCGGTTGGCGGAACGCCGACCTCCGGTTCCGACTGGATATATTACATGGACAGCTCGATCAGTTGGATGGTGCCACCGTGGACCGCGCAGCCTGCCGGCGCGTGAGACAAACGGCGAACTTGTGGCGACAACAGCTCTCGCGGTCGGCACCAGCCCAGCTACTAGACAAAGCGGATCGGCTCGATCACGTCGGCCTGTTGCTGGCCTTGGCCTATCCAGATCGAATCGCACAACGACAGCCCGGGAGCGATGCCCGATACCTCTTGGCCAACGGCCGAGGCGCGCTCTTCGCCAATCCCGATCCCCTCGCCTCGGAACCCTATCTCGTGATCGCGGATCTGGATGGCGGCACGCAATGGGCAAGAATCGATCTCGCCGCGCCGATATCAGTCGAAAAAATCGAGTCGACCTATGGCGATGAAATCACACAGATAGAATCGGTGGTTTGGGATGACAAGGCTCAGGTAGTCCGGGCGTCACGGCGGCGGCAATTTGGTGCGTTGGTACTGTCTAAGCAGGCCTTGTCGAAGCCGGATCCGTCCATGGTCTCGACGGCATTGTTGCAGGGCATTCGTCAAGCAGGCCTTGCTGCGCTCGCATGGACGCCTGAACTGCAACAATGGCGGGCGCGCGTCCAGTTTCTCCGACGGCTCGAGGGTATCGGTTCCCAATGGCCCGATCTGTCCGACGAGACCTTGCTGCGGACGCTCGACCAGTGGCTTGGACCTTATCTGGACGGCCTCACGACCCTCGAGCGGGTCACACGGCTCGATCTGTCTCAACCGCTGCACGCGCTGCTCTCCTGGGACCAGCAGCGCCAGTTGGACCGACAGGCGCCGACCCATCTCACCGTTCCGAGCGGCTCGAACATCCGCATCGAGTACGACACAACGGGCCTCCCGGTTGTCGCCGTGCGGCTGCAGGAAATGTTCGGCTGTAAGGACACGCCGTGCGTGGCGGATGGCAGGGTGCCGCTGATGGTGCACCTGCTTTCGCCCGCCCGCCGGCCCGTCCAGGTCACACGAGATCTGGCCAGCTTTTGGGCCCACGCCTATCACGAGGTGAAGAAAGAATTGCGCGGCCGCTACCCCAAGCACCACTGGCCCGACAATCCCCTCACTGCATTGCCGACGGCCAAGACTCAACGACGGCGTTAGGAGTCTGTCTGAGTCATGCCATTCTGCTGCGGTAAACGATCTGCGGGCGTCTGCGTCGTTCTCGCCCCAAAACAATCTTCAACGTATTCCAGTGGAGCCCCACGGCCTTATCCATCCTCCGTAGCAGACTACTGCGGAGGACGGGCGGCCGTGCTCCCTTTGGTATCTTCGGTGGGATCCGCCGAAGCACCCGTCCGCATTCCTCCACGGCTTGATCCTTCCTCCGTAGCAGACTACTGCGGAGGACGGGCAGCCGTGCTTCCTGCGTAGGCGGGTGAATAGGCTTTCGACTCTTTCGAGCCTGCGGCCTCGCATCTACCGGCACCTCCTTCGCCTCGCAACGAAGGATGACTCGGACTGACTCCTGGCTTCAGCAGAGAGAGACACGTCCCTTCCTTTCGTAGGATAGACCCGCAATCGCTGAAACACGTATGGTAACGCCCCATGGGACGATTTCTCACGTTTGCCCTGCTGCTCTTGCTGTCAGGACCGGCTCACGAGGTGTGCGCCGAATCCCTCCTCACATTGCCTCCTCCTACTTATGACATTCCGTTTGATGACCACGATGAAGCCTCAACGCAGGCGCTGCTGGCCCAAGAAGTTTTAACCTTCTTGTTGACGGCACAGTCCTACCGGGGAGAGGACCAAGCCACACTCCGTGAAGCGGTGACGGGTGAGCTCGTACGGGATGATCGCGAAACATTGATCTATGGCCGGGCTCTTGCAGACCATGGCATTCTGGAGGGCTATGACTTCCGCGAAGGGTCGCTGGTCCGAGGCCAATACGTGTTTCTCCAACGTCCGATCAACCGGCTCAATGAGTTCATTGACTACTACGCCACGGTGAAGCAGGCGTTGATCGATTCGTACGGCACCCCGACCCAAGATCAGGTGCTGTGGGAGAATGATCTCTACCAGCCGCTCCCCGACTACTGGGGCGTCGCGGTGATGATCGGTTACCTTCGCTACACGGCGGCGTGGGAGACCCCGGAGGGAACGATTACGGTTACCCTGACCGGCGGCGATCGCCATAGCAAGCTGAAGATCGATTATCGGAGCAGGGGCTTCGTCGAGCCCCAGCAGACAGCCGCACTCGCCAGGCCCTTCATATCTGTGCTTGAATCCTCATAGACTTTCTGCCACAGTACCGCCTCACAGAGCCCGACCTTCAACCGCTTTCGTTTGGATCCACCTGGTCGGGATTGCTACCCAGACTCGGCACGATGATCCGTTTGAGCATGCCTTTCCGGCTCTCTCAATCCCTCGTCCACCAAGGGCTGTCTGTCGTCCTGGGCTGTGTCTCCCTCACCTCGACGACCGCCTGCGTGAAGAAAAGCACGTACCAGGCGGTGCAAATGGAAATCGCGGAACACAGGAGCGCACTCACGGCAGCGAAAGACGAGGTGAACCAATTGACCGCGGAGGCGGCGCGGCTGCAAGAGGTAAACCAGGACCAAGAGCGCAACGCCGTTGCATTACTGGAGGCCCTTCAGAAGGAAAAAGATGCCGAGGCACTATGGCAGAAACAGGTTCGTCAGAAAACGGATGCCCTTGTGGCCAGACTCAATGTGATGCAAAATCAACAGCGATGGTTGGCGCGCGAGACCGAACATGCCCTGAAGGAGCAAGCGACTCTGGAGGAGCTAGTGGCCAAGTACAAAGGTCAGTTACAGAACTCGGTGCTGTCCCCGGAGCCGGTGATCTCCCCTACAGCACGGGACATCGGTCCGACGGTGAGCGAGCCGGCCGCGATCACGCCACCTGTCCCTACACCCCCGCCGGCGGTCTCGTCCGTCCCACCGCCGCCCCAACCGGACCCGGCGTCGGCACCGGTGCGTCAGAATCCGACACCGGAACCGCAAGACGACTCCTGGTTCTCGACCTTCAAAGGGTGGTTGGGATCTCTCTGGAGAATGATCTTTTCGTAGCCCACTTTCTTGTTAACACGTCCTTGAGACAGCGCCCCCGTCGACTAGGCTAGAGGCGCGCGGCAAGAGGCGAGAGGTATAAGCCGTGTCCCTCAGATCGGACGCACAGGCGAACTTTACCTCTAGCCCCTCGCCCGAGCAACGTGCTGGCTGGAGTAGAAGCCCTTAATAAGCCATCCGGGCTACGGATTATGCCAACGGGCGCCTTCGAAGACGGGGTTGTACTGGTGTGTGAGCTTGACGATGTCGCCGTCCTTCACCGCCGAATCCTGCGTCCCGACCTTCTTGTTCACCATAATCAGCACTTCGCTCTTCTCCAGAAATGGAAGCACAGCACCGAGACGCTCCTGATTGGTTTCGATGAGTTTCTTGACGGTCGTCGGGGCGGCGCTCTCAAGCTCTACTTCCGACTCCCCGACCGCATCCCGCAACAGGATTCCAAACAGCAACACGGTAACCATCGTTGTCCTCGTTCCTTGCCTCGTTGCTCGCCTGACACAATACAGCGATCAGCTCTCAGCTGTCAGCTTTCCGCAGCCGAACTCAACCTCAAAACCCAGCACTCAGGACTCAGGACTGTTTCATGCACCACGCGCATGGCAACGGAAGCAATCTTGCCGCTTGGGATGCCGCTCCGGCAGCGGCTTACTCCCTGCTGCAATATGGCACTGGAGACAGTCTTTCTCGATTTTTATCGGCTGGTGGTCAGCATTCATGGGAATCATCGGATTCCGGTCTTTGGGCGACGGCAGCAGCGAGACTCCAACAACCACCGCCACGGCAAACGATACAAAGAGCCAATCGACCTTGCGCAATCTCATCGAGTGGGGATGTCCTTCCGATCAGCCGCCTCATAGGCCTCTTGAAGTATCTGAGCAACATGCTTCACGTCCGCCTTCCCTCGTAGTCCGTTCTTGAGTTGGATCATACAGGCCGGACAGCTGGTTGCCACGACTTCCGCCCCACTCTCGTCGATGGCCCTCCGTTTGCGGTCGAAGATCTTTTGCGACGTGTCATAGTCTTTCACGAGGTAGGTCCCGGCTCCGCCGGCACAGCGATCGGCATCCTGCATTTCGACAAATTCGACTCCCGGTAGGGTCGCCAGCACCTGCCGGGGTTCCTTGGTCACTCCTGCCGCACGAAGGTGGCATGAGGAGTGGTAGGTCACTTTCTTGGCTCCGACCTGTCCGACAGAGGTCGGGGGATGGACCGCCGATTTGG
>Ga0335070_10005612_pt1 | contig 14754 bp, 13 predicted proteins | sample Lox_Sample_13_FD_206722 | JGI IMG/M metagenome (GOLD analysis project Ga0335070, IMG submission 206722) | Soil microbial communities from Loxahatchee National Wildlife Refuge, Florida, United States - Lox_Sample_1.3 | ecosystem: Environmental > Terrestrial > Soil > Wetlands | place: USA... | reverse complement strand
TAACTGCTGCTGCCAAACCACTGAAAATTGCACTTTTCGAACCTTTTACCGGAATGCCACTGAGTGCAGCTTTCGCTAAGGATGGAACTGAACTTGCTATGCTGGATTGGGGTAAGAATACAGTTGCAGGAAGAAAAATTGAACTATTGTGGATTGATACAGAACTTAAACCTGAGATTGCAAAAAAGAAGGCAAGAGATGCTGTACTAAGGGATGGGGTTGAAATCCTTATTGGTGAGCAAGCGTCCTCTGTTGAAGCAGCTCTGGGTATAGTCGGCAAAGAATCTGGAGTTTTCACTGTGGTAAACAACGCTACGGCAGATTCTTTTACCATAGATAACTATGATAAAATTTATCCAAATGCTTTAGTTACTGGAGGTTTTTCTGCTAATCCCGTGAGAGGAATGGCCTTATACATGAAAGATACTGCTCCACAGGGTGCTACTGTTACTGTTTTAGCCCCAAATTATGTATGGGGCTGGGATTGCTGGGATAGATTTAAAAAGGACATAAACAAGCTGAGACCTGATATTAAAATACTTCCGAAAGAATCTGAAGCTTGGCCAAGGTTGGGTGAGAGAAACTTTGAGCCTTTTGTAAGTTCGGTTATGGCTAGGCAACCCACTTATTTATTCAATGCTCATTGGGGCGACGATGCAATAGCCGTCGTTAGACAAGCAAAAGCTATGGGAGCGTTTGAGAAGACAAAATTTATAATGTCGACAATGGCTTGCGATGAACTTAGGGTTCTGGGTGAAAAGGATGCGCCAAAAGGAGTTATATTTGGAGGATTTGGAGGTTATTGGTGGGAAGATCAAAATCCTGTTATGCAAGCTTATGGAAAAAGATGGTTCAAACGCTTCGGATATTACCCAGGTTACTCTAGTTCCACCGCTCATTCAGGTCTATATACAATACTTCAAATGATTGAAGCAACAAAGGGGTCCGCAAAACCTGAAGATCTTCTCAAAGTCATGTTTGATAGAAAGTGGGACTCGTTTGCTGGCAAAGTGCCTGTTAGGAAAATTGATCACCAGCTAATGTTTCCATACCAAGTTGGAGAAACAGTGGTAATAGACCAACCGCCTTACATTAGTCTTAAAAATATGAGAATACTCTCTGGTGAAGAAGTATCACTTACTCCTGAGGAACTTACGGCTTTGAGGGCAGCAGTAAAAAAATAATAAGCTATAAAAAAATATAGCACAAAAGAAGACGCAAGGTCAGGGCCAAGCATAGCTCCTTTCTAAAAGACGAGGAGTTATGCTTGGTTTTTACCTGCGGGGTAATATCTTATGCTGGCAGATATAGCAATTCAATTATTGTTTGGGCTAGTTAGAGGATCTACTCTTTTTCTACTTGCCGTGGGATTATCGCTTATTTATGGTATGCTTAACGTACTAAATTTTGCCCACGGTGTCTTATTTATGCTGGGGGGGTTTTTTGCAGTTTCTCTACTAAGTGTACTTGGCGTTGCCCAACCCAGTTTGTGGATAATACTTTTACTAATAGCCCCGTTTCTTGTAAGTCTAGTAGGTATTGGTTTTAAATTTTGGTTAACACCTGTCGTTAAAGGACCACGAGAAATTACTGAAGTAAAGACGCTGATCTTCACTATTGGGGTTGCAATGATATTTTCTGCTTTATCTAGGACAATCTGGGGAGCAGATGTTTACTCTTTCCCGAAGCCATCATTAATAGAAGGCAACATTAATGTTCTAGGCCGGGCTATTCCAGCTTATGATTTTCTCCTTTTTGGTCTTGGATTAGGAATAGGTATATTTCTAATTCTTTTGTTTTTCAAAACACCAACTGGGGTTCTGACGAGAGCTTATCAATTTGATGAAAGAATTACATCTGCAATGGGTGTCGATACAGGGCGGCTCTCACTTATCATGTTTGCGTTAGGAAGCTTTTTGGCAGGGCTTGGAGGTACTTTAAACGTTTTAGTAGGTACGGTTGAGTTTCTTACTTGGAAAAAAATAATATTAGAAGCATTTATTGTTGCAATCATAGGAGGACTGGGAAGTTTTCGTGGTGTATTAGTCGGTGCCTTTCTTATTGGCATAATCGAATCTCTTGTTATTTTCTTTTTTGCACGTTTTGGTCCCTGGATTAGTTGGATAGCTATTTATACAGTTTTTGTTATTGTATTAATCTTCAGGCCGAAGGGGATTTTTGGCGGAAGGTTTTAGGATGTTTACAAAAAAATTTCCTCAATTGATCTTATGGTTCATTTTAGCAGCCTTTATGCTATTATTGCCCACATTTCTCCCGCTATACTATCTCATCCATGCTATTGATGTGATCATAGTGATTTTATTCGCCGTAAGTTTTAATTTGCTTTATGGATATATGAAAGAAATTTCTTTTGGACACGCCGGCTTTTTTGGATTAGGTGCATATATAATGGTTGTCCTAACAAAATACACAGAAGTTAATCTGTTTATTGCTATGGCGATTGGTATGTTATTCGTATTGCTTTACGCGCTTCTTGTGTCGCCCCTGGTTACAAGGCTTTCTGGAATCTTTTTCTCCTTATGCAGTCTTGCATTTGGAGAGTTTATAGCCATCATCGTGTGGTCCAGTAGAACACTTGGGGGAGATGTTGGATTACATTTTAGTCTCATCAAATTGCAAGAAATGAAGATGTTTTACTATATTGTACTCATCATCGCATCTATTTGTATCATCGCGATGTATAAAATTGTTAACTCTCCTTTTAGTTTGGCTATACGAGCTATAGGTGATAATCAGAGCCGTGTTGAATGCATAGGGATTAAGGTGTTAAGGTACAGGATGGCCATCTTTATAATATCCGCAGCTTTTACCGGGATTGCAGGGATACTTTACTCTATTTTACATGGAATTGTGCATCCAAGAATTGCTAGTTGGGAAATGGTGACAAATCCTCTTGTGGGTACTCTGCTGGGTGGAGCAGAAATTTTTAGTGGCCCCATCATTGGCACTGCAATCTATTACACTATTTATTGGAAAATAAGTGAAATGACATCTTATTGGGAGTACTTCACAGGTGGATTAATAATTATTCTCGTGATATTCCTCCCGAAAGGGATTATGCCCACTTTTTACACCTGGGTCGAGCAAAAGCTGAAGAAAGAACCGTGACAAAAATTTGGCTGCATATTCCGTTAACGGGGGTTTTTCTAAGAAAACTTAATCCAGTTTATGCGGGGGGCAAGGCATCTTAGTCCCCCCTTCCAGGGGGAAAGGCAAAACCAGGTCCTTTGGGCCTGGATGCTTTACACGACCCAAGAATTGATTCATCCTATTTATTGAGGAAGGCTATAATGAAAGAAGTCTTAAAGGGGGTCAATCTTAGTAAGAGTTTTGGAGGAGTTCATGCGGTTGATAATGTTAGTCTCGAATTCAGAGAAAACGAAGTCTGTTCAATAGTAGGGCCTAATGGAGCAGGAAAAACGACCTTGATCAATGTACTGACTGATTTTATACCGCTTGATGCAGGAAGACTTTTTTTTATGGGCGAAGATATATCAAACGTGCCCATGATACCCAGAATAAAACTAGGAATTGCACGAAGTTTCCAAATGTCAGCTTTATTTGAGAATTTAACAACGATTGATAACTTAAGATTGGCGATTTTTGCTCGAATGGGGAAAAGTGGAATTCTTTTTAGAGATTACAGAAAATACACGGACGTGGCAAGTGAAAGTATTGAGCTACTGGAAAAATTTAAAATCCCAAAAGATCGGCCAGCAAAAGAATTGTCGCAAGGACAAAGAAAACTACTGGATGTAGCAAACACCCTGGCTCTCAAGCCGAAACTACTTTTGTTGGATGAGCCAACTTCCGGCGTTAGTTCACAGGAAAAGCATGATATTATTAAAACCATTTTAAATGTTCAGAAGGAAAATAAATTAACAATCATGATGGTTGAACACGACTTTGATATAGCTGGATATGCCTCGAGGACAATAGTGATGGCCGAGGGGAGGGTAGTAGGTGAAGGTAATCTTACTGAACTACTCAAAGATTCCGAAATTAAAAAAATCCTCACGGGAAAATAAAATATGTTAAAGATTGAAAAACTAAACGTTTACAGAGGTTATATCCATGCCGATGTAGATATATCTTTTGAGGTCAAAAAAGGGGAGATGGTCGGAATTTTTGGTTCAAATGGTGCTGGCAAGACAACGTTGCTCCAAAGTATTATGGGTCTGGTTCCTGTTCAATCGGGATCTGTCAATTACAACGGCTCAGAAATTACTACTTTTCCTCCGTATAAAATCGCTAGGCTTGGGATAGGTTATGTGCCAGAAGATAGAAGATTAATTAGTGAAGTGAAGGTTGAAGAAAATATACTCATCCCCTGTTGGGGCAAAGGGATGCCACAAAGAGTAAAATTCAATACTTTCGAAGAAATTTTTCCAGGGATTAAAAAATTGTATGGAAAAAGTGGCGAATTATGCAGCGGTGGAGAACAAATGCTTATCGCTATATTTAGGGCTTTATCTTCTGGACCAGACCTTTTGCTATTAGATGAATGTTATGAAGGATTGTCAGGAGTAGCGCGTGATTCTTGGACAGGATATTTGCTTGAAGAGAGAAAAAAAGGATTAAGTGGGGTCATTGCAGAATCAAATCGTGCCTTTTTAACATGGTGCGATAAATTATATCAAATCGAAAGAGGAATTTTAACTCCCTTATAATCAAGATTATCTTAAGTTGACAAAGTATTGAGCAGTTAGATCCACAAACAATTTCAACTTATAATTCAAAAAATCCTTGCATTTATCTTAAAATCTTGCTCAGAAAGGAGGCAGGTCATGACTTTGGAATCAATACTTAGAATGAGCTCGTCAAACATCAAATTCGGTTTTGGGGCTACGAAGGAAATAGGCTTTGATATGAAAGACCTTGGCGCCAAGAAGGTGATGGTGGTTACAGACCGCACTCTGGCAGAAAAAGAAGTGGTAAAAGTGGTCATCAAGGCGTTGCAAGATGAAGGGATAGAGACTGTCCTGTACCGTGATACACGCATTGAGCCGACAGACGTTTCGATGCTGGAAGCGATTGACTTTGCCACAAGCGGGAAGTTCGATGGATTTGTAGCTGTTGGGGGCGGTTCAAGTATGGACACCGCCAAGACAGCCAACCTGTATTCAACCTACCCGGCGGATTTCCTCACCTATGTGAATGCTCCCATCGGCAAAGGAACGCCTGTGCCTGGTCCTGTCAAACCGCTCATTTGTGTTCCTACGACAGCGGGAACCGGGAGCGAAACAACAGGCGTTGCGATCTTCGATATCATTCAGATGCACGCGAAAACTGGAATCGCTCATCCGGGAATACGACCTAATTTGGGTATCGTCGATCCGAATAATACACGCACTCTTCCTTCGATGGCCGCCGCTTGCAGCGGCTTCGATATCCTAGTCCATGCCGTGGAATCCTACACTGCCTTGCCTTATAACCAGCGCCCGGCTCCGGAACACCCACGCCTGAGACCTACTTATCAGGGCTCAAACCCGATCTGTGACATCTGGGCAAAAAAGGCCATTGAAATAGCAAGCGAGAACATTCTTCGTGTGGTGCAGAATTCTGCAGACGATGAGGCTCGCGAACAGATGATGCTTGCGGCGACTATGGCCGGGGTTGGGTTGGGGAATGCAGGGGTCCATCTGCCTCATGGGATGTCCTATCCGGTTTCCGGGATGGTTCGTAGCTACATACCCGAAGGTTATCCGACCGATCATCCGATTGTCCCGCACGGAATGTCAGTGGTATTAAATGCTCCAGCTGTCTTTCGCTTTACGGGGCAAGCCGATCCGGAACGGCACCTGGAGGCAGCCCGCCTCATGGGTGCAGATGTCAGGAAGGCCAAGAAGAAGGATGCCGGGGAAATACTTGCCAATGCCTTCATAGAGCTAATGAAAAAAACCGGGATGCCCAATGGATTATCGGCTGTCGGCTACACTTCAAAGGATGTAGATAAGATGGTTGAGGGTACGTTGCCACAGCGGCGAGTGCTCAATATCGCACCCAGACCAGTTACCGCTGAAGACCTGAAGGCTCTTTTCCTCGATTCGATGACCTGCTGGTAAGCAGCGAGTCAAAGGTCACTTAAAATACGTGTTGCTTGCGGCCAATCGAGGGGACATCAGTACTTCACGAGCAGTGAGGACCCGGGCGGGTGAGGCTTACAATCGAGTAGATTAAAGCAGTCCCACCCGGATTTTTGTAACTGCGTCAATGAACGAGGCTCGAAGAATAATCTGTTACAATGAGTATAAGCGAGCGAGTTGGACCTCTCTTGGCGGTAAAGACAATTCAAAAGGGAGAAGCGAAAACAGGAGACAGTTTATATGATAAAAGAAGAGATCAAGAATAAAATCCGTAATATCGTAGGGTCGGAAAACGCCCTCGATTCCAACCTCGAGCGTTTTGCCTACTCGTATGACGCTTCCTTCGTACCTCTGCTGCCGGCCAAAAAGCCCGACCTCGCTGTACGGCCGCTGACCACGGAGGAAGTGTCAAAAGTGATGGCGATCGCTTACGAGTGCGAGATTCCCGTCACGCCGCGGGGTAGTGCGAGCGGACGAACCGGCGGGAGCGTACCCCTGAAAGGCGGAATTTCACTCTCCCTCGACCGTATGACCAAGATCCTCGAGCTCGACGAAAAAAACATGATGGTGAGGGCCGAGGCAGGGGTTCGCACTTTCGATCTATACAGCTACTGCGCCGCGAAGGGTCTTTTCTATCCGCCTGACCCGGCGAGTTGGAAGTTCTCCACCATCGGCGGTAACGTGGCTGAGAACGCCGGTGGCATGCGGGCGGTCAAGTATGGCGTGACGTCCGACTATGTGATGGGACTCGAAATTGTTTTGGCAGACGGTACGGTGCTAGAGACCGGCGGCAAGGCCATCAAGAACGTCACCGGCTATGACCTGGTGAGTCTATTCACTGGCTCCGAAGGAACCCTCGGCGTCATCACCAAGGTGTTGCTCAAGCTTATTCCCATGCCCCAGAAGCGCCGCACTCTGCAGATTATGTTTCGGACTTTCGACGATGGTTGCCTGACGATCCGCAAGATGCTGCAGTCGAACATTGTACCGTCGACGGCCGAGATCATGGACAGAATCTGCCTCGACTCGGTGGCGCGGCACCGCAAGCTGGACCTCGCTCCGAACATCGGGGCTTCCATCGTCATCGAAATCGATGGCGAGGACGACAAGGCCCTCGAAATGCAGGCGAAACAGATCGAAGCCGTAGCAAAGGCGTGCGGTTCGATCGAATTCCGCATTGCCCAGTCAGAGGAGGAGTCCGACGAGCTGTGGGCCATCCGGAGGGGCCTGAGTGCTGCGGTGGCAGCTCTCGCTCCCAACCGAGTCGGTGAGGACATTTCGGTCCCACGCGACAGCTTGCCCGAAGTGGTGCGCCGCATCCGGTCCATCGCAGAGAAATATAAATTCACGATCGCTGTGTTTGGCCACGCAGGCGACGGCAACCTCCATCCGTCGGTGCTCTGCGACCTAAGCAATCACGAAGAGGCGGAGCGAGTTCATCAGGCCGTCGAGGAGATTTTCAAGGCCGCCTTAGCCGTCGGCGGTACGCTTTCCGGCGAGCACGGAATCGGCACCACCAAACAGCCGTACATCACGTTAGCGCTGGGAGAGGCCGGCGTGAAGACGCTCAAGGCCATCAAACAGGCGCTCGACCCGAAGGGTATTTTAAACCCCGGCAAGATTTGGTGAAGGCTTAAGAGAGGATCGACAATTGCATGCATAAAACGAAGGACGAAGAACTACTGCAGGAAGCGAAAAAGAATGTGAGCCAGTGTGACCGCTGTGGCACCTGCCTGCCGGTGTGTCCGCTCTTCGGGGTAAAAGACGTTGAACTCTCGAGTGCACGCGGCAAGAACGCGATCACACGGGCCTTGGCCGAGGGCGGCATTGAGCCGACGCCGGACGTGCTCGCAGCAGTCAACTTCTGCCTTTTGTGCGGGGCCTGCGTCGAGACCTGCCCCAGTAAGAATAAAACCGACGAGGCGATGATTAACATCAGGCAGTACCTCATCAACCGGGCTGGCGGGCCGAGCTTGAAATACAAGGCCATCGGCCGTTTCCTTAAGAGCCGTGGCATGGTGAAGATAGCAGCAGGCACACTGTCCATCCTCCGTAAACTTGGTCTCAGTAGCGTGTTCCCGAACGGGATGGTTCCGGAAGAGTACACCCGAGCCCATTTCGTCGCTACGTTCGCCGGGCCCGCCGCTCTCGGACAGAAGGTGCCTCCCTCCAGCTTAGTGGTGACGGCAGCGACGAAAGTAGCCTATTTCAAAGGCTGCGGCATGCGGATGATGTTTCCGCAGGCATCGGCTGAGACACTAAAAATTCTGAAGACCACGACCCAGGTAACGCTCAAAGATAACGTATGTTGCGGTATGCCGCACCTGGCTCATGGTCTTCGCGATGAGTTCCTAGCTCTCGCCAAAAAGAATATTAGGTTTTACGAAGACGTTCAGGCCGTCGTGTGCGACTGCGCAAGCTGTGGTGGCGCGCTCAAGCACATCGCACACTACTTTAATGAAGATCCGGAATGGAAAGACCGGGCGGCCGCCTTCAGCCACAAGGTAATGGATCTGACAGAGTACCTCGTCAAGGTTGGCTATAGACCGCGACAGAAAGTGGATACCACCTTTACCTATCATGACCCCTGCCATCTTGTGAGAGGACAGAGTATCAAGAAACAGCCGCGCGATCTTCTGAAAGCAACTGGGAAATTCGTCGAAATGAAGGAAGCTGACACGTGCTGCGCCGGGGCGGGAACTTTTCACATAGACTATCCCGAGATTTCTTCGAAGATCATGGAGAAGAAGCGACAGAACATCGAGAGAACGGGGGCAACTATCGTCGTAACCGGTTGTCCCGGCTGCTTGATCCAGTTGACCAAAGCGGCCAAGGCCAGCGGCGGCAAATTTAAGCCTATGCACATTAGCCAGGTGATTTGAGACCGAAGAACCGCATCAAGACAGGCTCTTTGGTGCGAGCTTTTATTATTCATTGCATCCCGGTCCATTTCTTGGTAGACTCCCGTAGTGAGAAGGAAAAAACAATAAAGGTTGGAGAAGATGAAGAAAAAGGATTCAGAGCTGTTTAAACCATTGGTGGCGACGGCAGAAAAATATCTCAGGGATTATTGTGACGGAAAGCAGCAAGATGACGAAAAAGCAAAGATGTTTTTGAGGGTTCTCTCCCTGTATCGCAAGATTTTAAAAATTGAAAAAGAGAGGGAGGAGATCAAGTCCGAATGGGAAAGACTGATAGCGGGCGTGGCTGAGCTGAAGAAAATGACTGTGAATAAAGCGAAAAAGAAGACGAAACCCAAACCTTCCTAGAAGACCTGAATCAAACCTATATAAATTCTTCTTATGTTTATCATTCCTGCCCCATAGCAAGTTCGGGATAAACTCCAGCGGAGCCTGCCCGCACTTGATGCGGGGAATCCAGTTTCATATATATTTGGTTCCCTGCCTTCTCAGGGACAAAGTCTAGATTCCCGGTCGCGTTTCACTTGCCCGGAATGACAATTCTATGTTCGGAGAATTCTTAACTCGGGGGTTTGTGGCGGGGCGGGGTTCTTACAAAGATTTCGACTCCTTCGCGGACGGGATGCGAGATTCGCAAGGAACACCTGTCTGGCAGAGGCCGCAACCGTAACCCTCAAAGCCAAAATTGGATTTCACATATTCTTTCGCTGTTACAAAGATATAGCTTCGGCATTTTACTTTATCGTGTCCAGCGGGAGTTAAAGCTCCAGCCGGGCAACGTTCGGCACACTTTCCACAGGTCCCGTTTGAGAAAAATAGACAGTAAGCACGATGATCCTGGTAAGGCCGTTTCGAAGCAGGAATCTCGATGTCGGCGACAACAGAACCACAACGCATTGCCTTGCCCCTGGGCGTAATCAATCCGTCACAGAGACCAAATGTCCCAAGACCGGAAGCATAGGCTGCATGCCGTTCGGACCAGGTGGAAGCAAACGTGTAGCGCTCAGATTCCATCCACTTGAAGGAAGGAGAGAGAAGAGAAGGTGCGACAGCCCTGAACCCTGCTTCTTGCAATGACGTGACCACCTGCTTGGCGAGTTTGACATTGACTTCTTCACCAAAGATTCGTGCCCTGGCCCATCTTTCCGATGGATAGACCATCTCCTTGCGATTATCCAATTTTGAAGCCTCGGCCTGCGGTAAAATCCAACTGATCACCGTCAAATCTTTCGCTGGAACCTTGGATGAAGGAAAAGTAAGAGAGAATATTTCCAGAGGGGTCCAATGAAAGGTCCCAACAAGTTCCTTATATTGTTGATAGAGCGGGTCATCACCGTTTGAAAACCCCACGAGCGGATCTTCCCAGGCTTTATCGTTTGTTCTGTTCTTGAGGCTATTTTCTGGAGACTTGTTGATGAAATCCTTGATTAAGGTCTCCATCCATTTGGCCGGATCATCAATCTGGCTTTTTCCCATCATCTTTATTCCTCTCTTCTTTAATTCCAGATGGTCTCAACTTACAATTTTAATACCCCGAGAAGATCTTTTTCAAGGGACGATATCAAATCATTATCGAGGAAGTTATCTTCTTTTTCAAGAAACCAACCGATCTAAAGTCCAGTTTGGCGCTAACACCTACCTTCATTCCAAGATTGACCCGTTAGTTCAGAATTACTGGTAGAAAGCGATTATAGCGGTTGACTGCGCTTTGGGAGGCTTAAAGTTGTAACTCCCAACTTCCATCTTAATGTATATTGTGACTAAGATAAGGGTTACTGTTAAAAAAAATATCGAAATGGGATATTCCATTCTGAAACGTTCGATGGTGAGTTCGATGCGGCCAATAAATAGGTTTAAATTCAAGCACATTTGAAGAGCCGTCGGCCAAAGAAATAGTAACTGCGATTTCAAGCTCTTCTTCTGGTAAACCCATGTATACTTTGTAAGAACCAGACTTGAGGCGTACTCTTTTCTCAAGACGACACATGAGGCCCGCCCCACCTTCGGGATTTATTTTATGGCGGACGTACATCGCCTGTTCGTCAAAAATGCGATTAACCATCCACAGAACTCCTTGGCCGTTTACATTGAATACAAAGGGATATTGAAGGTTTTCATACCCAGGTGGTCTTGTCTTAATAACGTAGGTTTCTTCCTGGGGAATTTTTATCGATGCCTGAATAAGAAGTTCAGAATAGCCCTCAGATATTTGGTTTTCTTTTTCGTTGATCTCTTCAAAAGAAAATGCTTTTTCTGAAGCTCTTCGCATTATCCGCTCTCGTGTAACATGGGCGCAACCGAAAAGAGCCACTACGATCAATAAAGCAACCCCAAATCTTGTCCTTTCCATATCCATTTCTTATCCTCTTAAATTTTCAAAGACTGCTGTTGCACCGCGTTAGGTTCAAACCGCTGCCGCACAAGCCGGAAGAGCACAATACCCATAGTATAGATCATCTCTGGTGCCCTTATTGATAAATCCGGACGCCCGTTTTCCCATTCGTACGATCTCCATTTTGATTCCCAATTAACGCATTCATTGCAGGGTTATCTTGAAATCGAGACCGCGGAAAATCCCCTTGGCCACCGCTATCAGGTTTAACATTCAGCGGTGAACCGTCATCTCGGTCCCGTACGATGCATGGCTTCAAGTTTGCATGCCCAAAAGAGGGGGAAGGGAGGGGACGTCCCTTCCCCGTTCCTACGCCTATAGTATGTTCAGTTCCATGCCTGTCCTATTTTTGTTCAACTCCATGGGCTTATTGTGCCATGTTGCCTTGATATCACACTCGGTTCCGCAGGCTTTACTGTCGCATGCTTTTGTCACATTAAGCTCAACTGTAATCCTTACTCTTGCAAATCAGCACATCACCTTCCTTGACTTTCATACGTTCACCTCCTTTGAGTAAAGAGATACCATACGCGGGGTTGCCCCCGCGTATGGTTCATTTGCTGAGTTCACGGGCCATTTTCAGATGCTCTTCGATTGCGGCCACGGTCTTGGCAGCCCAGGCTTTCACATCAGGATCTTTTCCGTCCTTGGCCTCCTTCTGGAATGCTGAAAGATCCTTGGAATGATCCTTGATCTCCATTTCAAGATAAGCCTTATCGAAATCAGGTCCCGAAAGTTTTGCGATCTTATCGAGTTCTTCCTGTTCTTTCTTGCTCATCTTTTTGGGGAGGGTGACTCCCTTTTTGCTGGCCAGTTGCGTCAGCTCGTCGTTGATCTGCGTATGATGCTCGATCGCGTGCTGCCCGAATTTCTTGACGCCTTCGCTGGAGCCTCGCTGGACCGCGAGCTTTCCTGCCTCCACATGGAAGATACCGTCTCGGGCCGCAGACATCATGAATCCCCTGTCCGGTATGTCTTTCTTCTCTGCCTTCTCCTGGGCAAAAAGGAGAGAACTCCACCCAATGACGAACACCAGCGCTACAAGTAAAATGCATACCTTTTTCATAGCTACCTCCTTTTGTCGGAAATCGGCCGACTCACGATTGAACCCATTTTTCAGGTTTCATTTCGTGTCCGTTGTCGATGAAATTAATGATCAAGTAAACACTGGAGAATTAATTCTGGTCGTATCCTTCAGATAGGCAGATAGGAGGAGATCTGTTGGAATAGGGGTGGTGAAACCGGTTGGCACTGCCAAGCACATTTTTCACAGAGATGAAAAAAGGTTGGCGCGATAGTAATGAAATTTGAGGGCTATTCTGGGGAATTAAAGAGCAATCATGCGAGAAATGATAACAAAAAAGGCACGTGTCATGAGGAAGTCCATCCTTATGGTGATGAATCGAGAGTCCCCTAAAAGAGAGGGAAAAACAGATAAGCAGAATATGAACAAGTCTTTTATCCATCAACCCACGATCCCCTTTTACCAATGAGAAAACCAAAATTGAGAGCCGTTGACTCAGTCGGGTTCAACCGTCCCCAACGAACGGACGGCTCTGACGAAGCCCTTGGCGCGCTCCCTTGCATAATACACTCTCGAGACCTCTTTCCCATAAGAGGGGTGATAGTTGAATGGGAGCAAGACTGTGGGGTTGGATGACCAATAGAGATCAAAATAAGCATAGACATCGCGTGAATGTCTGCGCATCATCAATTCGATGACCACTGCGGTGTCTCGTTCGTCAGGTTTCGGCAGACGCCAGTCCGCATAACCACCCAATCGTAGGGATTTGCAGTAACGCTCGGCCTCTTCGAATGAAACCTCCTTCCCATTATCTCCCTTCTGCCACATTATGTTCTGCCTCGCGTCCGTCACCGTACCGTCTCCGTTGTCCACAAACCTTGTCTCTGCGACAACAACGGACGACTTATCCAAAAGTAGGAGGTGGTCCCGAATCTCCTTCTGTTCAGCTGAATCAGACATATGTGGCTGGCTGAGAATCGGTAGGATGGAAACTATGAATACGAACAACAATTGCACCACATTTCGCATCTCGGTATCCTCCATCCTCAGTCTAACAGGCCGTCAGAAAAAACTTCACGGCCAATAAAAGCCCTTGCTTCCCAAAGAGGCTTCTTATTCCCGGAGACCAGGCCGCCCCGGTACTTCCACAAGTAACTGCAAAGCCTAAGCCTTGCGTGCCCTCCGTGACCCTCCGAGGAGAAGCCTGGCGGCAACCCAGGCTGCAGCGTAGAAAACACCAAGGAGGACGACATCCGTCGGTCCGACGGGCAAATCACATTGGTATGCGATCCAGAAGCCGAAGAAAGCCGCCACGCCGCCAATCAGTGACGCCAACATCGTGAACTGACGCATATTGCGCGCAAAGAGGTGCGCCGTCAACGCAGGGATCAGCAAGAATCCGAACGTGATCAGCGGGCCGACACTGAGCACCGCCATCGAGGCGGTCAGGCCGATCAGTATATAGAGCAGCACATCCCAGAAAACAACGTTCTTGCGAAGCGTAATGGCGGTCTCCCGGTCGAATGAGACAAGGAGCAACTCTTTGTGGAATAGTCCTAGCGTCGCAACGACAATCGCGAGCGCTGCGGCCGTCAATGCAAGATCGGAACTGTGGACCGCGATGACTTCTCCTTTCAGCATATCAAGCCAGCCGATCTCCCCGTAAGGATTTTTGGCCAGCAACAAAATACCCAACGCGGCAGCTATGACATAGGCAGTGCCGAGTCGACCCTCAGGTTGGCCACGCCCGCGTCGTTCCAGGAATGCCAATATCAGAATCGCGGTCAGCGAGAAGATAATTGAGCCGACAAAGGCGAGCTGGTGTGCGCTGTGAGAGCCGTGGTCGGTCAAACGGAATCCAAGCCACAAAGGAAGGGAAAGTGCAATGGCGACGCCCGTCGAGGAGATCTGCGGCAATGCCACTCCCAGGAACACAAGCCGGCGCATTACCAGAAAAACACCAACGAGGGGGCAAGCGAAGCCGACGAGCACACTGGTGTAAACCGAGTTACGCAGGAGAAAATCCGGAGAGAGAATATGACTTAACGTTTCCATTTCAGCCGACCCCTATTTCAAAAATCTCCGCCATCCGTTCGGGCGTCAGGAGTTCCTGGGTGCTTCCGTGGTCCACCTTGCCATGGTGAAGCCAGATGACTTGCTGGGCGTGTTCGCGCACCAACGCAAAGTCGTGCGTGACGAGCAGGACGGTGATCTCTCTTTCCGCGATGACCTGCGTAATGAAATCGAGCACGGCATGCGTTGCTGTGGGGTCCACGCCCGCAGTGGGTTCGTCAAGCATCAGGATATCAG
>Ga0335070_10005610_pt1 | contig 14755 bp, 13 predicted proteins | sample Lox_Sample_13_FD_206722 | JGI IMG/M metagenome (GOLD analysis project Ga0335070, IMG submission 206722) | Soil microbial communities from Loxahatchee National Wildlife Refuge, Florida, United States - Lox_Sample_1.3 | ecosystem: Environmental > Terrestrial > Soil > Wetlands | place: USA... | reverse complement strand
GTGAGATAAAGGGGAAAATCCCGCTTCATGCCTTCTTCGCGAAACTCGCAGAAATGATCTCCAGGGCTATTTCCAAGGTTAACGAGGATGGTTTCGTCTTCCGCGTGGACCTGGGGCTACGCCCGGAAGGGAAGAGCGGCGACCTTGCCATCTCGCTGCCTTCCGCTGAAATCTATTATGAATCCTGGGGGCAGCCCTGGGAAAGATCGGCAATGTTGAAGGCGCGGCCGGTGGCAGGCTCCCGTGAGCTGGGGCAAAAATTCCTCGATGCCCTTTCCCCTTTTATTTACAGGAAATACCTTGACTACAACATGATCGAAGACATGATGATCATGAAAAGAAAGATCGACTCGTCCCTCCTCAGGGAGAAGGAAAGCGAATACAATATCAAGCTCGGGCGTGGTGGTATCCGCGAAATTGAATTCTTCATCCAGGCGCTACAGCTCGTTTTCGCCGGGAAAAATCCCGGGATAAGGGAAAGGAATTCTCTCCTGGCCCTTACGGCCCTGAGAGATAACGGCATAATTACCGGCGAGGATTACCTTGCCCTCAGCGAGGCGTATCGCTTCCTGCGGACCGTGGAGCATCGCATTCAGGTAGTCAATGAACAACAGACCCACAGCCTTCCGGCAAAGGAGGAGGACCTTCTGTGTCTCGCCAGGCGCTGTGGTTTCATCCAGGCGGACGGATTGCAGCTGTTTACTGAAACCCTGGAATGTCACAGGCAAAAGGTAACGGCCATTTACGGGGATCTGTTCCTGTCTCGGGAAAGGAAGATGAAGGAGGAGATCAGCCCCGAAATATATACCTTTCTCGATCCCAGGGCGGATGCGGATCTGGTTAAGGACATGCTCGAAGAGCGTAGTTTCGAAAATGTCGATGCCGCATACGAAAACATCCTCCTGCTAAGGGACGGGCCACCCCTTGCACACCTCACGGAACGCGGGCGACGTCTGCTGGAAAAAATGGCGCCTCTTTTTCTCAAGGAAATTTTTTCCGCACCCGACCCGGACATGGCGTTGTCGAACCTGGAACGGTTTCTTCGCGCCGTGGGACCCCGGTCAAGCTACTATGCACTGCTGGCGGAAAACCGGAAGCTGCTGAAGCTTCTTGTATCGCTGTTCGGCATGTCCGAATTTCTGTCGAAAATTTTCATCATGCACCCGGAACTTCTGGACAACATGACCGACATCTCCACCCTGCTGCAGTTTGATGAACAGGAAGTATCCGAGGACAATCTCAATGTTCTTTTGCAGACGGCCGAATACTTCGAAGATCGTCTGGACATACTGCGCAGGTTCCGCAACGAGCAGTTTCTCCGCATCGGCATGAACGACATCAGCACCGGGCACGACCAGACAGTAACTGCCTCCAGGCTTACCAGGCTCGCCGAGGTCTGTCTGGCGGCTGCCTGCAACTTGGCCAAAAATGAGCTGTCCAGGTTTGGCAGCCCGATGTGGACTGATGCAAAAGGGACTGTTCATGAAGCGGATTTTGCCATTATCGGCATGGGAAAGCTCGGCGGATGCGAGCTGAACTATCATTCCGATCTGGACATAATCTACGTGTACGATCGCCAGGGGACCACAAACGGGGAAAAAGAAATCACCAACCACGAATATTTCGCGAAGCTCGGACAGAAGATCATTTCCATTCTTTCAATACCGACACGGGAGGGATACGTTTACAAGATCGATACGCGCTTGCGTCCTTCCGGCAACGCCGGACCGCTGGTGACATCCCTGGAGTCATTCAGGGAATATCACCGGCATGAAGCGCAGACATGGGAGCGCCAGGCCCTGGTCAAGGCGCGGGTTATTTCCGGCGGGAAAGCCCTAAGAGTGTGTATCGAGGAGATTATCCGGAACACCGCTTACGGCAGAGGCGCGGACGAAGAGGTGCGCGGCGAGATTCACCGGCTGCGAATGAGGATGGAGCATGAGCTTGCACGGGAAACGACTGGTACTTACAACATCAAGACCGGACGGGGCGGCATGGTTGACGTGGAATTCCTGGTGCAGTACCTTCAGCTGAAACATGGCGTGGATTTCCCGGAAATACGCAACGTCAACACTCTCATAGTACTTAGGACATTGCATGACCTGTCGCTCATCGGAGAAAATGATTTCCGCGTCCTTAACGACGGATATGTTTTTCTTGTCCATCTTGAAAACAGGCTTCGCCTGATCCACGATTATTCCATGAACGAGCTCGGTGGACCGCGGGCGTACCTGAACAAGCTGGCCCGCAGGCTCGGATACAATGAAAAAAACCGTAATCCGGGTGAAGCGCTTATGAATGATTACGAACAAATCACAAAGGCTGTTCGGGGAGTTTACGGAGCCATACTCGGGGAAGGTGCATGAAAAACCGGCTTCTCGAAATTTTCGACGCACTGCTGAACCACTTCGGCCCGCTCTTCTGGTGGCCCGCCGAGACACCGTTCGAGGTGTGCGTGGGAGCGATCCTTACCCAGAACACGAACTGGGCAAACGTGGAGAAGGCCATCGCCAACCTCAAGACGGAAGGGCTTCTTGCCCCGCAGGCGCTTCATGATGTCGATTCAGCGCGTCTGGCCGAGGTGATACGCCCGGCCGGTTTTTTCAACGTGAAAAGCGTGAGACTAAAGGAATTTATCGACTATCTCTTCAAATGCTGCGATGGTGATCTTGACCGCTTGTTTGCGGTTGACTGGCGGGAGCTGAGGGGGGAACTGCTGAAGGTGCGCGGTATCGGGCCGGAGACGTGCGACTCGATTCTGCTCTATGCGGGCAACAAGCCGTCTTTCGTGGTGGACGCCTATACGAAGCGCCTTTTTTCACGCCTCGGCCTGCTTCGGGAAAACGAGCCGTACGAAGAAGTGCGCGGTTTGTTTATGGAAAACCTCCCGGCCGATGTCGGCTTATACAACGAGTATCATGCCCTGATAGTCCGGCACTGCAAGGATTTTTGCCGCAAAAAGCCAATTTGCGGCCGGTGTCCGCTCAGATACGGGTGCGGGTTTCACATGGCAGGGAAGGTGGTGAAAACCCTGTCACTCGGCAAATAAATTACTGAGTGAATACGAAGGGTCGGGCGGCATGAGTTCGACCCGGTTTCTGCCTTTGATCTTGGCAGAATAAAGGGCTTTGTCGGCTACCCTTATCAAATCGTCGGCCGACCGGATTTCCTCCGCGGGAAAAGCTGAAACACCAAAACTGGCAGTAATTCTTATTTTCTCGTCTCCAACACTGAAAAGCGTTTCTTCTATTGAAGCCCGGATGCGTTCGGCGATGTTTCTCGCTTCGGACAGCGATGTTTCCGGAATCACCGCGATGAATTCCTCTCCTCCGAACCGTGCAGCCGTGTCGTACTCGCGCAGCACCCGCTGAAAGAGCGCGGCAATCTTGCAGAGCACGTAATCCCCCTGCTGGTGTCCGTAAGTATCGTTTACCATCTTGAAATGGTCGATATCCAAGATCATTACGGCCAGGTTGTTTCCTTTCCGCTGCGTCCGCCGGAATTCCCGCTCCAGGGTTTCCTCGAGATAACGCCGGTTGTACAGTCCGGTCAGGTGGTCGGTATGGGATATGGCAAGGAGAAGCTCGTTGGCCTGCTTCAGTTGATCCTGCAGGGTCTTGATTTTCAGATGCACCTTGACCCTGGCGACCAGTTCGCCGGCGTCGAACGGTTTTGTTATGTAGTCGGATGCCCCTTGTTCCAGACCCCTTATTTTCGAATCCCGGTCTTCCTTTCCGGTTAGGAGGATGATCGGCACATCCCTCAGGTCCTCGCGGGACTGGACAAGGCTGATGAACTTGAATCCGTCCATCATGGGCATATCCACATCGCAGAGGATGAGGTCGATTTTGTGGCCGAGCAGAACCTTAAACCCCTGAAGCCCGTCGTCAGCTTCAAAAAAGGTGTCGAATATCGATTTCCCCTTCAGAATATGGACAATCTCGCGCCGGACGGTTTCGGAGTCTTCAACAACGAGTACGCTGCAATGCATATTTTCTCCCATACAAAAACAATAACACCCTTGACAGTCACGAGACTTCTTTTTCCGGGCCGAAAACCAGATCGAGAAACTGTTTCAGAATTGCCGCCGTCACCCCCCATATTTCATCGCCCCGGTATGAATAAAAAAATACCGGATGTGTCCTCCCCTTCCAGGTCCAGTCTTCGATCCGGAAGATATCAGGGTTCAGTAAGTGCCGCAGCGGGACTTCAATGATTCTTTCAATCTCGGAACTATTTACCCTGTAGTCACAGGCGGCCGGAATCATTCCCACATAAGGAGTTATCAGGTAGCCGTGGATGGAATAGAAATCATCCAGAACTCCCAAAATCTCCACGCCGTCGGGCTCGATCCCGACTTCCTCACGGGTTTCGCGGAGCGCCGTCCGCAGGGAGTCTTCGTCTTCGGGCTGGCGGACGCCTCCTGGGAAGGATATCTCGCCCCGGTGATGGTTCAGGTTCTCCGTCCTCTTGGTGAACAGGAGATGATATTCGCCGTTCTTGAGAAAAACGGGAACCAGAACTGCTGACGGCACCGGGCCCGGCGCCATTGGTACCCTTGCATGAGCCGCAAGGGCCGTTTTAATCTTTTCCTTAAAATCCATAGTCTTTTGAAGTTGGCGTTTCGGACCCTCACATCTCACTTCTTACGTCTTGCGTCTTCCGTTTTTCTAAAGCACCGGTTCCCTTGCCCGCGTCTTCAATTCCGCAATTGTGGCGGCATAATCGGGGCTGCCGAACACCGCGCTTCCCGCCACGAAAACATCCGCCCCTGCGCGGGATATGCGTTCAATATTCGAGACCTTAACTCCTCCGTCGACCTCAAGCTCGGCATCGAGTCCCCTTTTGTCCAGCATGCCCCGCAGGGCATGGATCTTCGGCAGGCATGCCTCGATGAACGACTGCCCGCCGAATCCGGGGTTGACCGTCATCAGGAGAACAAGATCGAGGTCTTCGAGAACATAATCCAGGCAATGGAGAGAGGTCGCCGGGTTCAGGGAAATTCCGGCCTTTTTTCCGAGAGATTTTATCAGCTGGATGGTCCGGTGGACGTGAAAGGTTGCCTCGGCGTGGAAAACAATGATATCCGCCCCGGCCGCGGCAAAATCCGGAATGTACCTGTCCGGATCGGCGATCATCAGGTGCACGTCAAGCGGCAGCGCCGTTACCTTTCGCGCCGCCTCGACCACCAGCGGGCCGATGGTGATATTCGGCACGAAATGTCCGTCCATTACGTCAACATGGATGTAGTCCGCCCCGCCTGCCTCGACGGCCCGTATTTCATCGCCCAGGCGGGAAAAATCCGCCGAGAGAATGGATGGCGCTATCTTTTTCATGAAACCTCCGCTCACATTCCGTTGCCCGTGTCCGTAAAATTCCTTGCCGCCGCCGGTTAACGTACACGGACACGGCTACCGATCTTTCCTCCTCAGCCGCGCCGCGAAAAATCCGTCCATTCCGACCCGATGCGGCCAGCTCCGGAAGTACCCGCGATCTGTAAAAAGGGGCGAATATTCCGGAAATATTTCACGTAAATCTTCTACCATAAAATCGCTTCGAGCTGTGAGAAAATCGTCAATAACCCCTTCATTCTCTTCCGCAGAAGTTGAACAGGTGGAATAGACCATTATGCCGTCATTCGAGAGGTGATTCGCAAGGTTTGCCAGTATCAATTTCTGCAGTCCGGCAAGCCTGCGGACATCGGCGCGGGTCTTCGACCATTTCCCCTCCGGGTTGCGCCTCAGCACCCCGAGGCCGGAACATGGCGCATCGACCAGTATCCGGTCAAAAGAATGACTGCTTAGCGCACCAGCGGGGTTCGCGGCATCCATCTTTTGCGTCCCAATTATGGAAATGCCGAGTCTCCGGGCAGTTTCATCGATCAGTCGAAGCTTATCGACATGCAAATCGCAAGCCAGTACCGATCCCCGGTTGAGCATCAGCTGCGCCAGATGGGTCGCTTTGCCGCCCGGTGCGGCGCAGGCGTCAAGCACCGCATTGCCCGGATCGGGAGCCAGTAAGATGGAAGCCAGCTGCGAGGATTCGTCCTGCACCGTAAATAATCCCTCCGCAAAAGAAGGCAAAACCGCGGGGTTGACAGGTGAGAGCACACGGATTCCTTCAGGAGAAAATCCGCACTTTTCGGCCTTCACGCTCTCTCTCTCAAGTCGCTGAAGAAGCGCTTCCCTCGTTGTCCGCAAGGTGTTTGTTCTGAACGTAAGGGGAGGGATTTCATCCATGGATTTGGCCAGCAGTTCCGCTTCCTCGAAACCGAACTGACGGATCCAGTCTTCAGCCAGCCATTTTGGATGCGAGTAGAAAGCCGCCAGAAAGTCCGCCGGATGCGTGCTCCGGTCCGGCCAGGAAATGGCGTCCCGCTCACGGTCCGCACGGCGCAAAACGGCATTTATGAAACCGCATGCCCGTGGGACGAAGATGCCGGCAAGTTTGACAGTTTCGTTCACCGCGGCGGAAACCGGTATCCTGTCCAGGAAAAAGGACTGGTAAAGCCCGAGGCGTAAAAGCACCAGGACGGACCTTTCCAGTTTTTCGCTCTTCTGCCTGGAAAAGAAATTGATGATATAATCAAGGGTTCCACGGCGGCGCAGGACACCGAGCACCAGTTCCCTCAGCAGACCGCGGTCCGGCCCGAGCAGCGCGCCTTTTGACAATTCCCCGTCTATCAGGATATCGGCATGGCATTTGTCTTTTTCCACATGGCACAGGATTTCGTAAGCGGCCCGCCGCGGATTGGAAGTTTTCAAAATGTGCTCCGTTTGATGATCACTCCCCGCCTTGCAACTCTCCCTCCTGATTCAGGAGAGGATAAATGGGGAGGTTGAATTTTAAGGTTGAGGCCGGGATAAAAAAAACAGCGCGGTTAGTTTCAACCGCGCCGCATTCGACTTCAGCCTTATACATTTGGCCTGTTGCCCTCGGGTCTCATCCCCTGTAACCATAAACCATTGATTCCAGCCTTTTTATCCGCTCCTCAATTGGCGGATGGGTTGAAAACAGCGACATCAGCCCGCCGCCGGTCAGAGGGTTGACAATGAACATGTGCGCCGTCGAGGGAGTCGCTCCTTCCATCGGTAACTGCCGGTTCGCCATTTCCAGCTTTCGCAGGGCACCGGCAAGGAAAAGGGGATTTCCTGAAACCTCCGCGCCGCCCTTGTCGGCATCATATTCCCGTGACCGGGAGATGGCCATCTGGATCAGCAGCGCCGCCAGAGGGGCAACGATAGCCATCACCAGCAGTCCAAGCAATCCTCCGCCCTCTTCGTCCCGGTCGCGCCCTCCCCCGAACATGGCCGCCCACTGGGCCATGTGGGCCAGGTAGGTGATGGCGCCCGCAACGGTTGCCGCTATCGAAGAAATCAGGATGTCGCGGTGCTTAACGTGGGAAAGCTCGTGTGCCATGACCCCCATCAGTTCCTCCCTGGAGAGGATCCGCAGGATCCCGGTGGTCGCGGCTACCGCGGCATGTTCGGGATTACGTCCCGTGGCAAAGGCATTGGGCGTGTCCGAAGGTATGATATACACCCTCGGCATCGGCAGCCCGGCCCTGCCGGCCAGCTGCCTCACCAGGCCGTAAAATTCCGGTTGTTCCGCTTCAGTCACTTCCTGCGCGCCATACATGGCCAGGACGATCTTGTCGGAGAACCAGTATGAGACGAAATTCATCACCCCTGCCATTATGAGCGCAAAGGTCATCCCGCCCCGCCCTCCGATTGCTCCGCCGGCCAGTACGAGAAGGACCGTCAGCAGGGCCAGCAAAAAAGTCGTTTTCAGCGTATTCATTTGTTGCTCCTCATCAAACTGTCTTTTGTCTACTAAAGTATAATAACTGTCGGAAAAAACTGCAAGGGTAAGTCGACAACCATCCTTGACTTAATGGCAGGCAAGATTAACCTTAAATCAGTAGAATTCAATTTTCTTGACTGCGCAAAGAGTCGCGGGATATCTTCAGTTATCATGACGCGAAATATTTTCTCCCCGGCCGGGTGAAACCTTGGATCATCTTATAAAAATCCTCTTTATTATTCTTGTTTTTTCTATCTCTGTCATCTCGGCGTCCCATGCCCTGCTCTGGAAGCGCGACCCTCGTTCCGCGCTGGGATGGGTTGCCATAAGCCTGATCCTGCCCATAATCGGTCCGCTTCTTTACTGGAGCATGGGAATTAACCGCATCAGCCGCCGTGCGAGGCAATGGCTCGAAAGCGGACGCCGCCTGGTGGGCCGCGACGCCTTCCAGGCGATGCAGGAGGTGGAAACGGCCGCGCATCTGCCTGAAGGTGCGGAACACCTGCGCGAACTGCGCGCGCTGATGGACAGGATTGTCCTTTCTCCGATCACGACCGGCAACAGCCTTGTCCCCCTGGAAAACGGCGAGCAGGCATATCCGGCAATGCTTGATGCGGTTTCGAAGGCACGGTGCTCGATACATCTCAGCACCTATATTTTCGACGGGGACACTACGGGTCGACTATTTATCGATGCGTTGAAGATCGCCGCGGAAAAAGGAATTGATGTCCGGGTTATTATCGACGGCCTGGGCGAGAAATATTCGTTTCCCACGGCCAGCAGGCTTTTACGGAATTCGCGCGTAAAGGTGGGTCGCTTCCTTCCTTTCAGGCAGGGCGGAAGGCTGAACCTCAGGAATCACCGGAAGATCCTGGTTATCGACGGTTGCGAGGCATTTACCGGCGGGATGAACATAGGCGACAGGCATATGGTTGAACGGACCGGCAGGCCGGCACCGGTAAAAGACATTCATTTCCGTATTAACGGTCCGGCGGTGGCGGAACTGCAGAAGATTTTTCTGGAGGACTGGTTTTTCGTTACAGGGGAACTGCTGGATGACAGCAGTTATTTTCCTCCCCTGCTTCCGACGGGAACGGCCCAGGTACGGACCATCGGCGACGGTCCCGACAAGGACTTCAGGAAACTCCTCTGGGCAATCCTGGGCTCCCTTTCATGCGCAAGACACAGGGTACGGATAATGACCCCTTACCTCATACCCGACAGGACCATGATCGCAGCGCTTGCAACCACGGCCATGCGAGGCATTCCGGTCACCATCGTCCTCCCCGGCCGCAATAACCTGCCCTATGTCCACTGGGCCTCAAGGGCATACCTTTGGGAACTCCTTGAATGCGGCATCAGGATTTACTACCAGCCGCCTCCCTTTGTCCATACCAAATTGTTCCTGGTGGATGGGGTATGGAGCCTTATCGGATCAGCCAATCTAGACCCGAGAAGCCTTCGCCTCAATTTCGAGCTGGATCTGGAGGTTTTCGACAGACATTTTACCGGAATACTGGAGCGGCATTTTTCTGAAGCGCTGGCCGCCTCCCGCGAGATTACCCTGGAAGAAGTGGACGGCCGGAGCCTGCCTGAGAAACTGCGGGACGGGACGGCAAAGCTTTTTTCGCCGTATCTTTGAGGAACTGGCGGAATGCCAAGGGCTAAAGCAAAATTTTTCTAAATCACCCTTTCCGTGCTTTTTCAAAGAAATGCGGACAGATTCTTCATTGCCCGCTCCAGATTTTCCCTGGAATGGGCTTCTATCGTATACGCAGAACCGGGCGCATACCGGTTCAACAGGCCGAAAAGCCTGCCAAAATCGATGTTTCCCTCGCCAATGGGCAGATGATCGTCTTTAGTCCCGTTATTGTCATGTATATGCGTTTCGGCTATATACCCGCCGACTTCGGCAAACCATTCCTCCATGCTTACGCGTGAAAAAAGGTTGAAATGTCCGGTATCGAAACAGTGGCGGAACATCGGCGAGTCAATCTGTTCAAAAAGTTCGCGCAATGTCGAAGGTTCTTCCTCGAAGATGTTCTCGACCGCTATGACGGAACCTGTCTTTTCGCTCCGGACAAGCATCTTCTCCCAGATTTTGATGCTGTTGTCGAGCCATTGCCGTCGCTTGTCGCCGAAACGCCACCGGTCATAGCCCGGATGGAAGACGATGATCGTCGGCCGTATGATTTCCGCCACATCGAATACCTGATTGAACCGGCAAAAGGTGGCCTCCCAAACCAGCGGGTCCACCGCACCGGGATTCAGATCCATGAAAGGGGAGTGGATGGTTGCTTTCAGGTTGTTCGAAGCAAGGGTTTCAGCAATCGAGACAAGTTCGGATCGAACGGCCGTTTCGAGGGAATCGCTGTTGAACGCTATTTCGGGATTTATGCGTCTTTCGACAATAAAATCCAGGTGATGCCTTATGAGCGCATAGGGAACATGGGCATATACGTCATTACTCGTCATGATTTTCTTTCTTCCCGTGCTTCATTATAACTTCATCGGTGCAGACACCGCATTTGACCAGCTCTTCCAGCTTAAATATGGCAGTAGGTTCCCCCAGGACAATCAGCGTATCGTGACCGCCAATCCTTGTGTGCGATTCAGGGTTGAAAACCATTGCTCCGTCGGCTTTCTTGATTCCCACTATCATCGCCCCGGTTTCCTTGCGAAAGCCGGAGCTTATCAGATTCTGTCCAACAAAACCGGAATCCGGAGGGATCAGTATTTCCTCCATCTGCAGTTCGAGATGTTCCCGGCCGGTTGCGATCTCTATGAAATCGACGACATTGGGGCGGAGAATGGCCTGGGCCATTCTGTTACCTCCGATCAGGTAGGGGGAAACCACCTTGCTCGCCCCTGCCCGCTTCAGCTTTATCTCCGAACCTTCCTCACCCGAACGGGCCAGGATGTACAGATCGGGATTGAGTCCCCTGGCGGTGAGCGTTATGTAAACATTGTCCGTGTCGGAGGCGACCACCGATATCAGCCCCTTCGCCCTTTTGATCCCCGCCTTCAGCAGGGTTTCGTCATCCGTTGCCTCGCCGTGGATGAACAGGTACTGGTCTTCTTCCAGCTTCGGCATGAGATCCGCGCTCCGTTCTATGACAACGAAGGGAAGCGGTTTCGCGGCGAATTCCTTGCATATGAGGGTGCCGATTCTGCCGAACCCGCACACTATATAATGATCGCGAAGTGCTTCAATCTTTTTTTCCACTTTTTTCCTCCCGAATATTCGCTGGAACTGCCCCTCGAACATTATCTGGGCAAGACTCCCGACAATATAGCCGAGGACACCGACACCGAAAACAATCAGTACCATGGTGAAGATTCTTCCCGAGTCGCTGAGCGGATGGATTTCTCCGTAGCCCACGGTGGACAGCGTCGTTATCGTCATGAAGAGAGAGTCCAGTACCCTCCAGCCCTCGATCATGCTATAACCGGCCGTTCCGACGGAAATAAGCCCGAGAAGAACTATTACGGAGATTTTCAGATGTCTGACCGGGTCCATCGTGCCGCTCCTTTGCCGGTAGCCGGTATTCGTGTCCGGTATTCGTATTCCGTAAAAAAAACGGACACGGACAACGTACACGGCTCACGGATTCAGGGAAAAGATTAACCCCTGAACCGGTAAAATGCAAGCCAATTGCAGTGTCCCGCATCAGGCGAAAATCTTTTTGGCGCAACCCGGCGGTGAATGCTTGACAATTCATGAGCACTGTTTACAATGAGGCCAAAATACGTTTATTTATCCGGACATTACGTCAACTCCCCAGAAGGGAAACGCCTTGTTCAAAAACATTCCCAAAGTCGACAGAATCCTGGAATGGCCGGCAGTCAAGGCCGTGATTCCCTTATATCCGAGACCGGTCATCATCGAGGCTGTCCGGTCGGTTCTTGACTCTTTGCGCGACGAGATCAGAGAGGGCGAATTGTCAGGCGAATCCCTTGAGGAAAGGGCCATCGCCGAACGCATCATCGGCAAGCTCCGGCTATCGGCCGCTTCCAGCCTCAAGCGAGTGATTAATGGGACGGGAGTGGTCATCCATACCAATCTCGGCAGGTCGCTGCTTCCGGAAACCGTCAGGGGAAAACTCCTTGATGCGGCTTTCAGCTATACTAACCTCGAATTCGATGTCGGCAGCGGAGAAAGGGGCAGCCGGTACTCCCACGTGGAACCGATCATTTGCAAGCTGACTGGCGCTGAAGCGGCGCTGGTGGTCAACAACAACGCGGCGGCCGTTCTCCTGGCGCTGTCCGCCCTGGCCCGTGGCAAGGAGGTCGTGGTATCCAGGGGAGAACTTGTTGAAATCGGAGGCTCTTTCAGGATTCCGGATGTCATGCGTCAGAGCGGGGCCATTCTGAAGGAAGTCGGCGCCACCAACAGGACCCATCCCTCCGACTATCGCGGCGCCATCGGCCCCGATACCGGGATGCTCCTGAAAGTTCATCCGAGCAACTTCGCCATCGTCGGCTTCACATCCGAACTGACCGCCGCCGAACTCGTCCAGATCGGGAGGGAATCCGGCATTCCCGTCATGGCTGATATGGGGAGCGGCAATCTGTTCGATCTCGCCGCTTCAGGAATTCCAGGCGAGCCGATGGTCCAGGATTTCGTAAAAGCCGGCGTCGACCTGGTTACCTTCAGCGGCGACAAGCTTCTGGGAGGTCCGCAGGCCGGAATAATCGTCGGCAAGAGGTCTTTGCTGGATATTCTCAAGAAGCATCCCCTGCTGCGAGCGCTGAGGATCGACAAACTGACCCTGGCCGCCCTCGAGGAGACCCTGCGACTGTATCTTGATGAACGTCAGGTCCGGCAACATGTTCCCACCATCCGGATGCTCCTGCAAAGCACGGAAACCCTTGCCGCCAGGGGGAGAAAGGCTGTCAGAGTGATGCGCAGGGCACTGCCCGGCATGGCGAATTTTTCTCTGGTCGACGGTTTGTCACAGGCCGGAGGCGGTTCACTGCCCCTGCTGGAGCTTCCCACGAAATTGCTTTCGATTTCCCTTATCGGCATTTCTCCCGCCAGGCTTGAACAGTATCTCAGGAACTATTCCGTGCCGATTCTGGGTCGGGTCCGACAGGATACCTTTTTCCTCGACCTGCGGACGGTTCTCGATCCTGATATTCCGGTGATAGTCTCCGCCCTGCTCGATATTGCATCGCAAGCAAAACAGTAAATCTTTTCGCAGGACGGTCAGATTTTCATTGACCATCACCGGACATGCTTATTATTATAAATAATTACCATAAATGCGGCCCTTGCCGCCGTCCTGGAAAATTCTGTTAATATATTAATTTATCAAGTGATAATCTCCGGAAGGAACCCGTCTGATGAGAGTTGCGGCGCTTATCCCCGCTGCGGGGATGGGAAAACGCATGGCTGCGGGAATAAACAAACAATACCTGAAACTCGGCGGCCAGCCGATTTTGGCACACACGCTGACGGTTTTTGAAAAAGCGGCTTTTGTCGACGATGTCTATGTCATCGTCCCGGAGGATGAAATCCCGTACTGCAGGGAAAACGTGATCGAAAACCATGGTTTTTCCAAGGTGCGGCGGCTCGTTGCAGGCGGCAGGGAACGGCAGCAGTCGGTTTACAACGGCCTGAAAGCCGTGGCCGGACTTGAGCCGGACGACATTGTCATTATACACGACGGAGTGCGCCCTTTTGTCCCCGTGGAGACAATCCGGCGCTCCATAGAGATTGCTCGACTTTACGACGGGGCACTGGTGGCGGTTCCCGTAAAGGACACGGTCAAGATTACCTCCGAAGATTTTGTCGTGGATACGCCCGGAAGGGAAAATATATGGCTTGCGCAGACACCCCAGACTTTCAGGTACCGGATTATCCTGGATGCCCATGAAAAGGCCGACACTGACGGATTTCTGGGTACGGACGACTCCTCCCTTGTCGAAAGGATGGGAAAGAAGGTACGCATCGTGATCGGAGATTACAGAAATATCAAGATTACCACTCCCGAAGATATGCTTCTGGCCGAGGCATTTCTCAATGAAACGGGCAAAAGGTAAATGGCCGAAGGCTAGCCGCCCTTTGCCTTTAGCCGGCACGATCCGCTCCAGGCCGGTTAAATCTGTAACCTCGGTCGCAACAAGGTAACCAGTTTTGGAAAGGAAGAGTATGCGCATAGGTCACGGTTATGACGTTCACAGGCTCGTCACCGGAAGAAAACTGATCCTCGGTGGGGTCGATATCCCGTACAGCAAAGGGCTTCTGGGGCATTCAGACGCCGATGTTCTCCTCCATGCCGTTTCGGATGCGATTCTGGGAGCAATTGGCGAAGGAGATATTGGTAAACACTTTCCCGACACGGACCCCGCATTCAAAGGGATTTCTAGTATCAAGCTGCTTCGCCAGGTCATGACGCTGGCCGACGGAAAAGGCTACGGAATCGTCAACATTGATGCCACCATAGTCGCCCAGCGGCCCAAACTCGCACCCTTCATCCAGGAGATGCGCGCCAACATTTCGCGGGCGCTCGATACCGGACTTGACAGGATAAACGTCAAGGCCACGACAACCGAAGAGCTGGGTTTCACCGGCAGGGGAGAGGGAATCGCATCCTACGCGGTAGCGCTTTTGGGAAAAAAATAAACCTTGCGGTCAGCGGCAGGATTTGTGCCCTGATTTTACCTTTACTCGGAAAAGGAAACAGAACATGACTACACCGAACCAGGAAAAAGGGAAAAAGAACGACAATATCCCGGCAGAAGTCGCCGCCCCGACCAATTTTATACGCAACATTATCGACGAGGATTTGCAGTCGGGCAAGCACAAGAACATTGTTACCCGATTTCCGCCTGAACCGAACGGTTATCTGCACATCGGGCACGCCAAGTCCATTTGCATCAATTTCGGCCTGGCGAGGGATTACAAGGGGCGCTGCCACCTGCGTTTCGACGACACCAATCCCATCAA